>Ga0163109_10004658_pt1 | contig 10386 bp, 13 predicted proteins | sample CRUFie1St13metaG_FD_108704 | JGI IMG/M metagenome (GOLD analysis project Ga0163109, IMG submission 108704) | Marine microbial communities from the Costa Rica Dome - CRUD Field 142mm St13 metaG | ecosystem: Environmental > Aquatic > Marine > Oceanic > Photic zone | place: Costa Rica: the Eastern... | reverse complement strand
CAAGTGCATAGTCTTTTGAATTTTCTCCAATTCTTTTAATACCAGAAATCTGTACACCATATGAGTATTCAGAGTTTGTATTAAAGTAACTTGCAGAGGAAAGCAAGTCATAGGTTCCTGATCCTAACTGCATTCCATACCCTAGAGTACCCTTAGAGCCTGAAAACATTGTATCCTCTTGTGATATTGATCCAGTAGGCAAGCTTAAACCTAAGGTTGCATGAATTTTAACATCACCACTTTGATAAAATCTTTTTAATGCATTAATTTTCGTATCCCCAATTCCACTTGATTTCATAGTTTTAATTGCACCATTTGCATGTCTTTTCATTTTCATTTCGTTCTCTATGTAAGAGCTCATAAAGGCAAATGTTATATCATCAGATAAAGCATACATGCCACCGAACATGTGCATGTGCATATCCATATCTTGAGGAACAACCATATAATTGCCACCCCCTTGTTTGGTTCTGGCATCGGTGTAAGTAGCTTTCGACGAACCGGAAAGATAACCATCCATTTTCATGGTCATAAATCTGTAAGATAGCATTATTTCTTTCTCTTTATGATAATGATCGAGCATGATGGAGTAGGGTGCATGTGCATCTGCTCTCATTTTTTTTATAGTATTATGGCTAGAATCATCAGCCTTTAAATCAATAATAAAAATAGATAAAAATAAAATTAAAGATAAAAAAATTCTTTTCATAGTCCCTCCAAATTCTTAAAACGAAACATATCGTAACATAATAACATTTTTAAAAAAGTGGTATATTATTCGTAATCATGTCTCAGTATATTTTAAAACTTTTAATCACTTCACTGATAGTCCTACTTGCCTCAGAAATTTCAAAAAAAAATACAATTCTTGCTGCAATAATAATTGCTTTGCCTTTAGTCTCTCTTCTAACTTTTTCATGGACTTATTTTGAAACCAAAGATACTGATAAAATTGCTAGAATGAGTTATGAAATTTTATATTTTGGTCTCGCGACTATTCCATTATTCCTAATTCTCCCCTATATGCTTAAAAATGGTTTTTCATTTCTTATTTCCATGATTGTCTCTTGTGGATCAACGGGTTTAACAATGTTTTTGGTGAAAGCATTATTCCTTAAAAACTAATTAAAAATCATATATAATTTTTTAATGTCATTAATCTACTTAATCTTTTTATGGATTTTTCTGGGATATATCTCTGTTTTTGTGAGAAGACTTCATGATTTAGACCTCTCGGGTTGGTGGATTGGTATACCAATTATTCTTTATCAATCTCATATTTTTGGCTTGATTTTTATCAATATTAATATGCTAGCCATCATAGGCTTGTATATTTTAGGTCTTGTTATTTATTGTTGTAAAAAAGGAATTGGTTCTACAAATAAGTATGGACCTATTCAAACTCAAAGCTTTGAATTCTTTGATGCGATTAAAAAATGTCTTTTTTCAACATCCATAGTAGATTTTAAATCTAGGGCTAGAAGATCAGAATTTTGGTGGATTATTTTGGCTTATTTCATAGTAAACTTTGTATTAACCCTTGTTGACCCTGCTTTTATGGGGCAATCAAATATGCAAAATTATTATAAAGGAACCTCATATTAATAAAGAAATGATTATCAACTTATTTGATCTTGAAAAAAAATTTTCTTTAAAGATTCCAAAAGCAATAGATGGTTATTACTCTTCAGGTGCAAGAGACGAAGTAACTCTTAAAAGGAATAGAGAAATTTTTAATAATTACGAACTACTTCCAAAATTATTGAGAGATGTATCAAACATTAACACCTCAACTAAACTTATGGGAATTGATATTGATTCACCAATACTTTTAGCACCAGTAGCGATGCAGCAAATGGCTCATAAAGATGGAGAATTAGCAACAGCAAAAGCCGCTAAAAGTTTTAATACTATTATGACTCACAGCACTATTTCTAATTACGGTGTTCAAGATGTTGGACCCGTTTATGATAAGTTATTTTTTCAATTATATTTCTCTAAAGATAGAGACTTCACAAAAGAACTTTTACTTAAATGTAAAAAAAATAATTATAAAGCAATAGTGTTTACTGTAGATGCACCTAGACTAGGGACCAGGGAGGCTGACGAAAGAAACTCTTTTAAGATGCCTAGCTCTTTGCAGCTCGGTAATTTTATTGGTACAAAATTTGAAAATTTTGATGATATTGAAGAATATGAGGGTTCCTCAATGGCTGCACATTCCGATCACCTTTTTGATCCTTCTCTAACTTTTGATGTGATTAGTTGGATAAAAGAGATTTCAGAGTTACCAGTCCTTGTAAAAGGTATCTTAAGACCAGATGATGCTCAGAAAGCAATTAGTTTTGGAGCTGATGGGATAATAATCTCTAATCATGGTGGTAGGCAATTAGATACAGCAGTTCCTACCTTAAAGCAGATTGAACCAATTAGAAATCAAGTAGGTAAAGATGCAACCCTAATTGTAGACGGTGGTGTTAGAAGAGGAACTGATGTTTTAAAATGTATTGCACTAGGTGCTGATGTAGTTCAGATTGGTAGACCTCTACTTTGGGGTTTGAATTATGATGGACAAAAGGGTGTGGAATTAGTTTTAGATTTATTAAATAAAGAATTAATAGAAACAATGATTCTTACAGGATGTAAAAACATTGGTGAAATTAGCAGAGATTTAGTAGTAGAAAAATAAACTTGGACACCTAAGATACTTTGATGTCCAAGTTTAGAAGATTAGGAGTTTCTAAAATATTAGTGATCGTGATGATCATGATGACCACCAGAAGGCCAATCAAATACATATTTAATAGTTATTCCAGCTATTTTAGAAACTTCGTTTGAAACTTTCTTTCTTTTATATCCTAGGTCAACTTTTAAGTTCTCATCAACATAATAACCGAGTGAAATCTGACGAATGTTATCATCGACATTTTCATCTGCTTCGTCTGCATCGTTATCTTTATAAGTTAATGTTCCACCTAGTGTGAATTTCCCATGTTCAAAACCAAGACCATATGTAGTAGTTGTTCTGTCGTGACCACTTTCACCACCTAGTTTAGAAATATTCATATATTCAGTAATGAAAGTCATTTTAATACCTTCATAAAGATAAGACGTATGAGCAATACCTATTGAATATCTTTTTTCATCTTCAGAACCACCTTCACCTTTACCTTGTTTTGCATGGCCAATTTGGTATGAAAAACCATCAATAAAGTTGTTGTCTAGAGAGAAAAAGTTTTTACCCCCAAGTGAGATTGAATATGATGAGAAGTCTTCTGTATTAGAAACTCCACCATCAGCTTTTCTTAACTTACCATCATTATTAATCCTTGAATGGCTAAGTGAAGTTGTATCTGCAAAGAATGTTGATGCATTAATTGTGTGTGTACCAGCATCTCCAAAATCACTTTCAAGCTTTGCTCCAAGCCCAACCTTTTGCAATAAAGCATATCCTTCAACTTCTTGGTATCCATATGCCCCAGGAAATTTATGAAAATCAAACCCTACAACAGGTGAAAATTTACCTGCATATAGATCAAATTTCTCAGTCTTAAGATTTACATATAATTTATTAATAATAGATTTATGTTCTTCAAAAAATTTATCTTTAGGTGTTTCAGATTCTGATTCACCATGTGAATGACCATGATCTCCGCCTTCGATTTTAATATCAGATATAATTGCTAGGCTTTCATTGAAATTATATCCAATTTCAAAATGTGAGTGGGTAGATGCTTCATCTACTTGCTCACGTTCTTCAGCTGCATCAAGGGTTTTATCAAGATGAATTCTTATGCCTGAATGTATATAGAATCCACTATCTCCAACACCATGACTAGAATGGTCATGTTCATCATGATCATGTCCTTTAGATAATGAATCAACCGGCAATGAAAATCCGATTAATATCACTAAAATTTTTAAAATATTATTCATTTTATACCTCTCCCTTTAAAAAATTACTTAATGTTATAACATAACATTTTAGGAAAGCAAATTAGCTATTTCTTTTAAGTGGTAAAGTCAGAATAAATATTATTGTCAGAATGGCTATTATTGATGGACCAGTGGGAATATCGAAAATTATTGAGGAAAATATTCCAATGAAAACAGAAATTATTGCTATCACAGCAGATCCAAAAGCCATATTAGTTGGAGAATTTGTTAGTTGTCTTGAAGCAGCTGCGGGAATTATCAGCATTGATGTAATAAGCAATATTCCAACCACCTTTACACAAGTAGCAACAAAAACAACCAACAATATCAAAAAAATTGAATGAATTATTGTTGTATTGACTCCTTCTGACTTTGCTATGTTTTCATCAATGGTCATTAAAATTAGTCTATCCCAAATCATATAAAGAGTTATAAAAACTATAATTGCTGCACTAATAAACCAGTATGTTTCAGCTGATGTAACAGTGAGAATATCCCCAAACAAGTAAGCATCTAAATTTACATATTGATTAGAAATACTTATAGATATAATTCCAATTGAAAGAGCAGCATGAGCGAGAATACCAAGAAGAGTATCATTTGATAATATTTTTTTATTCTGAAGGTAAGTCAAAAGCGATGCAAAGATTATACAAGTAATAAAAGTTCCTATAGTAAAATTAAGACCAAGCGAAATTCCTATAGCTATTCCAAGCAAACTAGAGTGCGATAAAGAATCTCCAAAATATGCCATTTTCTTCCAGACTACAAAACATCCAAGACCACCACCAATGACTGAAACACATATTCCGGCTATGAGAGCATTTATAATAAAACCATCAAGCATGCTTATCACCTTCATGAGTATGATTAAAATCATGTTTATATAAGGACATCATGTTTGCAAAATCATGACCAAATAATGTTATGAATTCTGGATCTTGAGTAATTTTTGAAGGCTCACCAGAACAACATATATGATTAGAAAGACAGATTACTTTTTTAGTTGTTGAAATAACCATATGAAGATCATGAGAAACCATCAAAATACTTATATTTCTTTCTTGATAAATTTTATTTAAAAATTTATAAAAATTTAATTGACCAGAGACATCAAGGTTTTGTGTTGGCTCATCCAAGATAAGTAAATCAGGATTATCTATTAACGATCTAGTTATTAAAACTTTTTGTAGTTCTCCACCAGATAAATATGACAATTGCTTTTTTAGTAAGTTTTCAATAAAGAAGTCTTTTGAAAGATTAACTATTGCCTCTTTGTCTATTTTTTTATTTAACATTATAAAATCAAGTGCAGTGATTGGTATTGATTTATCAATAATGAAATCTTGTGGACTATATGAAATTTTTAAATTGTCAGATTTTACTATTTCGCCTTTATCAGGTTTAAAAAAACCAAGTAGGCATTTGAGTAACATTGATTTTCCTGCACCGTTTGGACCTAAAATTGTAATAAAATCCTTAGAGTCAATTGTTAGGTTGATATCTTCGAGTATTTTCTTATCACCTCGAATAACAGAGATATTATTAGCTTTTATTAACATTATTTATCACTTACATCTGAGCAGTCATTACATTTGCCATTTACTTCCAATGCTATTTGGTCATGTTTAAAAGTATTTTTAGTTAAAACTTTTTTGATAGTTGCAGTTATTTTTGAGTCACAGCACTCTTGAACTTCATTACAAATTGAACAAATTATAAAATAACAATCACTATGTTCATTTGGATGGCTGCATCCAACATATGAATTTAAGCTATTTATTTTATGAACAAAACCATTATCCATTAGGAAATCTAGTGCTCTATATACGGTAGGGGGTTTCTCTGAGTAACCTATGTTGGAAATCTTAGACAGGATGTCATATGCTTTAATTGGCTGATGACTTTCCCAAATAATTTCAAGAATCGCTCTTCTAATCTTAGTAAAACGAAGACCTTTCTCTTCACATATTTTTTCTACTTGTCCAATTGTGGTAGAAATACATTTTTCATGATTATCGCATCTTGTGTTTGACATAAATTACCTGATGTTATAATATAACATTTATTATGATAAAACAATTTATATTACTAACAATTATTTTCACTACTTTAACACATTTTTCTATAGCATCTGAAAAAAAAATTGTAACAACAATAAAACCAATACATTCAATTTTATTAAACATTGTTGATTCAGATGTAGATTTGCTTTTAGATCGAAATGCATCCCCACACGATTTCAAACTTAAACCTTCAGATATGAAGAAGGTCAATAATGCTGATATTTTTATATATATTGATGAATCTATAGAGACATTCATTGAAAGACCATTGGCTACTTTGGGTGAAGATGTCAAAAAAATTAAAATACTTGGAAATGCCGGTCTCAAATTACTTCCAATTAGAGAAGGGGGGGTATGGGAAGAAGAAGACCACGGAGATGGCCATCATCATGATCATGGTGATTATGACGGACACATTTGGTTAAGCAATAAAAATGTAATTAAACTCACTAAATTCTTTGTTAAAGAATTATCAAAGATTAATCCTGATAAAAAAAATATTTACAAAGCTAATGCCAAAGTATTTATCAAAAAATTAAAAGAAAACGGTAGAAAAATTAAGAATCAACTTTCATCAATTAGTGATAAGCCTTATATTGTTTTTCACGATGCATATCAATACTTTGAAAGTGAAAATTCATTAAATTCTGTTGGTTCAATATCACTTAATCCTGAAATTTCACCAACACCAAAAAGAATCAAGGAAATTAAAACTAAAATTGAGAAAGATAATGTTGTTTGCTTATTCAGAGAGCCACAATTTCCATCTCGTATCGTTCAAACTGTTATCTCTGAAACAAATGCTAAAGAAGGAGAATTAGATCCATTGGGTTATGATTTAACTCCTGGTAAAAATCTCTATTTTGAACTAATAGATAACTTATCCATGGGGCTTAAAGACTGCCTATCTAACTCGTAATATTATAAAAATTTATATTTAAGCTTAATGAGCTGTTTGAAGTTACCTTTAAACAGCTCATTTTTTATATAAAATATTGTGCAAAAAAAGCAAAAAAAAGACCAATTATATAAATAATCAAACTAACTAGTAAAATTTTTTTATTAGTTTTTTTAAGATTATTACAAGACAATGGAAGATTCTCGTCAACCTCACAACTTTCAACATCATCATTTCGACTCAACAAATATGAAACGAATAAAAAGCATCCAGCTATTGTGAAAACAATTTCTTTATTTTCACTTATTTTTATTAAAAAAGGAATATTTGAAAAGAGACTTATAAGTACACCAGTAGCACCGATTGCAACAAGTAATGCGGGTAGGGCACAGCAAACCAGCGTGCTTGTACTAGTAAAAAGTACGATTATCTGAGCAAAGAGTGATCTATTTTCCTTTTTCATTAGAGCCTCTCAATTGATGATACAATGTAACCCGAATCTTTAATTCTTTCTTTAATAATATTGTCTTCAAGATTCATATCCTTTTTTGTATAAATCCTAATTTCTTTTGCTTTAAGATTAACTGTCAGTCCTGAAACAGAATTCTCTTTCATAAATACTTTCTCAAGAGCTCTTGCACAAAAATCACAAACTAATCCATTTACATTGACTTTAATTGTCTGACCATTTGGATCAATCGAACCTACAGAGGCTTTATAGTCCATTTTCACTCTATGTTCGATATCATTATCATAAGAAAAAGAATTGGAACTTAAAATAAGTAAAATTCCAATAATATATATAATGTTTTTTTTCATTTTTAATCCCCTAAAACCTAATTATTAAATTTAAAATTAAATCTTTGTTATTATCTAAACCAATCTCAAGCAAGTTAACACTTTTAAAAAATCTTAGTTTTGGACCGTGAGACAATTTGTTTTCACTTTTATCTTTATTGTATTTAAAGGTATAGAGGATCCATGTATGCAAATCCCCATAATCTCCTATATATGGTGCAAATCCTGCAGCACCCGAGTGTAATAAAAAATTTTCTATTTTATCAACATCTGTATATCTAACAACATAATTTGCATATAGTCTTTGGGTTTCCCAGTCAGCAGAACTACCTATGAAATAGGATTTGTTGTAATTCTTCGTACCTTCCAAATAAGTTGATGTTCCAACTCCAGATTTTATATATATGTTTGCTTGTGATGTAGGTTCATTAAATCTTTTTAAAAGGTAATTGCCTTGTAAAAAATGATTAACATAATCTTTATTTTTCCAATATTCGAATCGATACCCTAGGGAATAAAAGTATTTGGGAGAATAATGAATATGTGATGATATCCTATCACCATTATTCATTCCCATAACTGTTGTTCCGCCTGTGTAAGAAACAGGCCTACTATATATCGTAGACGATATTAGGAAAACTATTAAAAATAGAAATTTATACAAAATAATTAACCTCCAAAAATTTAATGCAAAAAATTAAATAATTGGAGGGCGAAAGATATCAGAGAGTTGATGGCTTAAGATTTTAGAATTATCTAAAAACTTATAAATCGTTATAGTTTCTTTTAAAGAATTATTTTCATAGGATCTAGCCACAAACATGATGCAACATTCATGATCAGTACAAGAGCTTTCAGAGCTATCTTCACATGGAGTTTTTGTGTCAGCATGATTATGTGAACTATGATCATGTACCATATTTTTATGGTCAATAGTGGATGAAGTATGTTTGGAAATGAGATTATTATTATCTATCAACAAAGGAACTGATAGGTTGAATCCTATAAATGCTAATAAAATAATTAACCTCATTTTTATATTTTACATAATAATTTTAGTAGTAAATAAAAAATTAATTATTTTTTGGTAATTTTTTAAAATTATCTGGTGATTCCTTTATTTGACCAATTTCATCAAAATCCTTAGAGGATTTAATCCCCATTTCTTCAAGTTTTTTTACAGATGGAATAAGTCTGGAATCTACGCTTGATACAAGTTTGTTCCAATTATTAATACTTGATTCTAATGAGTTTCTAAGGCCAGTAAAGTGTTCAGCTGCAGTTCCAAATCTATTATGAATTTGTGTTGCTGCATCTCTAATATCAGCTATTTGATCTTGGACTTTTAGAATCCCATTCATATAGTGCCACATTAAAATTATAAAATTTAGATTATCAGGTCCTGCTAATATAACCCCTTCTGCTATCATATTTGTCTCTTTGTTTAGTAGCTCCTTTACTATCAAAAAAACATTCTCATTTGGAATAAACATTATTATGAATTCAGGGGTATGATACTTTTCATTTAAAACAATATTGTGATAGCCTTTTTTAGATAATTTATTGGCTTCATTAGTTACCTTATTTTTTATTTCTTTTTTGATCTGTTCAATTCTGTCTTTTGAAGTCTCTTCAGTTTTTAATTCTTTGATTACTTCAATGTTTGAGGTTGCTTTAGAGTCTATTATTAGACATTTTTCTTGAGATAATAGGACTGCATCAAGCCTGTAATCTCCATCATCTGTTTTAACTGATACTTGGGTCATATAATCAATATCTTTTTGTAAATTATGAAATTTAAATAAATTCTCTAATTGATATTCACCGAATTTACCAGATTGACTTGAACTGTTTCCAATTATTTTTGAAAAGTCATTAATTTCTGTTTTCATGTCTTTGGTTACAGAATCAAGATTCAAAATGCTAGTATCTATTCTAGTAAAGTAGTCATTAAAGTCTTTTGATTGTTTATTAATTGTGTTTATTAGATTAGAGGATTCTTTTTCAAAAATTTCTTTTTGTGATTTTGTATTTTCTTTTACTACTTGAAGGACAACATCTTTAATATTTTTGTTTTGATCTATATACCCTTGCTTTATATTTTTATTATCTTCTTCCATTTTTATTAATGTTTTTTCAAGAGCATCTTTTAATGCAGATATTTCATTATTCTTATTCTTTTTTTGTATGACAAATAAGATAGTTGCACAAACTATGACAACTGATAAAAGTATATAAATATCCATCTAAACAAATTATAATATAAATATAGATTATAGATATGAATAGAAAAAAAAGTAATAAATGGTCAAATTCAAGAATTAATGCATTTTTAACTTGCGCAAAACTTTATAAATTTAAATACATTGAAAAGGGCAACAAAGAAGAGTTTGTATCTATAAGTATAATTGTAGGTTCAGTCTTTCATTCAATTCTTGAATTAATGTACAAGGACTTTTACTTAAAAGGAATTTTGCCTTTAAATGAAATTAAAGAGTCTTTTGAGTTTGAGTGGAACAAGAAACTTGACCTTGAAAGCAAAAGAAATAAAGAAATTGTTTATTATGAGGATATTGATGATCCTGAAGTTTATAAAAAATATGCTTGGGACTGTATTAATAGGTATTATGAAAAATTTTACATTACAGGAGTTGAGACTAGCTTTGAATCTTGTAAAACTGAAGAGAT
>Ga0163109_10004657_pt1 | contig 10386 bp, 10 predicted proteins | sample CRUFie1St13metaG_FD_108704 | JGI IMG/M metagenome (GOLD analysis project Ga0163109, IMG submission 108704) | Marine microbial communities from the Costa Rica Dome - CRUD Field 142mm St13 metaG | ecosystem: Environmental > Aquatic > Marine > Oceanic > Photic zone | place: Costa Rica: the Eastern... | reverse complement strand
CGCTGAGCCTGAGAATCCATAGCCACGGCAATAGCCGCTTCGATCAGTTCTTGGCGGGCAATGTCCCGTGTGCGCGCAGGTTCTACGCGCTCAATAAAGTCGGTAGTTGTATCACCGGCAAGAAACTCCCCGGTACGCAGTGTTGCCACCAAAAAATCTCGATTGGTGCGCAGTCCTTGGATCTCGGTGGTCTCAAGCACCCGTGCTAGGCGACCGGCCGCTTCTCGGCGGCTAGGTGCGTGGACGATGACTTTGGCAATCATCGGATCAAATTGGGTGCTGATTTCGCTGCCTGTTTCCACTCCTGAGTCGAAGCGTGCCTTACCAACTGTTGACGGTGTCCAAGCTAGAACGGGGCCCGGCGCCGGCAAAAACCCCTTGGCTGGGTCTTCGGCGTACAAGCGTGCCTCGATGGCATGACCGTTAATGCTGAGATCGTCTTGAGTGAAAGACAGTGTTTCACCCTCGGCCACGCGAATTTGCTCGCGGACTAGATCTTTACCAATGATTTCTTCTGTTATGGGGTGCTCTACCTGTAGCCGAGCGTTTACTTCGAGAAAGTAAAAGTCTTCGCCACTGAGCAGAAATTCCACTGTGCCAGCAGATGAATAGCCTAACTTTTTTGCCGCAGCGATAGCTGCATCACCCATGCGCGAGCGAATTGCGTCGGTAACAGCGGGTGAGGGGGCCTCTTCGATAATTTTTTGATGGCGGCGTTGAATAGAGCATTCACGTTCATAGCAGTGGACTAAATTGCCGTGGGTGTCGCCGAGGATCTGGATCTCCACATGTCGGGACACAGCCAGCCATTTCTCCAAGAACACGGTGTCGTCGCCGAATGAACTGCCAGCTTCGCGTTTTGCACCCTCTACTGCGCCGAGTAGATCTGCCTCTTGTTCCACGACTCGCATGCCGCGGCCACCGCCACCTGCGGAGGCTTTTACTAAAACGGGGTAGCCAATTTCTTTGGCCGCCGCAGCGATGTCGGTGTCGGCGGAAATCTCAATACCTGGCAGTGTGGGAACACCGGCTTCGTCCATAAGTCGCTTGGCGGACAATTTATCTCCCATCAAGCCAATTACTTCTGGGGTGGGTCCAAGCCATTTGATGCCTGCATCGATAACCGCCTGTGCAAAGGCTTCGTTTTCCGACAAAAATCCGTACCCGGGATGAATGGCATCGGCACCGCTGCGTGCGCAAGCCGCCAGCACTTTATCTACGTCCAGATAAGTTTCTGCGGTTGTGCGGCCGTCTAACGCAACAGCGCTGTCGGCTTCCTTTACAAAGGGTGCTTGGGCATCGCCATCGGCGTAGATCGCTACGGTGCTGATACCCATATCGTGAGCCGTACGAATGATGCGTCGCGCTATCTCCCCGCGGTTGGCAATCAGTAAGCGTGTGATTGGTGTGATTACATGCGCCATGTGCCGTACTCCTTGGTGCCCTTAACGCTGTTGTTGTGGCAAGCTGACAGGGACATCGCGATAACATTGCGCGTATCTCTAGGGTCGATCATGCCGTCATCAGAGACCCTTGAGGTGGCGTACAAGCCTTTGGATCGCTCCTCGGCCCAGTGTTCAGCAAATGCAGCCCGTTGGGCGTCCGCTTCCTCATCGAATTCAATGCCGCGTCGTGCCGCCGCGCCGCGCCCAACAATGGTCATAACGCCCGCCATGACTGACGGACCCATCACAGCTATTTTTGAAAATGGCCATATGTAAGTGAATTTGGTGCCAAATGCGCGTCCGCTCATACCATAGTTGCCGGCACCATAGGATGCACCAACGATAATGGTGATATGCGGTACTGTGGAGTTCGACACGGCGTTGACCATCTTCGAGCCATTCTTGGTGATCCCGCCCTGCTCAAAATCAGTGCCGACGATAAAGCCGGTGATGTTGTGCAGAAATAAGATGGGCACATCGATCTGGTTACATAGCTGGATAAACTGTGCGGCCTTCTCGGCTGCTTCAGAAAATAAAGCGCCATTGTTGCCGACGATGCCGACCGGAAATCCTTGTACGGATGCCCAGCCGCATACGACGGTTGGGCCGTACAGAGGTTTGAATTCCTCAAATTTTGAACCATCGACCACGCGCATGATGACTTCACGGATATCTAGCGGGGCTTTTAGGTCTTTTGACACTAATCCCAGCATGTCCTCTGGATCGTGCACCGGTTCATCAAATTCTGGATTGGGTTCAGGTCCGAGTTTGCGCCAGTTCAAATGTGAGACGACTTCTCGACATAGGCGAATGCCGTCCATTTCGTCTTGCGCCAGATAGTCACCTAATCCCGAATTTTGCGTATGCATGTCGGCGCCACCGAGATCCTCGGCGTTGGCATCCTCGCCGGTAGCCATTTTTACCAATGGTGGGCCGCCTAATGACACCATGGCCTGATTTTTGACCATGATGTTGTAGTCACTCATACCCGGTTGATAGGCACCACCGGCTGTTGCTGCGCCAAAGACCACAGAAATGGTTGGAATACGCAGTTTCGATAGTTCGGAAATTTCATAAAACAGTCGGCCGGATTCGGCAAAGTGGCCGAGTTCCCGGCGAATTGACGCTTCAGCTGCTTTATTCGGATCACCGCCATCGCTTTCCTCGCCTCTTAGGTCGGCTCCGGCGCTCTCAACGAATTGCACGTAAGGCATGCGGTTTTCGCGAGCGATCTCCAGGCCACGCATGAGCTTCTTGGAGTTGAACGCATTGAACGCGCCAGCACGCACCGAGGGATCGTGGCCGAGAATCACGCACTCAACACCTTCGATTACGCCAATACCAACTACGAATCCAGAACCGATGTCGAAAGAAGAGCGCCAAGCCGCAAGGGGGCTAATCTCTAAGAATGGCGAGTCGCGGTCCAGCACGTGGGCAATGCGTTCGCGTATGGGCATTTTGCCGCGGGTGCGCAGGCGCGCCACCGCCTCTTCGCCGCCGCCCTCGGCAGCCTGATCATAGAGTGCCTGCAGTTCATCAAGTGTTGCCACCATGTCGGCTTTATTTTGTTGAAAAACGCTGTCCTTGAGGTCCAGCTTCGAGTTCAAAACAGGCATTAAGTCCTCCCCCCCGAGAGCAATATTTACAGCTTGAATAATCAAACTTGCGATTAACTGTCTGCCAAAAGTAGCAGAAAAAAAAGCCAGCCAGAAGGTTTTTAAAATGTTTTTTTGTGCTAACTTGAAGAATGACTTGGCGCCAGTTGAACCGATAATTTACAGGTAATCAACGGCGTTGCTCGGTTTTTTGGGGGGCATGTGAATCTAGAAGTTGGGTTGCAACAAGCAAAGAGTGAGCGTGCCAGAATGGCTATATGCGATGCGACAATCGCGTCCCTTGCAGAAGTGGGCTATGCCGAAACATCGCTCAAGCGCGTGGCTGCGATGGCTGATTTTTCGAAAGGTGCGGTACAGCACCATTTCCATACCAAGGAAGATTTGATCGCGGCGACCGTAGACACGCTTTTGTTGCGCACCGTGCAAGCGCGCGCGACCCAGCCGCAGACTGTAGAAGATGCACTGCTCGAAGCGTGGCAGCGTTTTATTAATACGCCGGCATATCGTGCGCTTATGGAGGTGCTGAATGCGGCGCGAACAGACTCGGCATTGCGGCAGCGTATTGCGTCAGACCTTGTTGATTGGGGGCAAAAGCTCGACCAACAGTCATTAGCTCGGTACCGATCGGTGAGTGGCGATGCTGAAGAGGTAGTGATGTTGCTCAATATGACCCGTAGTTTTATGCGGGGCTTGCTGATTCAGGAACAATATGGCGTGACTTCTGCGACTACTGCTGACTATGTGCGTAAATGGATTGAATTGATCGCGCCGCTAATGGAGTTGAAGGAATAATAGCCAGGCCGAAGTTGAAAGCGCCAAGGGCAGATGGGTAATCAGTAAATCAGCGCCCGGCATAAACAGACAAAAAGTCGCAACGCGTCGAGAAAATTAAGGCAAACAAATAGAGTAAGGGGAAGATCATGTCCGTGACCAAGGCAGAATTAAAAGAGTTCGAGCAGCAGGCCGATCACTGGTTTGCAGAAAACAAACCGGCGACACCGGATTTCATTCTGCCGGAAACCTTTATGGAGGTCGGCACTGACCAGCAGTTTGAATATTTGCGCGACTGGCAGAATAAAGTCTACGAGGCCGGCTATGTGGGTATGGCGTGGCCGGAAGAATACGGTGGTGGCGGGGTGGACCAAGCCTTTCAGGATATTGCCACGCGCACAATGGCCAAGCATCGGGTGCCGTTCTTGCCCAACACCATTGGTTTGAATTGGGCGGGACCGCTGATTCTGCATATGGGCACGGAAGCAGAAAAACAGAAATACATTAAAGGCATTCTCAGCGCCGAAGATATTTGGTGTCAGGGATTTTCTGAACCCGACCACGGTTCGGATTTGGGTAGTGCGCAATGCCGTGCGGTCAAAGACGGTGACGAATACGTTATTAATGGCTCCAAGATATGGACCAGCCTCGGTAGTTATGCCAAATACATGATTCTGCTGGCCCGCACCGCCACGGGCGGACCAAATAAGTATGCTGGCCTGAGTTTTTTCCTCGCGCCAATGGACGCTCAGGGCGTTGAACCGCGTCCGATCAAGAAGCTGACGGGCGAATATGGGTTTTGCCAGACGTTCTTTAATGATGCGCGTATTCCTGCGTCGAGTCTTATGGGTAAGGAGGGCGAGGGTTGGAAAGTTGCCATGACCACGCTGACTTTTGAGCGCGGTGCCGTGGGTGGTCAAGCCGGTGGTTTATCGATGATGGACCTCAGTATTAACGACATTGTGGAGCTGGCACGGCGCGCCAAGCGCAATGGACGCCCGGCCATCGAGGATCCGCATGTGCGCGGGCAGTTGGTTGATTTAATTACCGAGTCTCGCAGTAACGCGCTAATGGCTACACGTTCTAACGTGCCAGCCTTGGCCAGTGACTGGCCTACTGCGGTCAGTATGTCCGGTAAGTTGCGTTCGAGTGAACTAAAACGTCGTATGTGCCAGTTCGCGATATCGTTACAGGGCGCCAATGGCGCTCGCTATGTCAGCAGCGAGGCGGTTGATGGCGGTATGTGGCAGCGTTCTTATCTGAACGCTTTTTCCGGAACCATTGGCGGCGGCACAAGTCAGATTCAACACAACATTATTGGCGAGCGCGTGCTCGGCCTGCCGAAGTAGGGGGGCATATGGCAACAATAGAATTTAGCGAAGAGCAAAGCATGCTGCTGGAGACAGCAGCAGATTTTTGTCGTACTCATTCGCCCATCGATGCGGTACGAAAACAAATAGCACAAGAACACAGCACCACAGCAGAACTTTGGCAGGCTATGGCCGAGTTGGGCTGGCTTGGGGTAACGATTCCAGAACAGTATGGTGGCTTGGGTATGAATCTGGCTGACGCCGTACCCATTGTTGAAAGCATGGGCCGGTACTTGATGGGGTCACCCTTTGTAGCGACCACGCTGGCCGCCCAAGCCCTAATTACCAGCGGTACTGAGCAACAAAAGAGTCAGTGGCTGGGCGAAATCGCCGCTGGTGCGCCTGCCTCTGTTGCACTGACCGAGGAGGACGGCAATTGGCGACTGCAAGAAATTGCTGCAACCGCTACCGCAAGTGGAGATGCTCTAACTCTGACTGGGACTAAGTGCTTTGTGCTGGATGCGCCTCAGGCTAAGGTCATGGTGGTGTCGGTTATGCTCGACGGCGCAGCGCGTTTGGTCTTGATTCAGGCAGATCAAATACCGCCAGGGGCGCTGACACGTGAGGTGGTAATCGATGAAACTCGGCGTAGTTATACGTTGCAGCTCGATGGAATCTCAGTACCGCAAAGGCAACTTCTGGATGGGGCAGATTTTGCCGCTCTGGAACAAGCAGCCATGCTATTGCTGGTGGCCGAGATGTCCGGTGGCTTAGCAGGCGTACTGCATGTGATTATCGATTATCTCACCACGCGCAAGCAATTTGATGAGTACATTGGCAGTTACCAATCGCTAAAACATCCGTCGGTGCAAATACTTCTGTCATTAGAAGCGTGTCGTTCGCACCTGTACCACGCAGCCACGGTAATGGCCGCCGGTGATACAAACGCTGCTGAGGAAGCCGTGCGTATGGCTAAGGCTCAGGGCAGTGAGGCCTTTGCTTTTGCCGGAGACCGGGCTGTGCAATTTCACGGTGGTTTTGGTTTCACCTATGAATGCGATGCCCAGTTGTATTTGCGCCGTGCCCTTTGGTGTCAGTATCAGTTTGGCGATACCGCATATCATCGTGAATTGTTAGCGCCACTATTACTTGATGAGGCGGTGTAGCGGCCAGCAGTGATCATGAACGTGCGCAGTAATCTGCGCAGCAACAAGAGAGAAAATTAATGAAGCTATACCACTGCAGAGATGCGCGGTCTTTACGGGCCTTGTGGGCGTTGGAAGAAATGCAACTCGATTACGAACTCATCAATATGGAGTTCCCGCCTCGGGCTACTTATCCCGGTTACCTGGATCTTAATCCTCTGGGCACGGTACCCACCTTTATTGATGGCGATGTGACCATGACCGAGTCGTCTGGTATCTGCCAATATCTTGTCGAAAAATATGGCCCCTCGCCGTTGGGTATACGGGTCGATGAGCCTGGCTATGGCGAGTACTTAAATTGGTTATATCGCAGTGATGCCACCCTAACTTTTCCGCAAACCCTAGTGCTGCGATACACCCGTTTGGAGCCAGAAGAGCGGCGTATTCCTCAGGTGGTAGAGGATTATTCAATTTGGTATCTATCGCGCTTGCGCTCGGTAGAAATGGCATTAGAGGGTAAAGAATTTTTAGTAGGCGATAAGTTCACCATGGCGGATATTGCTGTGCATTATGCGCTGTTTCTAGGTCGCTCCCTTGGTCTTGATGAGCGCTATAAGCCGAATTGCCAGCGTTACCTAGCGAGCATGATGGAGCGCGATGGCTTTAAACGCGCCCAAGAAAAGCAGCAGTAATAAATCCAAGCCTCTGGAGAACGGCCAATGAAGATCAATGCTGGAATTCCGGCCCATGACCTCAATGCGGTGGGAGCGGCAGCCCAAGCAGCGGAAGCGAATGGTTTCAGTGGCATATCCACCCAGGAAAATCGGCAAGATGCTTTTATGCCGCTGGCTGTGGCCGCGGCACATACCTCGACCTTGGAGCTACGCACCAGTATCGCCATTGCCTTTGCGCGCAGCCCGATGGTGGCGGCCAATATGTCGTGGGATTTGCAGCGAGCTTCCAACGGCAATTTTACGCTGGGGCTAGGCAGCCAAGTTAAGGGCCATAATATCCGGCGCTTCAGCGTACCGTGGAGTGCGCCGGCGCCGCGTATGCGGGAATACGTGCAGGCCGTTCGTGCAATTTGGGATTGTTGGAAAAACGGCACCCAGTTGGATTATCAAGGCGAGCATTATCAATTCAGTTTGATGACGCCTAATTTTACTCCAGAGCCGTTACATAGCGATGTGCCGAAAATCCAAATTGCGGCGGTCGGGCCGGCGATGATGAAAGTGGCCGCCGAAGAGTGCGATGGTGTGATGCTGCACGCCTTTTGTACGCGCAAATATTTAGACGCGGTGGTGCTGCCTAAGCTTGAAGCGGGATTGGACGCCAAAGGTAAGAACCGTGATGACTTCGAAATCTCTGGTGGTGGATTTGTGGTCACAGGCGAAGACGACGAGGCCGTAAATAAAATGTTTGAGTGGGTGCGTATGCGGGTTGGTTTTTATGGCTCGACCCCGTCGTATTGGCCTGTTTTTGAAGCCCACGGTTGGCAGGATCTTGGGCACAAGCTCAATGACATGTCGAAAAAAGGTCAATGGCAGGAGATGACCAAGGAAATCCCCGACGACGTGGTTCACCAATTTTGCGCGGTAGGTCGATACAGCGAAATTCGAGACGCCGTGCAAAGCCGATTCTCCGGGCCGATCAATGTTATATCGCTACCTGCCGACGCGCCGCCAGATCTTGTACGGGAGCTGCGGGAGCTTGCCTAATCAATGAGCCGGATCGTCGAGGTTTATGAGGGGTTGCTGATGCCGATTGTCTTTTTCGCTTTTGCGCAGTTAAAAGAACGGCACCCAACTTAGTCCGTAGAGGAGCAATGCCGTTAAGCAGACAGCGGTGAGTTTCCCCAGTTGTATGGCGTCCTCAAGTCGCCTGTTGCGTCTCATGTATTAACCACCGATAGATTAACCGGGCGTGTAAAGGCGAGTCCCGCATCGCTGAGATGTTGAACATAGAGTAGAGCGGAGCGACAAAAGGTTTTTGTTAGCGGCGATATAATTATCTCGCCGATGATCTTCTCAGCCTTGTCGGTGGTCCCGCGCTCTAGGGCTGCAAAGCAACGCAATAAAATGTCCTCGTCCGCAACAACGTACATATTCGACGGACAGCAACCTATTTCAACTTTTCTGATCGCGGATACTGCGAGTAGAGCCATACATTCATCGAATAACGGTAATGCAGGGCCGCACCTGAAGTCGTTAAAGAACCGTCCCAGTGCATGTTCGATGGGCATTCTTTGCTTTGCTGCCGAGGACCACACGCGGATTGCGAAGATCGAAAACTGACCTGCGGCAGCCAGTGTTTCAATTTCTACGGCATTTGCCTGTGCGGATGGTTTATCGGAACTGACCTCGTGCATGGGAAAACCTAATTAGGTATTGAATTCAGCGTAAATCTAAATGAGAATGATTATCAATACAATAGCGAGGGGCAAGTTATGGGTTATTTCTCAATGGGGGCACTGTGGCGATGAATAAGCTTGGACGAGCCGAATATGACGCATGGGCAGTTGAACTGGCCATGGAAACTCTAGAGCGTCGAATCGAGCCGATTGTCAGCGAAGCGCCTTTGTCGGCGCAAACACGCTTCAACAACGCGTTGCTTAATCTGGCGGTGAACCGGATAGTCGCTGTAGAGGGAGGGAAATTCACCGCCGGAATCTTATGGCGTCTAGCCGATGCGATTGCTAATGGTGCGAAGCCTACCCCGGGGGCGCCTGTTGATTTGACGGTACTTAATAGCTAGCGCCAATGCTTTGGCGGTGGCGAAAGCCGTTGTGCGCACGGTGCCGCCTATTCCTCAAACCAGCTTGGACTCCTAAAGCTCGGTTAAATCTTCGTTTACAGATTGTCTCTGTAGTCGAGTTCGATGTTTGCATCTATTACCTCGGCTAACGCTTCATCGGCTCCGGACCGCTCCACGTACTGACGACCAAACGAAACCCGAGCTTTATCAGGCCAGGTATCGGGCTGCCAAAGGTGAGATCGAATCAGCGCCTTGCCGCAGTGGAAGAAACACTCGCGCACATGTACGCGGGTAATCAGTACTGCAGGGTGATTCTGATTCGACATTGCTTTTTGCAACTGCTCGTCCACAACTAGCTCGGCTGATCCATTCACGCGCAAAGTTTCGCGGGTATTGGGGACGATAAATATCAATCCGACTGCTGGATTCTGCAAAATATTAAGATGGCCATCGACTAATCGATTACCGCGCCGATCCGGGATCAGTAGGTTGTTTTGCTCGTCTATTTGCACAAACCCTGGTGCATCGCCCTTTGGTGAAACATCCATTGCTCCGGCATCTGAGGCGGTTGCGAGAAGTAAGAGCGGCGAATTACCGATAAATTCGATCGCATCTTTTGTGAGACCGGTAGATTTTTTTTGTTCGGTAGCTGGATTCGGGTGTCCGACAACTTCGCGAAGCTGGTCTACGGTTTCTATTTTCATTGGGCTCTTATCCTTATCTTAGCTAAGCGTTGCTACTCGAATAGCCGAGCTTTGACTTTGTTCAGTGTGAGCGAAATAAACTTGATTTCAATATGGTAATGATAATCATTCTCATGTAAGGTGCTCTGCAAGTTTCGGCACGGACTGTATAAATGGATAAAGATCTCCAGGCGGTCGCTGGTTGGATGCAGGAAATCGAGGAGAAAATGCAGGAAATTGATCTTGAGTTAAATCTCCGCACGATTACCAATTTTAACAACGCTCTACTCAACATAGCAGTGAACCGATTTGTTGCTATCGAAGGCAGTCAGGGGAGCGCGACCATCTTGTGGCGTATCGCTGATGCGCTGAGTAACGGAGGTTATGGAAACGAGCCCCTAGAAATAAACCAGTTAGACGGATAGGGCTGAAGGAGTTCTCGAGGACATGAGTTATTTAGCACGCACTTACAGCGCAATAGGTTGGCCTGCAATTGTATTCTCAGCCTTCTTGCTGGTGCAGTCTGCTACGGTTGCAGCTGCTGGTAAGCAAGTGCAGCCCACTTCTGAGTCATCAAGGCCGCTCGCGGTAAAGATTTCCCAGTTGATCAACGACCCATATTCCTATGTCGACAAAGCCGTCACCATCGTGGGCGCGGTGGG
>Ga0163109_10004655_pt1 | contig 10387 bp, 11 predicted proteins | sample CRUFie1St13metaG_FD_108704 | JGI IMG/M metagenome (GOLD analysis project Ga0163109, IMG submission 108704) | Marine microbial communities from the Costa Rica Dome - CRUD Field 142mm St13 metaG | ecosystem: Environmental > Aquatic > Marine > Oceanic > Photic zone | place: Costa Rica: the Eastern... | reverse complement strand
TCTTGACGCGGCAGCTAATACCCTGCGCTGGGCTCGGGCCGTGATGGAGCATCTGCCTACCGGGCATTGTGGCTTATTAACCGCGTTAGAGGATGCGCTACTGGTGCCTCAGGCTGTAATCCTACGTGGCCCAGAAGCTGATATGGCGACTTGGAGCGCGACACTAACGGGCACCTTTGCCCCGTGGCGCAGTGTTTACGCGATCCCCTATAGCAGCACCGGACCACTGCCTAGCTTTCTGCCACGCTTGGTCAGCACTGCGGTCCAAAATAGTGTCAGCGCCTTCATTTTTGATGGCTCGGAGTGTGCTCCCGCACTGACGGATCTGGATGTTTTACAAGACCAACTCAGCTAACACAGAACAGAGACCGGCTTAACGTTTAGCAGCAGCGGCCTCATCACCCCAGGCCAAATCTAAGTCGCGCGCGGCTTTGACATCGTCTAAGCGTCTTACCGTGGTGGTATAGGGAGCTTGCTGAACAAATTCAGCATCGCGAACCGCCTCTTCACGCACTCTGATGAGCGCATCGACGAAGCCATCTAACTCAGCCTTGGTTTCCGTTTCTGTCGGTTCAATTAGGAAACATTCTGGCACCAACAGAGGAAAGTACGTGGTCGGCGAATGCACCCCGTAGTCGAGTAACCGCTTCGCCAGATCCATCGCACTGACACCCAACTCTTTCGCTTCTTTTTGAAAGGTCAAAATAAATTCGTGAGTGGCGCGGCGTTCTGGGTACGCCAATTGGAAGCCTGCTTTAGCAAATCGCGCAGCCATGTAGTTGGCATTGAGAGTCGCATACTGCCCAACCCGATGCATACCCTGACGACCTAGCAACAGCGCGTAGGCCAGCGCACGAATAAGAATGCCAGCATTACCGGCAAACGCCGACAGAGTGCCAATACTCCCGGGCAAATCATCAGCACCCATCCAACGATACTGTGCTCCGTCGTTAGCGGTGTCTTTAGCAACAACAGGCAGCGGCAAGTGCGGCAGCAATCGTTCGCTGACACCCACCGGGCCTGCACCCGGGCCGCCACCGCCATGCGGAGTGGCAAAGGTTTTATGCAAGTTCATATGCAATACATCAAAACCCATATCACCGGGTTTTACCTTGCCTAAGATCGCGTTCAAGTTGGCGCCATCGTAGTACAGCAGACCCCCGACACCGTGGACGGTTTCAGCGATCTCCTTGATCTGGCGCTCGAAGACACCGCAAGTGGATGGGTTAGTCATCATCAACCCAGCTGTCTGCGGCCCCACACAAGCCTTAAGCGATGCTAAATCCACGTCGCCATCGGCGGTCACCGGCACTTCTGTCACTTTGTACCCGCACATAACCGCAGTAGCTGGGTTCGTGCCATGGGCAGCATTAGGCACAATGATCTCGGTGCGCGCATCATCGCCCCGGGCCTGGTGATAGGCACGAATCATTGCAACGCCAGCAAACTCCCCTTGAGCACCTGCCATAGGGGCAAGAGATACGCCCTTCATTCCAGTGACGTCACGCAGGATCTCTTGCAGGTCGTATAGGCAGGCGAGATGGCCCTGGCTCACCGACTCCGGCGCCAACGGATGACGACCTAGAAAGCCCGGTAAGCTTGCGGCTTTATGCGCCCCGCGGGGGTTGTACTTCATGGTGCAGGAGCCCAAAGGGTAAAACTGCGTGTCGATGGAAAAATTCTTCCGCGACAAATTGGTGTAATGCCGAACGGCCTGCAGTTCCGACACCTCGGGCAGTTGCGGCGGTTCAGTACGCAGTAAATGTTGCGGCAAGTCGTTTAACGATTGCTCGTCCGCACCATCAACGCGTTGGGCACTGGCTCGACGTGCTTGGCTGCCTAACTCAAAGATAGTGCGACCTTGCTGGCCCTGATCCTTGGGGTTTAATTGATTTAACGGGTTCATCTGATTCATGGGTTAACCCTCCGTCACAGTGGCTAGGGCGCGGGTAAACGCTTGGACATAATGCTGCAATTCAGCGTCAGTACGTTTTTCGGTAACCGCAACCAAGAGGCCATTTTGCGTACCGTCGACCCCTGCAATAGGAAAATCTGCCAGGTTTAGACCCGCCAAGATGCCCTCTTCGATCATCGCATCAATCACCGCCTTGACCGGTACCGGCAACCGCAGCGCAAATTCATGGAAAGTCGGCCCCGAGAACATCGCCTCTACGCCGGCACATTTAAGTAACTCATCGCGCAGCCAAGTGGCTTTTTGATGGCTCGCAACAGCGGTTTCGCGGATCCCCTGATAGCCCATCAAGCTCATGTATATGGTCCCTGCGGTCACCAACAGGCCTTGGTTGGTGCATATATTCGACGTCGCCTTGCCGCGGCGAATATGTTGCTCCCGGGCTTGCAACGTTAGGGTATAGCCAATCCGACCCTCGAGATCCTGTGTGCGACCAATAACTCGGCCCGGCAACTGCCGCATCAATGCACTGCGACTGCATATGAATCCAAAGGACGGGCCGCCAGATGCCATGGGCACACCAAAAGGCTGGCCATCGCCACAGACAATGTCCGCGCCTTGCTCACCCCAATTCCCTGGCGGCTTCAACACCGCAAGAGTCATTGGATTTACTACCGCAATAACCAGTGCACCTTGGGCATGCGCCCAATCGGTCAGCGCATCCACATCTTCGATAAGACCAAAAAAGTTTGGCTGCTGGATCACTACCGCAACCGGCGGCACAGCATCCGCATCCAGACCATCAATAGCCATTACCCCATCGCTGCTGACCGGAAGCATGGCTATTTCAACATTTTGGTTATGGACAATGTTGCGAGTCGTTTGCACGTAATTCGGATGCACTGTTTGCGCGACCAATACTCGCCCGGATTTGTTTTTCTTATTTGCTCGTACGGCCATCAGCACCGCTTCAGCCAAGCCACTGGCACCGTCGTACACAGAGGCATTGGATACATCCATTGCCGTCAACGCGCTCATCATCGACTGATACTCGTAAATCAGCTGCAATGTGCCCTGACTGGCTTCAGCTTGATACGGCGTGTAGGCGGTCATGAACTCGCCTCGGGCAGTAAGGTCCCATACCGCTGCCGGGATATGGTGGTCATAACTCCCGGCACCGATAAAGCAGGCATAGCCCTGGTCTTGTTCCGCCCGCGCGGCCATAAACTGCAGCATCTCCAGTTCGCTGCGGCCTTCTGGTACCGAATTAAGCTGATCACTAACAAGATCTGCTGGAATTTCATCAAACAGCGCATCGATATCGGCAACGCCAATCTCGGCCAGCATTTCTGCAACATCAGCTTCGGTATGAGGGATAAAGGGCATGGTTTCTCCTAAAACTGGTACAGCATCGGCACCACGGGATGTGCGGGCATCAAAAGCACAGCGGGGCTAGTGCTCCTCAGCCTCACAAACCTCACTGTAGGCTTCAGCATCCAACAACTCTTCTAGCTCGCCCACATCTGCCGGCTGCATTTTAAAGAACCAGCCGTCTGCATAAGCGTCCGAGTTCACGGTCTCTGGCGCGTCTTCCAGCACCTCATTGACCGCACAGACGGTACCGCTGATGGGCGCATATACATCCGAAGCCGCTTTGACCGACTCCACCACCCCAGCCTCATCGCCTGCCGTGATCACTTGATCGATTTCTGGCAACTCCACGTATACCACGTCACCGAGCGCGTCCTGGGCATGATCACTGATGCCCACGGTGACCGTGCCATCTTCTTCTAAACGCGCCCATTCGTGGGTCGCTGCGTATTTTAAATCGCTGGGTATTTCGCTCATCGTCTTGTCTCTGACTAATCAATTAACACTACAAACCGCACACAACATTAGCTGTGCATTACCTTACCGTTACGCACAAACGGTGGCTTACACAGCGTTGCCGTTTTGTGCTTACCGCGGATGTCTACTTCGCATTCACCGACCGCCTTTTTAGGCACTCGTGCGAGCGCGATACTGTACTCCAAGGTGGGCGAGTATGTCCCGCTGGTAATCACACCTTCGCCTGCATTTGTATGCACAACTTGGCCATGCCGCAGGATCCCTTTATCACGCATTATCAGGCCCGTTAGCTTTTGCTCGTTGGTTTGACGCTGCTGCTCTAGCGCATCGCGCCCGATAAAATCTCGCTCCGCAGGTTCCCAGGCGATGGTCCAACCGATATTGCTCGCCAACGGCGATGTGGCTTCGTCCAGATCTTGACCATATAGATTTAAGCCTGCTTCTAGCCTTAGGGTATCTCTGGCCCCTAACCCTGCGGGTGCCACACCCGCTTCGCGCAGCTTACGCCACAGCTCGATGCCCTCAGCTTCGGGCAACATAACTTCAACGCCATCTTCACCGGTATATCCGGTACGCCCAATCAGCCAGGCGCCTTGATGCATAGCATAAAACGGTGCGAGCTCTGTCAAACCGGACACAGCTTCGACCTGCAGCAGCCGCTGTATAGCATTGGGACCCTGAACCGCGATCATCACCTGAGGTTTATGCTCGAAATGCGCCTCGGGCACGCTATGTTGTTGCATCCATGCCAAGACTTTGTCGCGGGTTGAGGCATTTACAACGCAGCGGTAGCCCTGGGCGAGGCGATATACGATCAGGTCATCCAACACACCCGCTTGATCGTTCAGTAACGCTCCGTATAACGCCTGATTGAGGTTAAGGCGCGCCACGTCGTTCGCTACCAAGCGCTGCAAGAACATCTCCGCTTGGTCGCCCGATACATCAATTATCGTCATGTGGGAGACATCGAACATGCCTGCATCACTGCGCACCGCAGTGTGCTCTTCTATTTGCGACCCGTAGTTGACCGGCATCAGCCAGCCCGCGAAGTCCACGATTTTACCACCGCACTGCACATGCTCTTGGTACAAGGGCGTCTTTGCGGGTATTTGTTGTTCTGACACTGGTTACTCCAAAGCTATTGCTGCAAGGTGCCGCAGATTCGAGTCAAAGCGAGCTTTAGTTTTTTCGCGCTAAAACTTCGTGCCCGCCTAGGGCTTCAATCATGATTTGGCGCTTGAGCCAATCGGACTGATTTACCGCACCTACACCTACGTTACGAATCCAACTCAGTAGCGGTGCCGGTTGCCCGTATAGCGTTTTAAGGCCCGCCATAATGCGCAACATCAGCTGTGATTTTAACAAGCGTTGGCGAGCAAATTTCGTGAAACATTCTGGGGCTATATCTGCGGTTGTTTCATCTACCCGCTGCAGTAACGCGCTGACGTCTTCTAGCCCGAGATTTACACCCAGACCGGCGAGCGGATGCACCACCCGCAGCGCATCACCAATTAGCAATACCCGGGGGCGCGGCTGGGCGCTGCGCGCCAGCTGCTGCTGCAAGGGGAAACTCAGACGTTGCGCGACTTGCACAATGCGGCCCAACCGATTCTCCAATGCTGCGCCCAAACGGTGAGAAAATTCGTCGTCAGCAAGCCCCAGATTAGTCTCCAGCGATGCCGGCGATTGGGACCAAACTACCGAACAATAATGCTCGTGCTTGCTGGGCAAAAACGCCAACGGTCCATCAACTAGAAAACGCTGCCATGCCGTGTGCTCATGGCTATGCTCGGTTTCAACAACCGTGGTCAAGGCGCTCTGGCCGGTGGGCCAAATATCGGTAGCCACCTCTAACAAATTGCGCACGGCCGAGCGTGCTCCGTCCGCGGCAAACAAAAAATCAGCGTGTAGTGTTTCTTCAGCAACAGTCACCATTACGCCTGTAGCATCAGTCTCCACCGCTTGAATGTCGCCTAACACCACGCGGATATCTGTGTTAGCCTCTAGTTGTTGCCACAAAGCCTGCAGCAATGGTGCTACCTCAGCGATCCAGCCTAAACAATCGCTGCCTAGTTCCGCAGCATCAAAATTTAGCGCATTGACACCCCACTGCTCCCAAACGTGCATCGTTTTAAACATGCCTGCTTGTTGCGGCCAGGTAATTAAGCTCTCAATAAGTTGGCGCGACCCCCGGGACAGCGCCACATTGCGAATATCCATGCCTAAACCGTGTGGTCCAGGCATGGGCTTTATCCGATCGATAATGGTTACCGCAAAGCCGCGTTGCTGAAGTGCCAGTGCGGCTACCGCCCCTACCGGACCTGCGCCTGCAATGGCAATGTGTTGACCACTGCTCATGCAGCCCTCATTAGCGCTTCGATCGCATCCGCTGTTTTGGGAACACGCTGGCTTAACACCTCACACCCGGACTCAGTAATTAGCACATCATCTTCAATCCGAATACCTATGCCCCGAGCCGCCTCGATCACAAACCCAGCGGCATTGCTAACTTGCTGATTATCGCGCCCAGTGACGTCCACGGGGATGTAGATTCCAGGTTCCACGGTAAGCACCATGCCTGGCTGCAGCGGCCGCCACTCGCCAGCAAGGCGATAGTCGCCAACGTCATGCACGTCGAGGCCCAACCAATGGCAGCTCTTGTGCGGACAAAACTGCAAATACGCTTCGCTGCGGATAATGTCCGCAGCCTCACCTTGCAATAGGCCCAATGCTATCAACCCCTCGACCATGGTTGCGATCGCAGCTTCGTGGGGTGCATTGAAAAGAGCACCGGGGTGACACTGGGCAATCGCCGCTTGGTTAGCCGCCAGCACAATGTCATAAAGGGCGCGCTGGGTTGGTGAAAATTCGCCGGAGACCGGAAAGGTGCGGGTAATGTCAGCGGCGTAATGCTGGTACTCGCAACCCGCATCGATCAGCACCAACTGACCATTTTGCAACGTCGAATCATTATCGGTGTAATGCAATATGCACGCATTGGCGCCGCTGCCAACAATACTCGGATAGGCACTGTGCCGGGCGCCACGGTGCATAAACTGATATATCAATTCCGCTTCGAGCTGCGCCTCGGTAGTGCCAGCCCGGCAATTTTGCATGGCCCGGATATGCGCTTGGGCGCTGATATCTGCGGCTTCGCGCATTATTGCTACTTCAGCCTCACTCTTGATCAAGCGCTGTTCATGCAGCAGATGTTTAAGGGATACAAATTCCCCTGGGGGTATTGCACCCCCAGCTTCGCGACTGCGGATGGTGGCCACATAGCCTAAAAGGCGCTGGTCAAAAGCGGGGTATTCACCCATGGTTAAGTAGATACGACGGCGCCCTTCTAAAAGCCCCGGTAAAATGTCGTCCAGATCGGCAATTGGAAAGCCGTCGTCGACCCCATAACGCTCAGCAACGCGCTCAGGACCACAGATGCCACCATCCCACTGCTCTGCCCGAGCATCTCGATCGCGGCAAAACATAATGACTTCGCCCTGGCTCCGCTCAGGGACTAAAACGAGCACCGCATCAGGTTCGTCAAAGCCACAGAGATACAACAAATCGCTGTCTTGGCGGAAGGCATAGTCGATGTCGCGATTACGCCGCTGCATAACTGCACCAGGCACCAGGGCAATGGAGCCCGGTTCCATCGCGTCCATAAGTTGACGCCGGCGCTGCGCAAACTCAGCCTGACCAAGACCCGTCACTGCACAAGATCCTGTTCAGCATCAGGCTGATCTTCATCGAGCAGCGCGAGCACCAATAGCACACTGACGCGCACATATTCGTATATTTCACTAAAGGACTCCTCGTCTTGGGCCGACTCGGCGTCTGCTTCCGCAAATTCCACATCGGAACCCATTGCAGATAGGGTCGCAAAGTCGCGGATTATCTCTTGAATATCTACTGGCAACTGATCACGACCCGTTGCATTTGCCGCCGCAAAGCCACTGAGAAAACTGCCACACCATTCTGCTAATTCATCAACTCGTTGGGCCAGCGGCTCATCGTCATCGGCAATAAGAGGCGCAAAACCCATATCTTCGTCACGCAGGTTGGCTAGGCTTGCTGCAACAAAGTCCAACACAGCCTGTTCATCAGTTAATGCCTGATCACCTGCCAAAGCGACTAGCTCGCTCAGTGGAAAATCCTCCACCGTGGGACAGGCTGATGCGGCAAGAAAGCCCGCGACCATGCCATGGAGTTCTTGACGGGACAGCAATACGGTGGCGAGTTGCGCTTTATGATCTAAATCGGACACGATGGTAGGGCTACACAATAAACATTAAAGGGCGCAAACTATTGCGCACTGACCGCCGAAATACCAGTGAAGCTACATGAACGATGCAAGTGATCAATCCGCGCAGCTCGATCAACTAACCCGTCGCGTTGACGACCTGATTGCGCTGACTGAGGTGCTGACCAATGAGAATCGGGCGTTGCGTGCTCAGCAACAGCAATGGAGCCTTGAGCGCGCCAAGCTACTCGAGAAAAATCAGACTGCCACAACCAGTGTTGAAGCGATGATTACACGCCTCAAATCCTTAGAGCGCAGCTGATTTATTGACTTATACATAACATCGTTCGGAGATAATCCAGTTATGACAGCAGACACCAAGACGCTCACTGTGTCCATAGTAGGCAAGGATTATCAGGTCGCTTGTCCGGCGGGCGAAGAAGAGTCGCTACGCGAAGCTGCCCATTATCTGCATTCGTTAATGGAATCCATTCGTGCCTCTGGACGCGTGGTCGGGCTTGACCGTGTGGCGGTGATGGCCGCTTTAAATGTCAGCAACGAGCTATTGCAGAACAAGAATAAGCAAGCCGCCGCCCAAGCCAAAGTAGCAGCGCGAGTGCAAAAGCTCAGTGATCGGGTGGCGGATGCGATTAGCGCCAATAAACAGATGCAGATCTGACTTTTGGTCAAAAATCACCACTGGTGGCCAAGCCATTAGCCGTTATACTCTGCGGGTTCCTGGGATGTTAGCCAGTGGTCGCGTCCTTGAGCCGTTATAAAAACCTCAGGAGATTCTTTCGCTACGCCAGTGTGCATACCCAATATTATGGGTCGCCTTCGGTTTAGCTGGGGTCTCCGCCTTGAATCTCAACGGTTCAGGGCAAACCAACAGCGGCATCTCCGGGAACATTAATTTTGCCAATCGACGATGTAGGCATGACCAACCAGCCCACGCTACGCGCCCGCTACCGATCCTTGCGTCAGCGCTTGGACGGCCCCTCCCGCAGCCGCAAGAATCAGCGCATTAACCAGCGTCTTGAAGATCTGGCGGTGCTAAAAACCGGCCAACGTATTGCAGCCTATCTAGCAAGCCCCGAGGAGGCAGCGATTGATGCTTTTATCGAGTTCGCATGGCAGCGCCAGCAGTCGATTTTCTTACCCTGTATCGACTCCGCGCGCGGCCAGATGACCTTTGTTCAGTATCACCCCGATGCCCCTTTGAAAAAAAACCGCTTCGGCTTGCTGGAGCCAGCAGACCGAACGGATATAGCCCAAGCCAGTGAGCTTAACTGCGCCTTGGTGCCCTTGGTGGCCTTCGATGGACTCGGCAATCGGCTTGGCATGGGCGGCGGCTATTACGATCGATTTTTTGCTGAACCCACCGGGCGGCCCATTATGATCGGCATTGCCTTCAGCGAGCAGCAGACAACAACTCCATTGCCTTATGAGCAATGGGACGTACCAATGGATATGGTGGTAACGGATTTGACCACCCAGCAGTTCACTAGGTAAGACGGCATGGCGATAAGACAGATTTTACGTATGGGTCATCCAAATTTGCGCCGGGTAGCCCAGCCCGTTGACATAACGCATATCGACAGCCCAGACATGCAGCTTCTAATACGGGATATGGTGGATACCCTTGCGGACTCGGGTGGCATAGGGCTGGCGGCACCACAAATTGACGAGGATCTGCGCGTGGCCATCATCGAAATTCCTGGAGGACCCACCCGCTACGGTGACATAGAAGCCATGCCGCTAACGGTATTTTTCAACCCGGTTATCGAAGTGCTTGACGATCGGCGCAAGGGCTTTTGGGAAGGTTGCTTATCAGTACCTGGGCTGCGCGGTTTCGTCGAACGGCCACAGCATATACGGGTAACTTACACCAGCGCCGCCAAACAGACTGAAATACTCGAACTAAAAGGTTTCCTAGCTACTGTGATGCAGCACGAATTCGATCATCTCGACGGCAGGCTATACGTTGACCGAATAACCGACACCACCCTGCTGGCATTTGAGGATGAATGGCTAAAGCACAATAACGCCACCTGACGCTGCTACTGCAGGAACATTTTATAAGCCGGATTATCTTGCTCCGACCAAAAACGGTAACCAATCTCTTTTAGGTACTTATTCAAGGCCGCCTGATCTTTTTTCGACGCCGCAAAGCCGACTAATACCCGCCCCCAGGCCGAACCATGATTACGATAATGGAATAGGCTGATGTTCCAATGCTGCCCGAGGCCGGTCAAAAACTGCAATAAGGCACCGGGGCGCTCGGGAAACTCAAAACGGTACAACAGCTCGTCGATGCCTTCTGGACTTCTGCCACCCACCATGTGGCGCACGTGCAACTTAGCCGCTTCGTTATCGGTCATATCAAG
>Ga0163109_10004653_pt1 | contig 10391 bp, 6 predicted proteins | sample CRUFie1St13metaG_FD_108704 | JGI IMG/M metagenome (GOLD analysis project Ga0163109, IMG submission 108704) | Marine microbial communities from the Costa Rica Dome - CRUD Field 142mm St13 metaG | ecosystem: Environmental > Aquatic > Marine > Oceanic > Photic zone | place: Costa Rica: the Eastern... | reverse complement strand
CAACCCTTGCGCCTGATTTCCTCTGAATCTCCTTCACATTCGCACCCCGAGAGCCAATCACCACACCAACCAAAGATCTGGGGCACTCAAACCTCTCCTCTGAGGTGTCTTGTCCTGAATCAATCTGGTTGGCAAGCTCATGTGGAAATCCACTACTCTGCTGGGCGTTCCTGTCCGTGCTCATCTGCTGTTTGACCATCTCCACCGCAAGTTGCACTTTTTCCTTGGTTCCAGTAATACAAACCCTGTTCATGTGGTCAGATTCCTGGCGTATGTCTATCTTTGTCTGGGTGTCCCTCTCAATGCCTCGCACAGTTGAACCGCCTTTCCCTATGACCAGAGGCACAAGGTGTTTTGGACATGAGATGGTCTCCTCTGGATACTCTACAGATGCATCTGCCTCAGGAGCGGGCCCAGGTCTCGGAGGATTTGAAGGATTGGACATCATGGTGTTCACCATCTCCACCGCAAGTTGCACTCCTTCCTTGGTTCCAGTAATACAAACCCTGCAAGGATCACGATCCTGGCGTATGTCTATCTTTGTCTGGGTGTCCCTCTCAATGCCTCGCACAGTTGAACCGCCTTTCCCTATGACCAGAGCCACAGCATTCTTTGGACAAAGTACAGTCTCAGACACACCGTTGTGGGGAAAAGCCGTGGTCTGTAACACGCCAGCACCAAAATGATGGCGACCATCATTAGAAGGAATCACTTGACCTTCTCTCGACTCAATGACGTCTTTGACAGCCCTCTCCTCTCCGTATTGCTTCAGAACCTCCTTCACGAGCTCAGTTGCATGCATGACACATGCCTGGCTACCGCGAATCGTGACGCGGCACGGATCAAAATCCTTGTCAACTATCATCTTCGTCCTGGTGTCACTCTGAAGTTTCTTTATCGTTGATCCCTGTTTCCCAAAAAGGTAGCCAACCGCAGAACGTGGAAAATCCAGTGTTGTTGTGCTCTCATAGTCTTCTTCCACGGTAGAGATAAGATGCTGCAGTACCTCCCGGGCTCTGGCCACATTTCCCCCAGATCCTTCAATCTCAATTCTGACACTAGGTCCAGAATCCTTGTCGTGTACATTTATCTTTGTTCCGGTGTCTCTCTCTATCCCCTGCAACGTCCTTCCTCCCCTTCCAATGACGATGCCGGCAGCCCATTTGGGGCAATCCATCACTTCATTAATCCATGCATCGGCGCTTGTCAGACCTTCAATTTCCTGAATGGTGGTCTGCAATGTGGTGCGTGCCTGTGCTACACCATTAGCCGTTCCACGAACGTGAATCAAGCATGGATCATACTGATTGTCGATTCCCAAGCTCACACAGGCTTCCCTTTCGAGGTTGTCTAGCTCTGCATGGTCCCAGCCTGAAACTTGTTGTAAAATGGAGTAGGGGCATTGAATGGACTCCGTGTGTATCGCACCTGACAGGCAGGTCTTGATCCGCTCTTCTAAGACCATGCGTGCGCTCTCCATGCCCTCCTTCTTGCCTGAGATCAGCACAAAACAAGGATCAAACTGGATGTCCACATCTATCTGAACTCGGTATTCCTCCTTGAGCTTGGATAGGGTGCCAAGACGTTTCCCAATCACTTCGTCGAGAATCGCATACGGAAACTCCAATTTGATCGGCGCTTCCGAACTCGAGCTGGGACCTGGATCAGAGCCGCGCGCCTGTCCAAACCCATTGGCAGGTTCTTCCTTGACGACCGCTTCCTTCTTGACCGCTTCATTCTTGACCTCGGGAGGGTTTGCATGTTGTTGGGGCAGCCCTGGCGCAGGATCCTGCCTTGACGTTTTCTGGCTGGCCTCTTCCACCGGTTCCTGAGCACTGGCAGCCTTTGGTGGTGGCAAGTTGTTGATGGCAGCCTCCTCTATCGCCACCAGTCCCTTAAGCTTCTTCAGGAGAACCTTTTTTAGGCCCTTGGAGCTGTGGCCCCGCTTCTCCAGCTCCCGGCGCAACTCCACCACCTTGAGCTGCTCGAGCTGCGCAAATCTCTCTGCGAGCGGATCCCCTCGGTCATCTTGCTCGACTTTCTCTACGAGGGAGGAGGCCTTCAGCGCCGCGTGGAGTGCTTGGTCATAGTCTGTGAAAACAAGCGGCCAAGGTGCCTTGGGAAAGTGTCCCTCGCGGAGCTCTTCGAACGCCCTCAGAACGTCATTCGGGGACGACAAAGTCACCACGGCGCATTTCCCTTGGGTCCCTGTTGGGCAGAGGAGGGCAGTGGGCAAAAGCCAGAGTAGTTAGCACGGACGTCACTGTCAGGTTCCGGGAGATGCGCCACACCTACCTGTGTTGTACACTTCCGCGGACACGAAGAGGATGCCCTGCTCGGGCCGGGTCTTCTGAAACAAAGCGCGCACGTCCTGTAAAAGGCACAGTTCAGAGTTGAGAGTCAGCTTCCAGTTACGCTTCCCTTCTACTGTCACGGCAGTAGATCACTCGAGACGAGATCGAGTTGGACGAAGGGCGCACCTCCTCGGTCAATCCAACGGGACAGCCCGTCAAGATCAGCTTGTCACAAACGTCTTCCTTCCCAGACGTCGTAGCCCTTCCCGTCTCGGGTTTGACACCCTTCCTCCCCGTTGCCTTTGTTTCCCGCCCATCCTCACGGTCGCTATCTGGCTCGTAGTCGACCTCGTCGAACATGTCGACGCCCACCTCGACGTTGGCCTCCATGCAGAGAGGCCTCACGGTTCGTGCCCCTTCACAGCGAGACGCCAAGGCTGGTGCGATCGCCTCGTTCTTCTGGTCGTCCTCTAACCTCTGAGAAGGGTCCTCTCTTTGGCCCCAACTAGGACGAACATTCTCACGAGGATCCTCTGAGAATCTCAGCCAGCGAGATTTCTGCCACCTGTCTTCGCGGGGTTTTGCTTGGGTTGTGCGTTTTGCGAAACTCAAGCGTTTTTGTGCTTCCGCGACTTCATGACCATCGATGGTGCCGATGGAGTCGAAGCGTTATTCGCAGAAAGCTGCGCTCCCCTTCTGGAGAGCCTTGTCGTTGTTTTACCCGGCCTCCCTACCGCCTCACACCTGTTGCACTCATCTCCTCAGCGGACACGATGAGCGACGAAGGTCAGTTCGAAAGTTCTCAGGATCTTTCCTCAAGTCTTGCGACCTCGAGTGATGATGACACCGCGGATAGAAGGACTCTTGCCTGTGGCGGTCCTTCTCTAGGTACACCCGTCACATGCCATCTTGGATTTCCTTTGTGGTTGCCTTGTCAAGCATATATTCCGTTTCCCAGGCACTTTCAACAGCACACAGGCTCAAGTGAGGTTCAAGGAACCCAAATCTTGACGGGAAACTCCGCGAGCCACACTGGGACGGATAGTGGTCCCAGGAAGCGTCGCAGGGGTATTTCCCTCTTTCACAGCAGAGGTTTGTGGGAAGCTTTCCTTTGGTGGAGACCCCAGGGCTCACAAAAAGGAAAGCAGCTCCACTTGGGTACATACTTGAGTGAAGAGTCTGCAGCGAAGGCAAGAGACTGTGCATTGTTGTTTCTTCGCCAGTGGGCTGGAGCCCGAGGAATACATGTGAAGGGCTATTCAGCAAGCCACTTGAATTTTCAGCCATCAACATATGACTCACTCATCAACATGCTGCTTGTCGAAGCACAATTTTTTCACATCAGTGACTTCGACAGTGTTGTGAAGTTTGTTCGTGAGAGGTTAAGAAATGTGTATCGCAATTGATAACTTCAAGACAAAGGATCACTATTTATCTATCACATGGTAATCCCATACTTGCAACGCATTCATGATACTCTATTGCTTGAATCTCCTTCCCATCTAGAATAGCTCGTTCGATGATAGCATCAAGACTACGGATGCATTGTGCTGGTGTCTAGTTTTCTGTCTCAGGTAATAGACTCCGCAATCCAAAGAGGAGCAAGCAATGCTTCCGCTCAGGTCCCTGCCTCCACAGTGAAAGCAAATTGAATCCAATTTGGATAAGCTCCTTTCTAGAGACGCCGTTCTCGCTTGAAGGGCAAGAGCGGTTACCTGAGGAGAGCTGCAACACTTGTCGCAAATGGTCTGGTCTGTAGCAGTCATCTCGTCGCACACCGCGCAGTGTTTTGACAGATAAAAGTGATCAATGGTCAATCTATTCTTGGCTTCATTCCTGTAACCTAGCGAGTCGTTGCTGTACCCCGAAAGCCCCAACGCGGACATCGGCCGCTTGATTGGTTGCCATCTGTTTGGTTTTGGCATCTGTACGAACCAACCCTTCACGTCAGCTCCCAAAAGCGAAAAACATCTTTCCAATGCCGGGACAATTTGTTTTGCAATATAGTAAGTCTCATGCAAGCGTAGCGAAGTACTGTTTGTGATCAAAGTCCCAGGGGACACAACCATGTCAACAAGCCTTGCGCCTGGCTCACCATGGACAACAACGTACGGTACTCTTTCTGCATACTTTGGTTCCGCCCTTGGATCCAATGCCATGGCTTTTGCCGCAACAATCGCAGCAGGGGGCACAACAGATGCCTTTGCACTGTATGTTCCAAGTCGAACCTCCTTTGCAAAGACAAAGTCCTGGATGCTCACTCTGCTCTTGAAAATTTTCCCCCACTGTTTCAGCAAGTATCTCTTCACCAGTGACAGGTCTGCTGATTCAAAAAGGATCCTTAGAGACCTTTCCAAGAGCTTTGCAACGGCAGGGCAGGAGTCTCGCCTGATAGTCTCAATCCCCTTGGCATCGAACACTGGCTTCTTTTGGTCAAGGTTTTCATACGCATAACCAACGTATCTCTTCTTTGTGACCAGTATGCAGGGATGGTAGACTTTCTCAAACTTCAGGAACACCGGAGATGGATTCATGGACGTGACCTCATGGGCAATTTCTTTTCCTATCCGAAATGCATCCTCCCTTGACCTTCCAGGAAGGTGCACGAAAATCGAGTCTTACGAAGGAGAAGAAAAAAGAGTCGAATCAGTACATGGGGCTGAAGAGGAGAAGGACACCACGAAATACTCACCAGTGTCGCCATAGACAACCTTAGCCTGCCACTTCTGGTTGCTCTCAACAATCTTGATCGCATTCTCCATAGTGACCCTTCCAAATTGCACAATTGCATCAGCAAGCTCGGCGCAGGGCATTCTTCCGGAAAATCCGGCAGCTGTGTAGCCGTAGGTCACGTTTGCAAGCAACTTGAGGGCAAACTGGCGGGAATTCAGAAGTCTGTACAATGCTTTCTGATGGGGCTTCAACTCCTTCATCGATTTCTTCAGCATCTGCCTCGTGTCCAGAATTTCTTGCAACATCCTCGGCAGGACACCTTTCCTGACATTGGCCGAGGAAAATAATGACCCATTCGGGGAAACGGTAAGCTCGTCTGAAGGCACATCGCCCTCGAACAGAGAACGAGCTTCGTATTTTGACAGGACTCCCAACGAGGATGCGACACTCGAGCCTTCAACGTGTCCAACGAGCGTGCTATAGCACAAATTGTAGGCCATGACCATTGATGGATACAGTGACTGAAAGTCTAGCACAAGCACAGGAGAAGTGTAAAACCTGCTTTCTGGCTCCATGACAAGGGGCAAGCACTCCATGGCAGACTGGTTGGCAACTTGAGATTTGGATGGAGATATCAAAATGTAGTTCTGGGTGTGCGCCAGCCTGAGGAGCAGGGACTCTACCCTGTACTGACTTCCTCGGGTGATCACCGAGAAGAAGTCTATGCCGTAAACCTTTGCCAGCTCACAGGTCCTGCCAACAAGATCTAGACACACCATCATCTCAAGATTGAGGACTGCTCTGAGAATCAAGTGCTCAAAGCAACGGAATTTTGAGAAATCCTCTTGGAACCAGGCTGTGAGCTGCGCGTGGGTGAAGTGCGGCACTCTTCGTCTAGTCAGCGCATGGACGCAATTGTGAAACGTGTAGATGTTCAACTTCAATTCAGATCTGAGTATCCTCCACAAATTCAGCAGTATTCTACCGGCGCTGTGCAGACCTGAAGCGTGCAATTGCCCGTATTCATCGCTGAGCGTCTCACTGTTGCTAGGAATGGTGGGAGACCTTGATATCAAACGCAAAAACGACTCTCCAGGCTGGAGCAGGGCCAATCGATCGTTCAAGTAACCCACACTCAGAGATTGTATCTCATAGCCCACGATTATGTCTGGGTCCGCTTCTATGATTCGGGCCGCTGCCATTCGTATCAGAGCAGTCTCGTCTCCATTGACAAAGTAATTTGTGTCCTCCGAAAGAGCGTGCCTCCTCTTAATGGAGGAAAGGAAGCCTTTGGGGATGCCTTTGTCGCACACAACGAGATCGAGAACGCTTTTCTCAGAACTGCGTCTTCGTCTTTGTTTCTGGTAAACCAGGGCAACCGCTTTCACCGCATCTTGCTTTGGATCTGGCAAGTATGTCTCCCGCGTCTCGACAAATATTTCAATCGAAAGCACAGTTGGGCATTCATTTGTGGACTCCATCTCCTCCAGCTGCTTGTACCTGTACCCCGCCTGGCTCGATGGAGTGTTATTCCTCCCATCCTTCAATGGGGAAGGGGGTGTAATCTGCGAAGTTCCTTTTCGAAGGGAGCCGCTTTTTGGTAATTCGCCCCTCCTCCTCTTTGTCTCCCTGAATTCTCCCTTAGTCTGGGACCGCGATGACGCTGCAGAAGGGTCGCGATGGTCCCCAACATGCTTTGGTGTGCTGCTGTCAATATTTTCCACGTTCTCCTCCTGCTCGTTAAAGCTATCAGGCAGCTGGAAGGTGACTTGCTCGTCATACTTGGGGGAAGCTGGCCTGGCTTCCAACTGACTTGAAGGAGACACGACCAAGCTTGCACTCTGCCTGGCCGCCGTTTCCAACGATAAAAGATCTCCATGCTCCTCTTCCACAAGCTGGCCCGTGTTTGGGTCCATCTTGAGATCCCTTGCACTGGCGGAGACTCTCTTTGAAGAGGAATACCGCAAACCAGAAAGCCACAAGTCCACTTCAGCAGAACTTGGGGGCAGTCTTTTGGATGCAAGCAAGTGAATACTGCAGCTGGTTGAACCCCGGGTTGATCCATCTCTGTGGTGAATGTACTTGCTACCCCCTTTGGAATTGCCCGAAAATCCCTGGAGAGTCACTGGTGCTTTGGACTTCACCTTGAATTCCATCCCCGCATATAACAAAGGCCTGCCACATTGTAGTGAAAAACGAAGGTTCAGCAAAACTGGAATACATGAGAACGCGACGCGCGAGAAATGTCACCAACTTACCTGTTTGGCACGTCTTTTGGATCGGAGAAGAAGGGCGCCGAGTACACGACATCAGAAAGATCAAGAGGCCCCATGGATGACTTCACATCATTGTATGATGGTGCAGACGTGATTGGTCTGAAGAGATAAAGGGCCCCATTTTGTTCCTGCAGCGCACAGGGACTCATCTTCTCCAATTGCAGACCATTTGTGGTCTCCTCTGCAGTATTCTGGCCCAATCTGCCCCCTGAATCAGAGTCTACTTCGGAATCACTGTCGTTACCCGCGTCCCCGTTGTCATCAGGCGTCAAAACCAGATTGAGGGGCTCAAAATCACAAGCTTCTTCCTCTGCAGCCCTATCTTTGCCTGGAGCACCACCAGTCTGAATGTTATCTCCGTAATCTTCCTGGAATCCAACCAGATTGGATTGGACTGGATTTGTCAGGGCCACTCCATCCACCTCCTCGGCAATCACAGAGCTTTGCACGATGTCGTTGCACTCCCTCTGGGACGAGTTAACGTACTCACTCAAGTCTCCCCCATTTCCTCCTCGTCATCATGGATGCGCCCTTCCCAGATTTCATCATCCAGCTCCACAGCATCTTTGTTTTCTTGCATCCACTGGAGCGTGTCCAGCAAAACGTTGTCCGCCTCCTGGGTGAGCAACTGGCTTTGCGACACTCGCATCTGGTCTGCCTCCGCACTCATTCTGCTCACTTGCTGGCTTTCATCATGCAAGCTCTTCGCCTCGTTTGCAGCCTGGGTCAGCCTGAGGGAGGCATCCCACTCTTGGGAATCTTGCGCAGGAGCCCCCTCCCTCTTTTGGCTCAGGTTCTCCTGGATTGCTTCTTGAATCAGACCTGAGTACTTCCGCCTGAACCTGTGGTGCAAAAGGTTCTTGTTTCTCGCTGGGGACATCGATTTCCTTGGTGGAAAGGGAATGTCCAAATTCCTACTTCGTTGTTCCTCCTCCGCCCAGATGGGCGCAAGGGACGGGACCATCTTCACATCCTCATCCGCTTCCTGCAAGCTTGTCGCTGGAATCGAGCCAGGGTTCAAAACGTGGTCCCCGAAAGCATCTGCCTCCAGGTCGCAGTGGGCCTCCTTTGGCGGCAGACCACCTCCATCCCGGCACAGCCAAGACTGCGGTGCGCTCTCTCGAGTCCAAACAGGATAAGAACCTTCGCTCATGCCAGCTGCGAAGGGCAACTCGGACTCGGGCACAGGATCACGGAGACAGACTTTCGAAAGCCTAACATGCTCCATGCCATGCAGGTTGTAGTCCGTTTTGAACTTGAGCAGATACGGCACATGGGCTTCGAAGGGCTGAAACGTCTGTCCCAGCACCGCGCCACTGAGAAGCACGTTCGCGACCCTGCTCAGGTCCTTTGGATCGTACACATATATCTGCGCTCGGCGGAGAGTCCGTGTCAGCAACAGCAACGCGAGACGAGCGAGCGCGGGGTGGAGTCTCTCACCTTGGCGAAGAACTCTTCGCTTTTGTGGAACCCGTAAAAGGGTTTCGCTCTGACGAGCGTGCACTGGTGCACAAATCGTGCCTTGAGCGTCGACGCGCTCCTCCTCTCCACACCTTTGTTGGGCTGGTGACACAGATGGAGCGCAGCGTCGATGGAGTGTGCCAGCTTGCGAAGGTAAACATTGTGCTCCGCGGAGCTAGTGTTCGGGCTTGCGTTGTACCTGACGTATAGATAGGGTAGAATCTGACAGGAAAATCGGAGGAGCAAGCGGTCGGTGAGCGAGCGTTCGAGGGCGACGGGCGAGTGGGGCGGGCTTTTCTCACCTTGTGCAGGTGCAAACACACGGTTTGACCGGCCGGAGTTGAGCCAAACACCCTCACCACTGGCGCCAGGCGGATCTCCTGCCCCGTGAACGGAGAGTAGCATAGGTCGAGCCCGGGGACCGGTTGGCACGTGTAGTAATCAATTTGCTTGATGGAGACGAGGAACTCTCCCGTCGGGGTCGGGGTGACCTGGGAAGAGCCCTGCAGCCCATCTGCTCGCATGGAGGGCGCCCCCGCAGGACTGGCCAGGATCCCTGGTCCCCTCACGCGTCCTACGCCATGCCTGAGTTGGCCCGCTCCGCGCTTTCGATGGCCCTGAATTCTCTGCCGGGGCCCCCGGGTCTGCAGAGTTTGGGGGAAAAAGCGAGGCTTTCGCGCCGGATAAGACGAGATGCCGCCGGCGACGGCGAACAGAGGCACCGAGGCGGCCATGAGGTGCTGCGCAGCGTTGCAGGCCTCGATTACCGGAAGAGGTTTCGCTCGGCCCGAGCGGCGGCAAGGCCGGCAGCGACGGACGTGGTTGACGAGGGCCATCGGCATAGACCTGGGGACGACGAACTCTGCGGTTGCCGTCACAGAGGACGGGAGAACGTTCGTCGTACCGGGCCCGGACCAGACCAAGGTCACGCGCTCGATCGTTTCGTACGGCGATGACGGAGAAATCACGGTCGGGCAGTCGGCCAAGGTCCTGGAGTTGATCACAAACGCCAGCACTTTCTACAGCGTCAAGAGGCTGATGGGAAGGAGGGTCTGCGAGTTGGACAGCAGGATGTACGAGCTGCTTCCGTACTTCATCATGAACGACGCCGACTCGTCCGATTTCGCTGCGCTTAGGTGCCCGAGCAGGGACTGCGTGCTCAAGCCTGAGCATGTCTCGTCAGAAATTCTCAAGGCCCTCAAGTTGTCCGCGGAGGAGTACCTGAGGAAGGAGGTGACTGAGGCAGTCATATCGGTTCCCGCGTACTTCGGGGAGATGGAAAGGAGCGCGACGCAGGAGGCCGCTGCCAAGGCAGGCCTGAGCGTTCTGAGAATGATAAACGAGCCTGCAGCAGCCGCAGTTGCCTACGGAATTGGGAAAGAGAACGACGAATTCCTACTGGTGTTCGACCTCGGAGGTGGGACGTTCGATGTCTCTGTCCTGCAAGTAGGAGACGATGTGTTCGAAGTCCTGAAATCTTCTGGAAACAACTTCTTGGGAGGGGACGACTTTGATGCGTGCCTGCTGGATTGGTTGCTCGCAGGAATGGATGACAAGGCATTGCAAGGCATCTCCCAAAGCCCACTCGCAATGTACGAGCTGAAGGAAGCTGCGGAGGCCGCGAAAATCTGCCTGTCGACCAATCCTACCGCAGAAATAGATGTAACTCTAAACGGCATTGACGGGT
>Ga0163109_10004652_pt1 | contig 10392 bp, 12 predicted proteins | sample CRUFie1St13metaG_FD_108704 | JGI IMG/M metagenome (GOLD analysis project Ga0163109, IMG submission 108704) | Marine microbial communities from the Costa Rica Dome - CRUD Field 142mm St13 metaG | ecosystem: Environmental > Aquatic > Marine > Oceanic > Photic zone | place: Costa Rica: the Eastern... | reverse complement strand
GTCTCAATGCCGTTGAGATTTAGCTTGTACTCGTTGCCGTAAACAGCTTGCTTGACCCATACCAAGCATTCATGCGGCTTGGGTCGCGGCGTCTTTGGAGCAACCGCGAAATCCATCGCGGTCTTGGTTTTTGTGTTGCTGATGAAGGTGTAGTCCGCGACGGTAACCGCCCTCAGATCCTGCTTGGCGCTGGTGACGCTGCTCAGGTAATTCTTTGAACCTGCGTCAAACGTCACGTCAACAGACTTGCCCTTTAAGTCGAAAACCTTGATGTCGTCATCGCTGATAACTGCCAGGTATTCCTCTTTCTCGTCGCGCAGAATCGTGTGGAAGAAGGCATCACCAAAGCCGGTCTCGCTGACCTTCGCCAGTGTTCTGCTGCTGTCTCGTTTGCGCAGCCCTTCCGCAATCGACGACACACCATTGATTTGAATTTCGCCCTGGCTCGGATCCCGCTGTGGGTCTGGCTGGAGAGAGACCCCTTGGATGAGATTAGGAATCGTTACGGCGATGTTTTTCATCAGAAAATGCTGTATCCGTTGGCGACACGACGATTCATCAAGCCCGTGTTTGGCTGATACGTCGGGAAGGCATAGCTGCCGGTGAGCATGTTCGCTTGATCCTGCTCCAGCTCAATGCGCTCCAGCTCCGCCTGGGCATCGCGCTCATCTTCCGACGTGTATTTGAACAGAGCCTCTGATCCCAGTGTTCGATCAGAAAAGATCCGCGCCGCCCTGATCGTCACCCAGCGGTTGAATGCTTCTGGAACCTGATCAAATGACAGCAACCAGATCACATCAGCTTCCAGCTGCGTAATGGTTTCGTCGATCTGGAAGGTGCGTTTCAGTAAGTCGTAGACCATCGTTCCCCTCAGCTGAAATCGACCGTTGTACTGATAGCGATTGACTGAGAACCCGATGACCTGCTCGGGCACCTTGATGACCCCTTCCAAGGTGTCCCGGCTGAACGGGTAGCTGTATTCGGTGTTCCAGGTCCAACCCTTTGTTTGCCCTTCCTTGTGGACCTCCAGGACAGTGCGCTGCGCAACCCGAGCGTCTTGAATCTGCTCATTGTCGAGAGTGTCGACCGGAGCCTCGCCAATGTTTTCCAAACAGATATTGACTGCATCCAGCAGAGTTGTCCTCCCCTGCGGTTTTGCCTGTGCCTGAGAGCCCATGCCACAACTACGGGGACGATGCACATATTGTGGCAAACACAAAAAAAGGGGCCAGCTTCTGCTGACCCCTCCCCACTCGCCGTGCACGATTACAACGTAATCACGCCGTAGCAATTGCACAAGCACATTCAGCGCGAAGTACGCCCATCCCCAGACTTTGACGCGCCACCATCAAATCGGCCTGGTACTGAACGCGATATTCCGGTCCAGTGAGCTGTAGTGAAGGGCTCAGGAGTGAGACAACACCAACAGCATCGCGGTGGAAGATCAGGCCGCGACACTTGGACAAGTCCTGCTCATAATCGGGGTTCACGTCACCAGCAACCAGTGAGTAGCTGGGCTGAACGACGTGATTACTTGAGTACAGAGGAATACCCGCAATGCGTGCAGTTTCGCCGCCAGCGATTGTTCCATTACTGCCATTATTGCCATTGAAATCTACATTAATGGCCCTACTTGACTGAGTAATTGAGTAGTAGTCGTCTGGAGAAAAGACGGCATACATGTTGTCAATGGGCACATCTTTGGTCTCGAAGCCCACGCGAGCGTCGAAGATGGCGTCCACCAACATGTCGCCCCTTTGTTGACGAGTTTTGGCGTTAAATGTCGCCGCGTCATCAGCGAAAGTAATGGTCTGGCCGACGCGCCCTGCGTTCGGGGGATCTTTGGCGAGAGGCTCGGTAGCGTTATTGGCGGCAGCCCACACAAGGCGGGCAACACGCTTGTCATACTCGTACGCAAGGGCTCTGCCGAGTTCTTTTGTATAGATCTGACGAACATCGTAGTAGTTCATCAGTTCATCAACTTGATAAATCGCAGCGTCTGCGAGCATCAATGCGTCAAGCTCAATTGTACGCTTGTTCAGGTCGGAAGGCTCATTCCCAGAACCGTTAATTTGGGTGCCTGGCTGATGATAATTTGCCAACATGCGCCCGGTGATTGGAAAGTCGACACTGCGGCCTCCACGGATGTTGCGCTCTCGGGTCTTGCCCTTGAACACGCAGTTAGTCATGAAGGCGTCGAGGACCTCACTTGACCCAAGCCGCAAGAACATGGCGCGGTCTTTGTCCACGCCGTTCAGGCCAGGGCCCCAAGTAGCGGCATCGCCCTTGATTTGGCCCAACCTTTGAAGGTCTACAGCAGCCATGATGAATTTTTCGGAGGAATGGTTTTGGTTCGATTCAGACCGCCCATTCCTCCCTGGCCGTGAGTTGTCCTTTCGGGCTCACCCAGTTCTGGTTGCGTTCTTAAACAGCAGCCTACTAAAAATCAGGCGAGCTATACAACATGTTCGCCACTTTGTTTCTGTAGGCCTCATCTACGTCGTAAAGACGCTGGCCTCTGCTATTCCTTTTGTTCATTGCATCCAGCACTTGTTGCTGACTTTGGAATACTTGGCGATCAGCAGCTGGTGTTCCACCCCCGTAGAGCTGTGGCTCTGTGTCTTGCTGAATCAGCCCCTGACGGGCCTGCAGTGACTTCAATGCCCAGCGCACAGCTTCAACGTTGCCGCTGTTCACCGCGTTGTTGTAGCTCTCCTTTTCAGCATCACTCATGTTGTCCCGGCCCCAGGCTTGTAATTCATCAAATGCTTTCTCCCCGCCGATGTCATCGAGGATCGAAGCGGAATCAGCATCAGACAACCCTTCGCTCTGAGCAGCAGGAGTCGCGGCACTCTTCTGAACAAAGGTCTCGACGACTTCCTTGGAGACGTTGAAGGTCTCGGCCAACGCCTCGTAGTGCTCGCTGATGTCCTGGCCCTGGTCGGCCTGGCCCATCAACGCAGCCAGATCAACGCCTTTTTCAGCAAGGCTCTCCACGGCTGCCGAGCCATATCGCTCAGCCGCCTGTTCCGCTGTGTATGCGCCCGTCTCCTGCGGTGCTGACTCAGGCTCAGCCTGCGCTGTCTCCTTGGACTGTTCTCCTGACCGCTCCCCAAGTTTCTTCTGCAGCTCGCTGTAAGCCTTGGCCAGCTCATAGGGGCTCTTGAATTTGCCAAGGATGACTTCTTCCTGTGCTGACTGTTCTTGCTCACGGGCAAACTCCTCGACAATGTTTTCCTGGCCTGGTGCAACGAGCCCATCGATCTGCTCTGGTGTCGTCAGCTGTGGTGACTCAAAACTTTCAGGAGTGCTGTTGACCGGAGTGCCAATAGTGCTGCTCATTGTTGTTCAGGGAGTTGTTCTGCTTGGCCAATTTCCTGCGCTGTTTGCGCAGCATTAGCGACGTTTTGCGGATCAGCGAGCTTGGATTGCATCAGCATCTGCTGCTGCGCTTGCTGCTGCGCTTCAGCTTGTTCCTGAGCAAATTCCTTCTCGGTTTTAACCAACCCGAGAGTATCGATGCCCATGGAATAAGCCATCCGCTTAATCAGTTCAGCAGGTTTTACATAGGTCTGCAAACTCTCTGGCCCCATTGTTTGGCCCAAAGTGGTTGTAAACCGAACCAGCTGTTCAAGATCATTGCCCCGTCCAACTGCTGCCAAGCCAACTGTCATCACAGGCTTGACCAATTCCTCCGGCAGCTGCGGAATCTTGTTATCACGCTGCAGAATGTCCAGCTTCCGAGAGACATACGGAACCTGAAATGTTGTCTGCAACACGGACCAGATCGCGCCGAGGGAGGCTTCGATTTCAAGTGCCTGCAAGCGGACCTCTTCGGCAGTTGTGCGCTCAGAGTCGCGAACATTTGCAAGCATGAAAGCCTGCGACAACCTGGCTTCGATCTGCTGCTTTCCTTGCATCGCGACCTGCAGATCCGTGGATTTCTGGACTTGAAGTGCGAGCACATCGTTCGGATCCCCGGTCACAAACGAGCCGTTCGATGCTGCGGCCAGATTTGATGCCTTCGTCACGCCGGATGGTTTGACCAAAAACAGGATCTTGCTGCTGGCCAAGCTGCCTTCAGCAATTGCCTGACACAAAGCCTCGACAGTTTGCAGATCAGCGAGTGCTGCAGTCTCGACGTAGCTGATGCCGTACTGCTGGCCATCGGCCCGGATCATGGTCAGCGGCAGCCATGGCGAGACCTCTTCAGGCCTGCTGAACGACGTGCCGGGGATGACTTTGTTGTTGACCTCCTGGTGCCACTTGACCGTGCCTTTCTTGCCCTGGCCGTTCCTTTCCCACTTGATGTAGGTGTAGATGCGAACGGTGTCGCCGTTGTCCCTGCGTGGGACAGGATCAACGATGTCATCGATCAACCCTGAAGTCACATCGTCATCGTCGTCCTTCGCGCGAACCATCTCCTGAATTTTCTCAGGCAATGTTTCAATGGCCAGCTGCTCGCAGATCACCACCTCGAGCGGATTGCCCATCGGATCCCGCTGGCAGACGTAGCGGTTCAGGTGAAAACAGCGCAGCCCTTCCGGCGCAATATGCAGCAAGCAATTGCCGCCGACGATCAGATGCAGCAGCGCCTCATGGAACACCACGCGATCGTTGCTGGCCTCGATCTCCCGGAGCACCTGGCGCTCGATCTGGCTTAAAGACTGCTCGAAGTCAGTCTTTTGCTCAGGGCTGACACCTTGAGCATTCAGCTGTGCTTCATCCAGCGAGAACCGAAAAAATTGCTGCGTGGGAGGTAGCAACGCAAGAAGCATTCGACTTGCAAGGTTGAGACATCCCCGTGCCCCGATGCCGTTCCATGGAACCGGGAACGTCTCTTTCGTATCGGCAACTGGCTCCGAGCTGGTCGGAATCAGATACGGAATCGTCAGCCGAGCGCAAGCTCGACCCCTGCTCAGGTAGTAATCCCGGTCCTGAGCCAGGTCGTCATAGCGTTGCGCTGCGGTCTTTTTCATCAGATTGAGAGGTTGACTCCGGCACCACCGGCATTAGATGCGCCGGCGCTGCTGATCTTCAAGCTGCGCTTTTGTTTTTTCTTGGGGCTCGCAGCAGTAGTCGTTGTTTGCGCAGTAGATGGCGCTGCAGTCTCTTGGGTTGTAACGCTGTAAGCCGACGCAGCCCGTGCAGCCTGCATGTTTGCCTGCTCCGCCTTGCGGGTCTGGTACTGCGCAACAAGCTGCTGATTGCGAAGCTGCGCATCATCCATCTGTTTCTGCAACTGTTCCGAAAATGCTCTTTGCTGAGCCTGAGACTGCTCGCGGTACGTTTGCAACGCCTCCTCTTGGCGCTGAATGTCCTCTTCGGACGGGCCGACGTATTCGACCTTGGGAGAACTTGACCCTCCTCCTCCGCACATGATGAATCTCCTTTAGGTGATGTTGAGGCCCGCGCCTTTGGCGGTTTTGGTCGCTGTCCTGCCGATGCGCAGGGACTTCTTGCCCTTGGCAACGTCAAGACCTCGATTCATTGCGCCAATGGTCGGCGCTTGAGCGACGTCCACCGGTGGTGGAGCGCCGATCAAGGTCTGCAACCTCGCCGCATCAGCAGCAGCAGCGGCTTCGTCCTGCGCCCTGGCAATCCTGCTCTGCTCAATGCCTCGCAGGAAATCAGTCTGCTGCCGCAGTGAATCCTGGAAACCAGCCTGCAGCTCCATGATGCCGCTGTTCATCGACTGATCGATAGCTGCTTTCTGCAACTCAAACTGCTGGTTGAAAGCGTTGTAATCAGGCTGTGTGATTGTTGCTCTCGGCGGGGCACCTCCACACATCAGTCATGCCCTCCAAGCGCCATTGTTGTGCGCAAATCCTCCTGCTGTTCCTCGCACTTTTTGGCGAGCCAGCGAATTACGGAGACCTGGCCGGCGCGATACATGATTTCTTTGTCGCCCCAATCAAGATCTGGAGCACGATCTGGGAACTCAGCGGCCATTGCAGCCACTAATCGTTCATTAATGGGTGGCAATGGAAGCACTCTGCGGGATCGTAGATATGGCAACTGTATCTAAGGTGGCTTTAAGCGCACAGCCTGCCAATGAGCGATCAACTCGAAAAAATCGGGAAACTCCACGACCTCGTAATCGAAATGACGCTCGAACGTCTGGAGCAAGGCGACACCAGAGCGGTCAATGATGCGATGGCCCTGATCAAAAACAGCAACGTCAGCGCTGTAGCTGCTGAAGGCTCAACTCTCAAGAAACTGGCAGGGAAGCTGGACTTCTCCGAGATGGAAGACAAGGTGATCCCGCTCAAACAGAAAGCTGTTTGACCCCTCCATACGCGCCGGACTGATTCGGCTGGGGCCGCCACCCCAGGGCGAGGCAATCGATCGCACCGACCTGCTCAGACATCCAGACCTCCATATCTTCCCGCTGGATCTGCGCAGCACGTTCAGCCTGGGTACGCATCTGGTCCTGGGCCGCGGCCTCCACGAAATACGCCAAGGCAATCGCTAGGGAGTCACATCTATCGTCAAAATCAAGGCAGCCCTTTTCTGAACTGAGCCTAGAAAGCTGCCATGCGAGTGATTTTGAGTACCCATGCTCAGGATCTTCATCCAACATCCGATAGTCTTGTTTCAGCACCCGCGACAACACGCATAAGCGGTGTTGCTGAATAATTGGCCCCAATGTGTCGCACAATCTGTGTTCCTTTCGGATGCTGTGCTTCACCTCTTCAATTGAAACCGGATGATGCCGCAACATATGCGGTTTTAGGAGTTGTGTGAACATACCGTCGCCCATATTTGCCTCAGCGACGACGTAATTGACGCCCCATTTCTTTGCAGTTTTGGCTAAATGCTCCAGAACGGTGTCTTCATAGCCAAGAGTGCTGCCACCGTTTTCAAGAAGGAAGAAATTACCGCCATATTCAGCTAATACGGACCACGCCAGTTCATCCCTACCTCTACCTGCAGGATCAACTGAAAGGATTACCCGTGTTTCTTTGCGTTCTATCCATCCATTCACAAAAGCAGGGCGATGGTAATGACGATCAGCACCCATTCCAATGCAAATGAGATTCTGCAACCTGTAATCAGGGGAATTCGACCACACAAATGTTTCGGGCAAAGCAGATCCATCAATATCGAGAACGCACAGGTCGCCAAGGCGTACTGGGAAGCGATCAAGAGTTGCAAGTCGCGTATTGAGACCGAACTGCAGCTCGAAGGATGCCTTCGTCATCGACGCCTGACGCTGCAGGATGTCTTCGTGACTGAACCGTTCCGGGTCCGTTGGTTCACCGATTAGATCAGGATTTTCTGTCAGCTCCTGTTCAATGACTGGATCGAGGTTGCCCTCATAACAATCCAGCTCTTTTGGATATTGAGCAGGCCAATAACGACTGGCATAGCCACGTTCACGAACCAGCCTTAAATAAATGGACGTTTCCGTGTGCGGCGTACCCAGATAAAGTATTTTTCGGGGAAGAATTTGCCCTTCATCAGGTTTAATTATGCTCTCCATCTCGGTGACAGCATGAGCGACACGCTCCTGCTTAAGTTGCGTGATTACGTTGCTGAGCGTCTCCACATCGTCGAGTATTGCGCAAGTGCATCTTTGTCCAGTCGTCTGAGAAGTTACCCCCATTGCACGTACCGAGGGACTTTGTTCGACGGTACAAGGAGCCACATCGAAGGCGACATTGGAAAATCTGTTTTCTGGGCCTGGGAGCAGACAATTAAGAATATCGACCTCAGCCATTGCACGGAGCATGAACTGAGAGAAATCGCCAGCCTTCAACGCTGTGGCAGAAACAACGAGAATCTTCTCCTCCGGATCGATCCGAAGCCGATAAAGCGCGTAATAACTGGCCAGGAGGGATTTTCCAAGCCCCCGGAAGGCAACGGTAAGGCTACGGTTTGGTCCGTTCTGCATCCATTCGGCCACCGAACATTGCTGCTTGGTCGGTGTCGAGGCAAGACCCTGCTCCCTGAGCAGATAGCAGACGAAATTCGGAAAGGAATGGAGCTGCTCAGGCAGCGGCTCCCAGCGTGACAGTGCCATCCTTCACCTCCTCGACTGCTTCAATCCATGTTCTGAGAGAAGCACCAGTTTGAGTGCCTTTTGTCCATCGAGTGAACTTGATTACATCTTCCCCTGTCATGCAGATGTATGACTTGTCCGGCTCCCAGACGAGGAAAGAATTGGGGCCTTCACGCGGCCTGCGGTATTCCACCTTGAGAGCACCGGGCTTTTCAAACTTCAGAGAAACTGCCATCAGTTCTTGGCTGGAACTACAGGTGCAGGGGAAGGTGTTGGTTTTGTTGGCATTGGGCACTGAGTCATTTTTTTGCTGTTGATTTTTTTGCTGAATTGGGGCCAGCAGGTGCTTTGACGATGACGTTCATTGTCAGCTCCTTCGGTGAATCAGAAGCTGTAGCGCTGGTCAGCTTGCAGCGAATAGTTGCGGGACCACCGCTTGCATCACCGGCAATCACCACTCCTGCATCAGTGGAGGTGCCGACAATGGAGATGTATTCACCACCTGTTCTGATAGTCCACTTGTAGGTGACATCTTTTGAATCACCATCAAACTCAGCGGTCACTGTTGATGCTTTGCCCTCATCAAAGGCAACAGTGTCACCTTGATCATTCACATCATCACCGGTGCCGGCCACTGTGCCGATCGTTGTTGCAGGTGGCGGTGGCGGTGGAAGCTCGTTTGACATGCCATCGACATAGGGCCACTGGCCATGAGTTGCGTAATAGGCCTCCTGCGCAGCTTGAACGACAGATTGCGGGCGATCGGATGGACCCTCCAGCTGCAGCGCAATGCGGCTGGAGCTGGTGAGATACACCAGCGGATCTGCCCCAGCGTTGTTAACGACAGTGCTCATTTCTTGCCTACCGGCTTGGGCTTGTAGCACTTCTTGGCCATACGACCTCGTAGAACTCACACGACACCATATTGCCAACAAGAAAGCCTCCCGCAAAGGAGCCCTTCAAGTGCGGGCCGGGTCAGCTCCTGCAACGATCCCCTCGAGATTTTTTGAGCTGTATTCACGCGTGGTGTATCGACGACCGCACCATCGGCATTTACGCAATCGCTCGTAATGACCCTTGTTTGTTCGATAGACGGAAAGGACTTTTGATTTATCCGTTCCGCAGTAAGGACACTCGATCATTCTTCCTGGTCAATGCGAATGATTGCCTGCAACAAAGCCCCAGGGTCACGGGGAACGCTCTGGGGCTCTGAGGCTTGCGGGCTGGGAGGTACTAGGTCATAGCCGTAGCTGCTAATCCTTCCCCAGGCGGCAATGTGGTGTCGTCTGCTCTGACCCCAACCGTCCACGACCAAGCAGAAGGAGGAGCTTTCACTGACGACAACGACACCTTACTCCGTGTTTTGCTCTTTGGTCCTCCTCAGCTCTTCTTTCCATATAGCGCTGAAACCGATCAGGATCCGTCCTGAAAGCAGCGACAACTCCGTATTTTCGGTAGTTGTCGTCGCTGTAGATCCTGGCAGCTTCCTCTGGTCCGATCTCCCTGGCATTCGCCAGCATCTTGTCTGCTCTGCGGTCCTTGGTGTTCATCAGTTGGTTGCCTCGCTCATGGTTTGCAGCAGAGCGACACGACGCTCGAGCACCTCATAGGTTTCAGATGTCGTGATTGGCCACGCCCTGCGGTTGTTGCCTCTGACTTTTTTGATCTCACGCATCAGCTTCTTGCACTGATCCACCGACCAGAACGCCACCTTCTTTTCCCTCTCCGAAACGGGCATCCAATTCGGCGTCCCTTTCCATCTCGTAATCTCCTCTCTCTCCGTCGTCCTGGGACCAAACGTTTCCGTCCAGGTCCGCCGTCCAAGCTTCTCCCTCTGGTAGTTCAAGCGGGTCATAGGTCGTGGGTTTGTCGTTGTATTTGAGTGATGGCAGGCCCATCACGCTGATTGCGTGACGGACAGCTTCGAGTTGATCTGGATGCGTGACCCGCCAACAGCGCTTCCTTGCGCCGTTGCCCCATGCCCAGCCTGCGTATTGGATATACCCCGCATCAAGAAGCTTCTTTAGCGCCTTGATGACAGTGGTCTTCCCCATTCCGCACTGCTTGGAGATGCCTTTCACGCTCCACTTCGACACTCCGCCCTGCCTGAGGTCTTGGCCCTCCTTCCAGTAATGAACTCCCTTACGCCGAAAGTCCCTTAATGGCTCCTTGGCCTTCTTTCCTGTTACGTCGCTAAAAGCGTCTTCCCACAACAAGGCATAAACAGCACCACATTCACGGCCTAAGGCGAAAACCTTGGCCATCGGTGGGCAACTACCTTGCAGGATTACAGACACGGACCCCTGTCCTGTGTGGGACACGTTTAATCATATACATCCCCGTAGAGCTTCAGGAGTCCCTCCTGGCAGTTTGCCACCAATTCCCCC
>Ga0163109_10004651_pt1 | contig 10392 bp, 5 predicted proteins | sample CRUFie1St13metaG_FD_108704 | JGI IMG/M metagenome (GOLD analysis project Ga0163109, IMG submission 108704) | Marine microbial communities from the Costa Rica Dome - CRUD Field 142mm St13 metaG | ecosystem: Environmental > Aquatic > Marine > Oceanic > Photic zone | place: Costa Rica: the Eastern... | reverse complement strand
TGGAGCCGTGGCCAAAGAAGCACCTCGGTATGGAGCTCTGGAGCAGGGTGAACTGGTTCCACTCCCCGCACGGTTCCTCCTCCACCCTTTCCCGGCAGTCCCCCTTGTAGATCTGCGAGGATGACACCCCGCAGAGCCAGCCGATGGGTCCCTTCTCAACCTCCCTCGAGCTCTCGTCGATCTGCACGGTGCAGTTGAGCGGCTCGTAGACGTTCTGCCCGGGAGGTAGGGCCCCCGCGACCACGTTTTCCCTCGTTGGGGACAGGAAGTGGTACAGCACAAGGCTCATCATCACAAGGATGCTCGTGCCCACGAGGATGATGATCGTCGAGTTCATCACCCCCCTGTTCCTCCACAGCCTCTGCAGGCACCCTCTGATGCAGGGGTTCGTCACGCTCTCGAAGGCCGCCTCGTCCTCGTCAACGTAGTCCTCCTCGCCACTGCCCGCCTGCACGCCAAAGGCCGCGCGCTGGGGCCAGGACCTGGCAAAGTGCGCGTGCCATTCGTCGACCTCCCCCTGAGGCAGCCTGAAGCTCTGTCGGCAAATCTCACAGTCCAAGGTCTTGGACTCGGCGATCCACTTGGTTAGGCAGCTCTTGTGAAGGTGGGCCATCGTGCCGCTGCAGCCGCACAGGTCGGACAGCAGGGGCTCCCCCTTCTCGTCCTCGCCCTCGAAGCAGATCCTGCAGTAGGGCGCCTCGCCGGAGCCGTCCTTGTCGTCGTCGTCACCGCAGACATGGCTCGAGGCGGAGGCCTCCCTCGCGGTTGCGTCCGCCGAGGACGCCGAACTCGCAAGACCACTGCCACTGCCACCGTAAGGAAGAGCCGCCGTGTGGCAGCTCGCGCACTCCCCGTTGTCGCCTGCCGGTCCCTCTTCGTCCGACTCCACCTGGCCGTGCCTCTGGTTCGCGAGCCTCTCGGACAGCATGGCCATCTTCTTCCTCTCGCGCAGTATCTCGCTCCGCGGAGAAATCGCGTGCTCGGGCTCGTCCCCGTCGGAGGGCTCGTAAGGGGTCTCGCCCTCGCTCTCGTCCCCGCGAACCCGCGCGGCCTCCAGCTCGGCCCCCCTCAACCCCTGGGCCTCCTCGTCGCGCTCCTCGGACGCCGCCATCCCTCCCTCTCTCCCTCTCTTTCTCCCGCCGGCCGCAGTACCCTTTCCCTCTTCCCTTCCGTACCTAGTACGCGTGCCGCGTCTCCGACCACGTTCTCTCCTGCCTCAGGCGTTTCTTCTTTGAAAAGAAGCGTTAGACGAAAATTGAGAATTTCATTTCGATCCTCTCGAAAAATCATGTCCTTCTCGATTTCGATCTTGCGAGATCTTTGGATTCATCTTGGGCCACTCGCGAAGGATCGCATTGCAGCCGATCGATCATGGAGGACGCCCACGCCAGAGACGTCGCGGAGGTCCTGGCCGCGTTCCAGGTGGACGCGGACCGGGGTCTGGACGACTCGGCCGTTCTCAGGTCCCGCCAGTTGCACGGCAGGAACGAGATCCCGCCGGAAAAGGGGACGCCCTTCTGGAAGCTCGTGATCAAGCAGTTCGACGACCTGCTCGTCAAGATCCTGCTGGTCTCCGCCGTCGTCTCGGTGGGCCTGTCGATCGCGAACGGGGACACGGGGGCTTCCGCTTGGATCGAACCCTCGGTCATCCTGCTCATCCTCGTGGCGAACGCCGTCGTCGGGGTCGTCACGGAGAGGAACGCAGAGCAGGCGATAGAGGAGCTCAAGCAGTTCGAGGCCGAGAACGCGACGGTCTTCCGCAGCCGGGGGCCTGGGGAGCCCGGGAGACTGTCCATCGTGGAGGCCCGCGATTTGGTTCCGGGGGACATCGTGGAGGTCACCGTGGGCTGCCGCGTCCCCGCGGACCTCAGGGTCATCGAGGTCCACTCCTCGACCCTGCGCGTGGACCAGGCCCTGCTCACTGGGGAGAGCACCAGCGTGGAGAAGACCGCGAGGAGGACGAGCGTGGCGGGGGCGGTGTACCAGGACAAGACCTGCATTCTGTTTGGGGGCACGGTGGTGTGCGCGGGGAGGGCGAGGGCGGTCGTCGTGGGAACGGGAAACTCCACGGCCATCGGCAAGATCAGGGATGAGATCTCCGAGGTGGAGGAGGCCCAGACCCCGCTGCAGCGCAAGCTAGACGAGTTCGGCACGCTGCTGTCCAAAGTCATAGGCGTCACCTGCGGCCTTGTGTGGTTGGTGAACGTGGGACACTTCAAAGACCCCGTTCACGGCGGTCTCATGAGGGGGGCAATATACTACTTCAAGATCGCGGTGGCTCTTGCTGTAGCAGCTATCCCCGAGGGGCTACCCGCCGTGGTGACCACGTGCTTAGCGTTGGGGACCAAGAAGATGGCCAAGAAGAACGCCATTGTGCGGTCACTGCCGAGCGTCGAGACTCTGGGCTGGTGAGTCGAAAATTGGAACGCGACGTCGACCGTTCGAGACTGATCCGCTGACCGATCGCCATCTCCCCGTCGCCCCCACCCTCCTCCCGGCTTCCCTCAGCACTACGGTGATCTGCAGTGACAAGACGGGAACGCTCACCACAAACATGATGTCCGCCACCAAGCTCCTGATCGTGGGCTCGCCCGCCGGCGATCTGGCGGAGTACGACGTTACGGGGAACACGTTCAGCCCGGAAGGTGTTGTGGTGGACTCCGGGAGCGGGGTGGCCCTCAACCACCCCGCGGACCAGCCCGCTATCCTCCACGTGGCGAGCTGCGCTTCACTCAACAACGGCTCCACCCTGAGGTACGACGCCGAGCAGGGCACGTACAAGAGTGTGGGGGAGCCGACTGAGGTGGCACTGCGGGTTCTGGCCGAGAAGATCGGGCTCCCAGGGTTCGACTCGATGCCCTCCGCACTTGACCAGCTGGGCAAGGCCGAGAGGGTGAGCTTCTGCACCAAGTATTGGGAGGACCACTTCCTCAAGGTGGCGACCTTGGACTTCGCTCACGATCGCAAGATGATGAGTGTGCTCTGCCGCAGGAAAGGGCAGGACGTCGTGTTCACCAAGGGCGCCCCAGAGGCCGTTCTGGACCGTTGCATTTACATGCTCTCAAACAACGATGGCAAGTCGGTCCCCATGTCCCAGGCAGCCAAGGCCCAAATCACAGCCAAGGTACGCCATTACGGGGGCAAGATGGCGCTCAGGTGCATCGCCCTCGCACTGAAGCCCGCCCCTCAGGGGAAGCAGAGGCTCGTGGTAGAGGACGAGACCGATCTCACCTTTTTGGGCATCGTGGGGATGATCGACCCGCCGAGGTCGGAGGTCCGAGGTGCGTTGCAGACCTGCAAGTCCGCGGGGATAAGGGTCATCATGGTGACGGGAGACGACCGCGGAACTGCCGAGGCGATCGGGTCTCAGATCGGCCTCTTCGATACCGCGGGAGATGGCGCCCCTTTCGGCACCTCCATCACGGGGAGGGACTTTGACGGGATGGCGGCGGCCCAGAGGGCAGAGGCCGCAAAGGAGCTCTCCGTGTTCTCGCGGGTGGAGCCCTCGCTCAAGTCCAAGATCGTCGCGGAGCTCAGAAGTCAGGGGCACGTGGTCGCGATGACGGGCGACGGGGTGAATGACGCCCCCGCGCTGAGAAGCGCCGACATCGGGGTGGCCATGGGATCAGGGACGGCGGTGGCGAGGCACGCCAGCGACATCGTCCTCACCGACGATAACTTCTCCTCCATCGTGCTGGCCGTCGCGGAGGGTCGCGCCATCTACAACAACACGAAACAGTTCATCCGCTACATGGTGTCCTCAAACATTGGCGAGGTCGTCTGCATCTTCATTGCCGCCGCGCTTGGGATTCCGGAGCCCCTCAACCCTATCCAGCTGTTGTGGGTCAACCTGGTCACGGACGGGCCTCCGGCTACCGCGCTGGGCTTCAACAAGCCGGACGGGGACATCATGCGCGTCAGGCCGAGGAAGGCGAAGGACGCCATTGTGGACAGGTGGCTGCTCGCTCGCTATCTCATCATTGGGTGTTACGTCGGGGTGGTGACCATCCTTGGTGAGATCTGGTGGTTTGTGTCCTCGGAGACGGGGCCGGGGGTCACTTGGGGTGCCCTGGCTTCCTTTGAGACTTGCGTGGAGGGAAAGCACGAGTGGTCCTGCGAGGTCTTCAAGGACAACCACGCGTCCACAATCTCCATGACTGTGCTGGTTCTGGTCGAGATGTTCAACGCCCTCAACGCCCTGAGTGAGAACGGTAGCCTGCTGCAGCTGCCCCCGTGGACGAACATGTGGCTGATCGGGGGAATCTTCCTGTCTATGCTCCTTCACGTGATGATCCTCTACACCCCCGCGCTCGCCCCGGTCTTCTCCGTGGTGCCGCTGACAGCCTACGAGTGGAAGGCTGTCGTCTTCCTGTCCTTTCCCGTTATCTTGGTGGACGAGGCCCTAAAGTTCGTCACGAGGAACTTTATGATGTACCCGGGGCAGTCCAACATCATCCAGAGGGCCTCCCTTCTCTACCGAGGGCTGGTCAAGAGGAAACAACAGGACGCCAGCAAGCTTAAGGACGCCTCATTGAAGGTCTAGGCCGTTCACAATTTTGCTGAGGCCTGCGGCAGCCAGCTGGATTAGGCAAAACGCACTTTTTCGTGAAAATGGCGACGAGGTGTACCTTCAGGGTCGGGGCGGGGGGGAGAGAGGGAACGCCAAGCGCGAGGTCCGCGAGGGCCCGCCGAATCGGCGTGATCCAGGTCGCGCACGAGCGTCGCCCGGCCGCCACGGTGTGCGCAGCGCGCCAGGAGCAGTCGAGGAGGGGGCCCAGGGGTCCCGGGGGCCGCGACGGAAGACGCGAGGGTGGTGGCAGGCCGGCGGGCAATGACCGTAGGGGCGACGGGAGGCTCTACGGAAAGAACCTTCAGAACGCCATCAAGGAGGCGCGTAGCGTCGACGAGATACTGGACATGGTTGCCGCCAACGAGGACTTCCTGGACCACATCCACACCTGCACCGCGATGTACAAAATCGCCAAGCTCGCGCAGAGCGAGCGAAGGGGGAGGGGCAAGCGGGCCGGCGGCGGCGCCAGCCTGCTGGACGACGATCGCTTCTCGGTTCTTAAGGCCTCCATCGAGAGCCAGATCAACAAGTTCGACAGCTGGGCCACGGCCAACCTCCTGTACTCTTTTGCGCTCATGCGGTGCAACCCGGGTTACTCCTTGCTGGACCTGCTGACCGGGCATGCGGTTTCTTTGGGTAGCCTCCTCTCCACCGTAGACGTTTCCAACGCCTTCTGGGCCTTTTCGCAGCTCAAGTACAGGCCGCACCCGAACGTTCTGCACGAGCTTTGGGAGGTCGGCGCTCAGAACATCTCCACCGCGGACATCAGGTTGCTGGCCGGCCTCCTCGAGTCTGGGGTCAAAACGGGGCACAAGCCCTCCAAGGCGTCGCTGGTTGCGATGAGCGATCACATACTCGGCAGCTGGTCCTCGGTCACCCCGAGAGAGGCCGCGAACGTCTTCATATCCTTCATCCGACTTGGGTTTGTCCCCCCGGCGGAGCTGCTGGATGCTGTGGACGAAAAGATAAGCCGCGACTTTGGCACCTTCTCCAACAGGGACCTGGCGCTTTGCCTTTCGGCGTTCCGACTCGCGAAGCACAAGCCGAGCGAGGGCGTGCTCGCCATGGTGCTCAGGAAGGTGAGCACCAGCTTCGAGGACTTCAACGAGAGGGACGTGGTGCAGATTCTCTACTCGCTGGCGAAAATGAACGTGGACCCGGGGGCCAAGAACCTAGACAGGTGCGCCAACACGATGGTCTGCCACCCGGACACGTGCACGGCAGAGAGCACGCTGCGGGTGCTGGACGCCTACGTCACCACGGGGTACGAGCCGGCACAGGAGTTCTTGTCTCTGGTGAAGCAGAAGAACAAGAAGACCAATGCCAGGAGCGGTCAGTTGTTGAGGCACAAGTTCTGAGGGGAGGGGGGTTCTAGAGGGGGGACCCCCAAACCCGGGCGGAGGTAAACTGAAATGTATCAAATACAAAAAATTCTCTGTCCTTCCTTTCTTGTGGAGCTGCCACCGCCGAACACCACGCACAAGTGCTTCCGGTCCTACTTCTTCTTCGCCTGCGAGTGCAGGAACACCGCCACCGTAACGACTCCAGATCCGAGCATGAAGGGGAGGCTGAGCTCGAACCCGAAGAGCGGGATCGAGATGAGCGTCGTCAAGAGCATCGCCACGGAAGTTGAGTACACCTTGGTGATGTTGTTTGCGTACTTCATCACCATGGACACTGCCAGGCCCGACAGGGCGTGGTTCATGATCATGATGAAGGTGATGCTGCTGTAGCCGTAGAAGAAGCCCTTCTCCATGACCTGGCTGTTGTCGTACATGAAGATAGCCATCATGTTGAAGACGATGCCAAAGCTGTACAGGTAGAAGTTCTGCACGTTGATGCTCCTCTGGGGTCTCTTCTTGATGATCATCTCCGTGTACACTCCCGCCGCCCCGCTCAGCAAGGCCATGACGATGGCAAGGAAGACTCCCATCGTTGGGGTGGAGAGCACGTTGTCCGACTGCGTGTTCAGCTGGGACGTGGTGCAACCCAAGGTCAGCAAGATGAGGGCGCTCCACTGGATGCTGTTCAGCTTCTTCTTCAAAAAAATTCTGTACAAGATGCCGGTTGTGATGATGTTCAGGTTCTTTAGAACTTGGTAGGACGGCGGGTCCACGTACAGGAAGATGACGTACTGCATGAGGTTCTTGATAAGGTAGAGGAGCGCAGGGATGGGGAAGACCCAGATCTCGTTCAAAGTTGTCACCAGCGTGTTGTCCTCCGTGACCCCAATCGTGTTCCACTGCCTCATGAGAAATAGCAGGGATATGACGCACTTGGTGGTCTCGACCATGCAGTTTGCGGACATGACGCTGTACTCGAACTTCCCACCCTGTTTCGACACCGCGATAAGGAGGCCCTGGGAACTCGTCAAGATGGTCAAGGCTATGACAACCATCGTTTTCCTGGTGAACTCTTGGGCTGCCTCGCCGATCGTTTTCTCACCGAGAGGTTTCTGCTGTGATTCGACATCTCTCCCGACCTCGGAGCTACTGGAGGGCTGCTCGTCCGCCTCCTCGCTCTTCAGCTTGGCGTACTTTCCGGCTTGGTTCACCATGATGGTTCCAAGACCTCGTGAGCGATCCCCGTTCGTCCTCTCCCCCGCGGCCTCTTCTGCCACTTTATCTCCCGCGGCGCTGCGCCATCCGACGGCACTCCCAGCAAGATCTTGCCCCTTTCTCCGTACACATACACGAACCGCACACAAATGGAAATGTCCGGTTTGATTTAAGAATATTTGATTCCGAAAGGCTCGCTCAATCAAAAGCTTGGCTTTTGGGCGGGCTTGAGCTTTGGGTCTTCGAGCGGAAGGGTGAGAGAGGAGGACGAGGGCAACGGGGACCATGGCCGCCGAGGCGGAGGAGGTGAGGATCGAGGATGACCTGGCAGCAGCAGAGGGCCCAGCAGATGAGAACGCTGCGCCGGCTTCGGAGAGCGCTGAGAACGCCGAAAAGGTCCCCGAGAGGGTCGGGTTCAGAGGCTGGCTCAGAGGCACCGCCCAGAAAGGCCTGAGCAACGTTATGTGGACGGCTGGCAACGCCAAGGCGCTCGCTGGGCAAGGCTTGTCCCAAGTATTGCACCGGGGGAACCCGGGGGGCTTCAAAGATTACGAAAGCTTGGCAACACACTTGGAGAAACTGGTTCAGTCCGACAAAGGCAAAGGGAGAATAGAATCCGTGTCCTACCTGACGGAGGTGCTGAAGTCCAGAGCCCCGAACTACGAGTCCCTGACGCAGACGACGGGAACATCGGGCGCGACGCGTCTTAGCATGGGGGACGCGGACCCGCCCGTACTGGCTATTGCCGACGCCACAGCCTCGCCCTCGCCCTCGCCCAGAAAGGGAGGCGAGGTGCCGGACCTGGAGGGAACCATCCGCGAGCCGCCTCTGAACCTAGATGAGAATCCGCTCAAGTCTCTGGCGGACGTCTCCGTTCCTCCCCCGGACATCCCAGAGAATGCCACTGAGGAGGAGAGGGAGAAGCAAATGCAAGGCGTGAGAGAGGTTTTCCTAAGCAGCAAGGCTTTGGAGCTTTCAGGCATGGCCCTCATGAAGTGCAAGCCCGCCAGCGAGTGGGAGAATGTTGCGTACCGCGAGCTCTTCCAGACCAGCATCTTTCTCGACCCTCAGTCGAGGGAGGAGTACTGCGAGTCAGTAGTGAAGACCGCTTGCAAGATCTCTGAAGTGTGGGAGACTGTCCAGATGCAGTCGAGCGAGGGGGGCGACTCTGGGCCCATAAAGGAGGCCATAGAAAAGCTCATGGACATTGTCTGCGCTACTATGTCCGACATCAAGTTTGAGCCGAAGATTGAGAGCATCCGCAGAAAGATGGATGCCCTTATGGTGGAGAAACCGGTGGAGGCTTCCCCCGGCAAGGTTGACCCCTTCTCGAGGGAGAAGGAGTCCGTGAGAGTAGCCCGAGAGCTGTGCGACTTCGTCGAGGAGCAGCAAAGGCTGGTAGAGGGTCTGACCAAAAAGGAGGAGGAGGGAGCTTGGGCCGAGACCCAAAAGTTTCTCACCGTGAAGACCATTGAGTTCACGGACGAGCTGTCTTCGAAGTCCGACCAGATAAAGGAGGCAGCCGAGCAGAAGACCAAGGCAACAAAGTACCGCGAAACGAAGCTCAACGATCTCACGGGCTCGTTGGATGGCGCCAAGACGAAGCGAGAAAAACTGATGGAGCGGGAAATTCAGCTCCTCAAAGAGCTGGAGAACGTCCGGTCTGACATCGTGAAGGAGAACTCTCACGTTGATGATTTGACTGATGAGATCAAGCTCGTGGAAGAGTCCTCCGCGGAGGTGATCGGTTCTCTCACGTTCGCCGAGTCCGAACTGAAAGTGAAGCACAACATTCTCACGGCTTCTCTCAAGGCAATGGACGCCGTCCAGGACTTCTTCACGGATTACACCAAGAAGAATGCGGGGTGGAGCAACAGCCACAAGAAAGCCCTGATCGGATTGGCCAACTCGGACAGCCACCAGTCTGCCGGGCGCCTATTCCGAGTGTGTGTCTCCCATCTAGAGCTCTGCGTTCAGGAGGGCGACAGGCTGCTGAAGAAGATTAAGTTTTGTGACAACGAGCTGACGACCATGCGGGAGAGGGCCGTCCAAATGCAGACTCTGGGCTTGATGGACGGAGAGGAGGAGGAAGAGGAGGTCCAGGGTCACCACCAAGACTTTTCGTTCGTGGAAGAAGGGATCGCAAGGATTCAGGCTCAGCATGACAAAGCCTCTGCCCAGCTTGAGACGGTTATTGACGATGGTCTGAAGACGCAGGCAATTCTCGACTCGGAGGGAATCAGGGACACAAGCCAGGTGAAGCTGAAGATGCTCATCGATAGGATGAACGACTTTTCCGTTTTTCTGAGTGGCACCAGGGCAAAGGAGAACACCAGCGCTTCCTTGGAGAGCGAGCCTCAGGTCGTTGAGGATGAGGATGAAAGCGCGGCCACTCGTGACGTGAAAGCGGACGAGAACAACGCAGAGGAGTACATTGAGTACCTGGAGCAAAAGCTAAACCCCCCCCAGAGCGAGTACCAGGTGATGCTGAATAGTGAGAGTGAGGGTGGGGAGGGCGGCCAAGTGGATGTGCTCGTTGCTGGTGTCGACGCCGACGCTAAGCCAGAGGACCAAATAGAGCCAGAGGCCGAGGCGGCAGCCCAAGAGCTGGAGGAGCACCTGGAGGGCGAGGACGGGGGCGAGGGCGAGGAAGCCGAAGACCGCGGGGCCTCTAGCAATGACGAATGAGGTCGGTGAAGAAAGTGAATGTGGTTACAAGGCGAGCACCCCCTTTCCGTTCAGTCTGAGGAGTCTTGCTGTTCAGCCAGGTCGGTGAGATCATTTAGACTGAGAGCTACCACCATCTTGTCGCTCACTTGGCTGGTTCTCACGATGTTGTACCTGTAGATGATCTCCTCCGGCCCGTGGTAGCCGATCGTGTCCTCGTAGTCCTTCGAGCTCTTTCCTAAAATCCTCTTCATGTCGGAGGAGTTGTAATTTACAAGGCCGCGCGCTATCTCGTTGCTTTCGAGGTCCAAGATCTTCACGGCGTCTTGGGTGCTGAACTGCCCTTCTATCGAGACGATCCCCGCGGCGAAGAGGGACTTTCTGTTCATCACTGCGCTAGCCGCTCCCTTGTCGATAATGATCACCCCCTTTGGCGAAACGCTCAGAATCCACTTCTTCGTGGGCTTTGGAGGGCGCTCGCTGATCGCCATGATGCAAGTTCCCTCACTCCTGTCGCCCTCTATGATGCTCTTAATCCGCTCCGGGTGCGAGGACAAGCATATTACGGTATTGCAGCCCGCAGCGGAGGCCAGGAGG
>Ga0163109_10004650_pt1 | contig 10393 bp, 1 predicted proteins | sample CRUFie1St13metaG_FD_108704 | JGI IMG/M metagenome (GOLD analysis project Ga0163109, IMG submission 108704) | Marine microbial communities from the Costa Rica Dome - CRUD Field 142mm St13 metaG | ecosystem: Environmental > Aquatic > Marine > Oceanic > Photic zone | place: Costa Rica: the Eastern... | reverse complement strand
TCTTGACGCAAATCCTGCTCCATCCGGATTAGAAGATCAGAAGATCTACTATGTTTCTAAACTTTCTAAAGATAAAGTAAGACTTTGCAATTCAAAATATGAGTCTGAGAAATTCCAACCCAATTTTGTATCTATCGAAATTGCAAGATCTGGAACTCTTCTTCCTGTAAATCCCTCTCTTGATATTATTGAAGGAAATACCGTTGTATTTGATCTTAGCGATTCATCTCTATCATCTTTGAATGTATCCACACTTTATTCTGCGTTTGATATGAATCTCTACAGAGATTCTAATTTTACAGATAAATTCGATGGATCTCTTGTAAGTAACAAATTTGAAGTTACAAAGACTGGTAGAGTTGGTATTGATACAACAGCTAAACTGACTTTATCTGTTAATGAAGATGTACCAGAAAACATTTTCTACAAATTCACTAATATAAATTCTAACTTCATTGAATCTGTCAAGAAAGAAATTGTCATTGACAAAGAAGTAAGAGGATTTAATAAAATTAATAAAGTTGATAGTTCATATAATGGAGAGTTTGAATTAAATGGAGCAACATCCAGTGCTTTCAAATATAACATTGACAAACTTGCCGAAAGATCTTCTTATTCGACTAACGCACAATTATCGTATGTTACAAATTCTACCTCAGCATACGGTGGTATAGCAAATGTTGATATTACATACAAAGGTGCAAATTATAAAGAAATAGTAGGAGTATCCACTGTTGTTGGAATTGTTACAGGAACAGGTGCTATTCTTGAACCATCAAGTAACACAATTGGTAAAGTTCTTGCTACAAATATTGAAAATATTGGATTTAATTATCCAACCGATTTTACTATTCGTCCTACAACAAATTTACCAGAAGTTCTTATCCTTGAGTCTCTGACATCTTTTGAAGAGATTGGAATTAGTTCTGCTGGAAGAAACTATAACATAGCACCAAACTTAATTGTGCTTGATGGATTAACAGGTAAGCGTATTGATGATGTTGATCTTAATTATGAACTTGGAGACTCTAAAGTAACCATCAGAAATAACACAAATGGACTTTCAAATGTAACTCCATCTATTATTCCCATAAGTAACTCAAATGGAGTTGCAATCAGTAATATATCTTTTGATATCTCCTCTAAAAATGTAACCATAGGATTTGATACTGGATTTAGTGATCAATCACCTTTTGCTGTTGGGGATAAAGTCTTAATTGAGAATATTAGTGTTGGAGTTGGATCAACCGGAACTGGATATAACTCCGTTGATTATGATTATCAATTATTTACACTGACAGATGTTAACATTCCTCTTGGAGGATCTACGGGTGTTGTAACATTTAGTCTTTCGGGAATTATTGGCGATAATCTTTACGCAGGTAATTTTGATTCATTAAATTCTGCAGGAAGAATTATCAATCAAAACTCTTTTCCACAGTTTAATGTTAAATTAAGAAAGAATGATTTCTTAATTGGTGAGCAAGTTGTCTCTAATAGCGGAATAGGAAAAGTTGATAGTTGGAACAATAGGATTGAATTATTAAAAGTTTCTACATCCAGAGATTTCAAGGTTGGAGATTTGGTAATTGGACAGTCTTCAAGGACTCAAGGAATTGTAAAATCTAAAGTTGACTACAATTCTGAAATCGAAACTGAATCATCTTCTACTGTTGAGAAGGGATGGAACACTACAACCGGATTCTTCAATGATAATCAACAGAGAATTCCTGATAACTTCTACTATCAAAACTTCTCATATGCAATTAAGTCAAAGGTTCCTCTTCAAGATTGGGATGAAACAGTTAGCTCTTTAAATCATACAGCAGGATTTCTTAAGTTTAGCGATTTAATAGTTGAGTCTAAAGACGAAAATAAAACTAAACTGGTTGCCGGAATATCTACGGTTTCAGTGATTGTTGATCTTCTTCCCACCACAACATATGGAAATGGAGATTTTGGTGGAGGAATTAGTGTTAACTGTTATCCTAATTTTGATCTTGTAACTGAGAATTCTAAAACTGCTTCAGGAACAGTTTATTCCGATAGAATTTTCTTAGAAAATAGAGTTCTTACTGATTATTTTGAGTCGGTAGGAAATAGAGTCCTTATCATTGATGATATTAGCCCACTGTTCAATAGTCAGGAGCGTCCCACAAGATTTAGTATTGTCAAAAAATATCCTGTTGAACAAAGATCTAAAAAAATCTTTACTTTTGTTAGAGATAAACTTTTCACTGGGGAAAGACAGGCGTCTTTTGTAAGTATAGTTCAGGATGGAGGTAATGCTTCCGTTCTTAATTATGGTAGGGTTGATAGTGTATTAGATCTTGGATCTTTTGATTTTAATATTTCTGGCACAGAAGGACAACTTCTCTTCTTCCCTACTAAGTTTAGATTCAACGATTACAATATCTCTCTGATGAGTTTTGATATTGATAATAGTGTCTCTAGTGTTGGAACATTTGGACTAGGTGAAATTTGTGATATTTCTTCCACACAGGTTGATGTGCCCGCAGGATCCACCACTACAATTGTAGGAATAGCATCCACTTACAGATCTTCTAAGGTTTTAGTTGAATATACAACTAATGATGGAAGATTTGGAACCAATGAATTAAATGTTATTCATGACGGAACGACGGTTGATGTTCTTGAATATGGTAATTTAAATACAGGAGTATCAGCGTTGGATATGGGGACATATTCCGCAGATATGTCATCTGGCACTGTAAACGTTAACTTCACACCATCTGCTGGATTAGCACTTACTGCTAACACAATCAAGGTGTCTATGTCTAGCATTGAGTCTGTTGGTGTTGGATCTACAGTCATCGGATCAGGAACAGAAAACATTGGTTCACTACAGTCCTTCTATACCTCCATTGGATCTACTTCCTCTCCTGGTATTCATACCATTGCTACTTATACTTGTGGTGGCGAAAATGATTATCAAGCAGCGTATTATATTGTAAGTATTGAAGACACATCCAACGATCAATATCAACTATCTGAAATCATTGTTCTTAATGACAACTCCGAGTCTTACATTACAGAGTATGGAACTCTGACAACAGGAAGTGGTATCGGCACCATTGGTGCTCTGATGACAGCAACCGAGACACATCTTCAGTATACTCCTCCTGCTAGTGTAAACACTCAAGTTCGTGTCTATCAACATGCAGTTCAGTTGGTTGATGTAGACAATACTCTTGATAATGAAATTGATCTTAATAATGCTTCTATCACTGCGGGTTTTGGTTTCTATGAAGGAACTGCTAAGGATGTTAGAAGAGCATTCTCATTAACTCATAAAGGACAACCTATCTTCCAAAGAAACTTTGATGGAAGTGATACTTCAATTATTGATATCACCAATAACACTATTAAAATTCCGGATCACTTCTACGTAAGCGGAGAACCAGTTAGTTATTCTGTTGGAATCTCCACTCACGTCCGTATTAACATTGAAAGCACTTCATTCGCAGGTATTGGAAGCACATCAATTCTGCCTACAAATGCAAATGTTTATATCATTAAAGATACTGATGCAACAATAAGACTCGCATCTTCTGCTGAAAATGCACTTGCAAGCACACCTGTTGCAATCGGAATCACTGGAATTGGAATTGGTACATTCCATACATTTACTTCTAATAAACAAAATACTAAGTGTCTGATTGCACTTGATAACTTTATTCAAGATCCAATCGTTTCAACTGCAGTTACTACAACTGTTAACAAAGAAGTAAAACTTGCCGACACTGTTATTGAAACAATCGGTGTTACATCATTCTTTGCTGCTGATCTAATTCAGATTGAAGCAGAGATTATGAAAATCAACACTGTTGGTTTTGGAACGACTAATGCTATTTTAGTAGATCGTGGTTGGATGGGAACTGGAGTTACAACTCACCCTGTTGGTGTTGCTGTAACTAAGGTTGATGGTGCTTACAATATTATTGATAATATTATTAATTTCTACACTGCACCTCAAGGGCCTACACCTCTGAGTTCAATCACTAATCCTCCGGATGAAAGAGATTTTACTGGAATTACAACATTCTCCAAATTCCAAGGTAGAACATTCCTGAGATCTGAGCAAACAGGAAGTTCAAATGATGCTTATCATAATAACTACATTTTTGATAGTATTTCAGATCAATTTGATGCTACCACTAAGACATTCACACTTAAATCAGAAAATAAAAACGTAGTTGGATTCTCAACTAACAATGCAGTTGTTCTTGTAAATGGTATATTCCAAGGGCCGACTGGACAGTTGAGTATTGATCAGGATTATTCTTTAAGTGAAGGTAGTGGTATTAGCAGTATTACATTTGCTGGAACTGCAACATCAATCGCTTATGATCCTAATAATGCCAACATACCTGTCGGCGGAATTATCGTATCTGTTGGATCAACTGCTGGACTTGGATATCAACCCCTTGTATCTGCCGGTGGTACTGCTGTTGTATCGACTGGTGGTACAATTACATCAATTGCAATCGGCAGAACTGGTTCTGGTTATAGACAAGGATCACAAACTGTTAACGTTGGTGTTTATACTTCCTCTACAGGAAGAACTGGAATTGAGTTCATTGGTACTGCCGCAGTTAGCAATGGACACATTGTTAGTGTTGCTATCACAAATCCAGGATCTGGATATCAAGTTGGATCTGAACCTGTGGTTGTGTTTGATGCTCCTCTGTCATATTCTAATATTCCATTAGTATATTCTGGTGAATCCCCGGTAGCGGGTGCTGGAACCGAAGCAACCATTGATATTGTTGTTGGGCAAGGATCTAGTGTAATTGACTTTGAAATTAAAAACTTTGGATATCGCTATGGACAGAAACAAGTTCTGACTGTGACAACTGGCGGTGCAACAGGAATTCCTACTGATACAAATTACACATTTGATGAGTTCCAAATCACTGTTAATAAAGTTGATTCTGATTCATTCTCTGCTTGGCACTTTGGAGAACTTGAGCGTCTTGATAATATTGATACTGAATTTGATGGAGTCAGAAGACAGTTCACAATCAAGAGAAACGGATCTCCTGTCACAGTAAGAGCAAGAGCAGGTTCTAATATTGATGTTAAGTCAACACTGCTCATCTTTGTAAATAATATTCTTCAAGTTCCTGGTGAAGCATATGAGTTCAACGGTGGAAGTGTTATTAACTTCTCCGAACCACCTAAGGGAGCATCTGATGACGGATCTTTCTCAGGCGATACCTGTAAAATTCTGTTCTACAAAGGCAGTGGAGATGTTGATGTAACCTTCCGTGATGTACTCCCCACCTTAAAAGATGGTGATGATCTTAGTATCAGAGGTGACAATGATCTTGTTTCTGATTCTCTTGATCAAGGAGCAAGACTCATAACTGAAGTACTCTCTACTGATACCGTAGAAACTAATCCTTATAGCGGAAGAGGAATTGATTCAAATCCTGATCACGCACGCACAGTGACTTGGTGTAAACAAACCGTTGATAAAGTTATCAACGGAAAGATTATTAGTAAAGCAAGAGAACTGAATGCTGCTTTGATTAATCCAAAAACTAATTTAATTCAATCAGTTAGTGCTGCATCCACTAACATGTATGTTGAAAGTGTCATCCCATTCTTCAATCCAGATGATGAAAATCAAACTGCCAAAAATAAGCAAACTGTAAGTATTGTTTCGCAAAATAATCTTGTAGCGGCTGCTGCGACTGCTGTTGTATCGATCGCAAACACTGTTGAGTCTATCGTCATTGGTTATGGTGGAACAGGTTATACCTCCGCTCCTTCTGTAACGATTGAAACGCCAGTTGGACTTGGGACAACTGCAAGAGCAACTGCAACAGCAACTCTCACGGGCGATGCAGTTTCTTCTATTACAGTTTCCACACCAGGTGTGGGATACACCAGAACATCTGTTCCTCAGGTTCTGATTGAGGCACCTAAAGCAACCAGAGAAACTAATAGAACTACCTCATATGAGGGTGATTTTGGTGAAATTGTTGGATTGACTTCCACATCTGTGGGTGTTGCCTCTACAGGATTTGTAATGGATCTTTTCATTCCTGTTGATTCATTCTTACGCAATACAAAAGTCGTAGGTGCTGCAGTCACTTTAAGTGGTATTTCAGCTGGTGATTATTTCACTGTTAAGAATAGCAATGTTGGAAGTGGCGTCACATCTCTCTATCAATCGGGTAGCACATTAGGAGTTACAACTCAATTCCTTGATTCTGTCTATGAAGTTGCAGCAGTCTCTGTTGCTACAACTGCTGTTGCTGGTGTGGGTATCACTTATATTAAGAGAGTGACAGTGAGTGTTGAAGATCTCGGTGATATCACTGGAATCGGACTTACAGAGTTCTACGGCGAGTTCTCTTGGGGTAAAATTACTTTAGGTGATAGAACAAATGCCACTGCATTTGATGCATATACCCTTAGAGGCATATCCGGTATCACAACCGGTGGTATTGTGAGCAGAGTTGAACCTCTCAAACTTACAGGATTCTCTACAACATAACTGATAAATAAGTAAAAAACCACGCAAAAATGGCTGCGATTATAACTGATCAACTTCGTATTTTAAACGCAAAAGATTTTGTTGCTAGTGTAGCTTCCACTAGCAACTCTTTCTATTCGTTTGTGGGACTTCCTAATCCTACTGATGTTGATGCGAGTTGGGATAGCAGTCCTCCAGATCCAAGAGATAACTTTGATGAGGAGAACAATTATTGGGATACAATGATTGCTCTTAAAAAGATTGATGCTGAAGATGTCAAGCAGGTGATTAGAAAAATCACTTGGCAGTCTGGCACAACATATGATATGTATCGTGCTGATGTGAAAGCGACAAGTCCTTCGCAACCATCAAATGCCACCACTTTATATGAAGCAAATTATTATGTGATGAACTCTGATTATAGAGTTTATGTTTGTTTGCAGAATGGATCAAATCCAGAAAATACAAGTGGAAGAGCATCTCTTGATGAACCTACTTTTACCGATTTAGAACCAAGAGAAGCGGGAACTAGTGGTGATGGATATGTATGGAAGTATCTTTACACTATCAAACCAGGAGATATTGTAAAGTTTGACTCTACAAATTTTATGCCAGTTCCAAAAGACTGGACTACAACTACAGAAGCTAATATTTCTGCAGTCAGAAATAATGCTGACACCAGTGGACAACTTAAAATTGTAAAAATTACTAATAGAGGTGTTGGTTTAGGAACTGCTAATAGAACTTATACTCAAGTTCCAATCAAAGGTGATGGAAACGGAGCAGAGTGTACTATAGCGATCAATAACAATTCAAATGTAGAGTCTGTTACAATTTCAAAGGGTGGTTCTGGATATACATTTGGAACTGTTGATTTAGTAGCAGGTAATGTACCTACAGGGACAACAGCACCTATCTTTGATGTAATCATTCCTCCACAAGGGGGACATGGTGCTGACATCTACAGAGAACTTGGTGCAAGAATCTCCTTAATCTACTCTAGAATTGAGAACGACACTGAAAATCCTGATTTTATCACTGGGAACGAAATTGCAAGAGTTGGATTAGTTCAAAATCCAAAGGCATATAATACATCGTCAAATCTTTCACTTGATAAAGCCGCTGCTACCTATGCACTTAAATTAACAGGTGCAGGTTATAGTTCTGCAACATTTACTGCAGACGCTTTTATCACTCAAACCGTTGGACTTGGTTCAACTGCTGTTGGTAGAGTCGTATCATACGATCAAACCACTGGAGTTCTTAAATACTGGCAGGATAGATCTACTGCAGGATTTAATACTGACGGAAGTAAGAATACGACTCCAGAATATGGGTTCAGAATGAACAGATTTACACCAAACATTACGGATGGTGGATCGTTTAATATAGTTGGTGGATCTGCGACTCTCGCTATTCAAACTTCATTTACGGGTGTATCAACCGAAATAAATAGTCGTACTTATTACCTAGGGCAGTCCTTTACTGAGGGTGCTGCTCAGCCTGAAGTTGAAAAATATACGGGTAATATCATTTACGTAGATAATAGGCCGTCTATTACAAGATCGTCCAGTCAAAAAGAAGATATCAAAATTATCTTGCAGTTCTAAGGAATTATGTCACAGGAAACCAATCTCAACGTCGCCCCTTATTTTGACGACTTTGATCCTCAGAAGGATTATTACAAGGTTTTATTTAAACCAGGTTATCCAGTGCAGGCAAGAGAGTTAACCTCTCTTCAATCTATCCTGCAAAATCAGGTTGAGAAATTTGGACAGCACTTTTTTAAAGAGGGTGCTAAAGTTATTCCTGGAAATACGACATTTTCAACTAATTACGAATGTGTTATATTAGAGAACGCATACTTAGGGGTTCCTCTTTTTGATTACATTGATCAATTAGTAGGAGCGCAAATAACAGGACAAGATTCTGGCGTTACTGCTATTGTTGATAGTTTTATTTTAGAATCAGAGTCTACTAGAGGACAAGTAACTCTCTTCTTGAATTATTCTGGATCTGGTACAAATAATCAAGAGTCAGTTTTTAGGAGTGGTGAACTTCTAACTGCAAATGTAAATATTTCTACTGCGAATACTCTTATTGGTGAGGGTGTTCCTTTCGCATCTACTGTTCAACAAAATGCAACTGCAACAGGTTCTGCGTTCTTTATCAGTAATGGTGTATATTTTGGTAAGGGAACATTTTTAAATGTTAGTGAGCAAACATTAATATTAGATCAATATTCTAATACTCCCAGTTACAGGATTGGATTAATGATTGAAGAGACAATCATTAATTCTGATTTAGATCCTACACTGACTGATAATTCAGCAGGATTTAACAATTTTGGAGCTCCAGGTGCTGATAGACTTAAGATTGTCGCATCACTTCAAAGAAAAGATTTAAATGATTTTGACGACAGCAATTTTGTTGAACTTGCTACAGTAATTAATGGCACTCTTCGTGAAAGAAATACTAGTGATTTTTCTTTTATCTTAGATGAACTGGCAAGAAGAACTTATGCAGAATCTGGTGATTACTATGTCAAATCTTTTGGTATTAATGTAAAGGAATCTCTGAATGATAATGAAGGAAACAGAGGACTTTTTACAGCAGATCAAACTACATATGCTGGTTCAACACCTTCTGACGATTTAGCAATTTATCAGATTTCTCCTGGTAGAGCGTTTGTAAAAGGATATGACGTAGAGGCAACTGCTCCTTCATTCCTTGATGTTCCTAAGCCTAGAACAACAAAAACTCTTAAGGCACAACAGATTAATTATGAGACAGGTGAGACACTCAAACTCAATAGAGTTCATGGTTCTCCAACCATAGGTATTGGTAATACTTATGTATTAAGTCTTAGAGATGCTAGAGTTGCTAATAGTTCTACTGGTATCGCTGGTAAAGAAATTGGATTAGCAAGAGTTTATGACTTTAGATTAGATTCTGGAACTTATAGTGGTTCTAATTCAAATATTAACGAGTGGGGAATATCTCTGTTTGATGTTCAAACTACCACTGAAGTAACATTAAACGAAACTATTACATTATCAGTTCCCACGTTTATTAAAGGTAAAAATAGTGGTGCAACTGCGTTTTTGAAAGAAGCAGCAACCAATACAAAATCTCTTGTATTATACGAAACTTCTGGTAAGTTTATTGCAAATGAAAACTTTATTATTGATGGCGTTGAAAATTCTAGAGTAGCAACTGCAATCACCTCTCATGGTATTGGTGACGTATTGTCAGTTTTTGGTAGCGCAAATGGTGCTGAAGTTGGAGCTGCAAGAACTTTCTCTGCTGATGTGGTTCTTTCTCCTAATTTTAACATTGGGATTGCAACTATTACCGCTACGGCTGCTAATACATCGGTAATCAGATCTACCAATCCTCTCTTCCCTGGGCAAATTAAAGCAGGAAATATTCTTTCTTTTACTGGTACTTTATCTCAAGATCCAGTTTTTGCATCTGTTGTTAGTGTTGCAACATCATCTGTCACGATCACTGGTGTTTCTACAGTTGAAGGTGTTGCCAGTGGTGCTCTTCCAGCGTCAGCAACTACTTTAAATGATCTTAAAGTTCTCGCTGGAGATCTGGGTATTTCTAATGATAGCACTCTATATACAGAGATGCCTAAGAGCAATATTTCTAATGTAGATTTAAGCAATGCCACACTCACAATTAGAAAGACTCAGCAAGTTAACATTGTAGACAATAAGTTATCTGCTGCTGTTACAACTGAATCTAATGAGACATTTTTACCGTTTACTCCTGAAAGATACACTCTTATCAGAAGTGATGGCACAACAGAAGAACTTACCTCAGATAAGGTTCAATTAAATTCTGGTTCTAATCAATTAGAAATTTTTGGACTTGGTG
>Ga0163109_10004649_pt1 | contig 10394 bp, 15 predicted proteins | sample CRUFie1St13metaG_FD_108704 | JGI IMG/M metagenome (GOLD analysis project Ga0163109, IMG submission 108704) | Marine microbial communities from the Costa Rica Dome - CRUD Field 142mm St13 metaG | ecosystem: Environmental > Aquatic > Marine > Oceanic > Photic zone | place: Costa Rica: the Eastern... | reverse complement strand
CTTATGGAACTTAAACCGTTATATTAGTAGTGTAAAAGGTAGCTATGAAAAAACTGCACTAGCAGTATTCAAAGTCAATGAATATTACAACAAGAACTGGAATGAGCTAGGTGGAACAAATCATGTCAAACTACAATGGCAACTATTGTGTGTTGCTGGTAAGACAGGCAAGAAACAGTTTCATCCTTGGATCGGACTAAAAAAGAAAAAAGACGATAGCAGTAAAGCAGTAAAAATATTAGCAAACATATATCCAAATATGAAAATGGACGAGGTAGAAACACTTGCTAGAATATCTACAAAAAAAGAAATTAAAGAGCTCGCCAAAGAACACGGTTACGAAAAAGTTGACGTCTAAACATACATGCGAATATTGCAATAAAAGTTATGTAAAAGAAAGCACATTGTTAGCTCATATGTGTGAACCAAAAAGACGTTGGTTACAGAAAGATGAAAAGCGTGTACAAATAGGATTGTATGCGTTTCAAAGATTTTACAAGTTAAGTGCAGGCCATAAAAAGGATAAAACATATGAAGATTTTGTCAAGAGCAGTTTTTACAATGCGTTCGTTAAGTTCGGCAGTTTTGTATCTAACGTTCGACCTCTATACCCTGACAAGTATATTGATTATGTGGTCACTAGTAATGTCAAACTAGACCATTGGTGTAAAGATGAAATGTATGAAAAATATGCTATTGAACTTATTAGGAAAGAAGGTGTAGAAACTGCACTTGAGAGATCAATAAATACAATGGTGCTATGGGCTAAAGAAAAAGAAAGTTCATATCAACATTATTTTTTATATGCAAGTACAAATAGAATAACCTGGGATATTAAGGACGGCAAAATATCTCCATGGTTAGTTTTAACTTGTGATAGTGGAGTTAAAGCACTTAACAGTTTTAACAACGAACAACTAGACATGATAAATGCTGTATTAGACCCAAGTCATTGGGCACTAAGATTTAAGCGACAACCAAAAGATTTTGAATACGCAAAGAAGATAGCAAAAGAAGCAAAACTATGAGGAGTAAATTAAATGCCAGATATTGACATAGACTTTGCAGATAGAAATATTTTACTAGATAAAATCGAGCATAGAGTAGCTCGTATGAATAGTGAGAAGAAACACAACACAGGAATATATGCGACTGAATGTCCACATAATCCAGTTGATAATTTAGCAACAATAGATTACAAGGCGGCAGAAGATCGCGGTTACTTTAAATTAGATTTTTTAAATGTATCTATATATAGCGAAATAAAAAGCGAAGAACATTTACAACAACTAATGAGAAAGGAGCCATTATGGGAACTATTGGAACACAAAGACTTCGTAGACAAAGTCTTTCATCTAAGCGGGCACGACAAACTATTAAAACAATTGAAACCTACATCGGTAGAGCATTTAGCCGCGACACTAGCGATTATACGCCCAGCGAAGAGATATCTAGCAAACGAGAGTTGGGCAACAATAATGAAAGAGGTTTGGACAAAACCCACAGACGGTGAGTACTACTTTAAGAAGGCACATGCTATAGCTTATGCTATTTCATGTGTTGTTCATATGAATATTATATGTGAGCAAGCTAACGAGTTGGCTTCCGCATAACCTGTACACTTTTCCTTTTAACTCTTTTAACAGTTAAATTATGTAAGTTTACACAAGGTCCAATAACAACTTTAACATCTTTACTATTCATTGTCATAAGACTGTAAGAAACTGCTTGGATTTCATTTCTTAAAAATATATTAATAGGAATCATTCTGTTAGATTCCCACCACCATATTTCTCCAAGTTCAACTAATAATTCTTTATGTTCACTATTTTTTAATTTAGTATAAACATACATTGTTGTTACAGTAACATCTTGGTTTACAATAATACCAACATATTCATGACCGCCATACGATACAACACTAAGGTAAGGAAATTTTTGCTCAATATCTTTTAATAACATGCCATAAATACTTATATAAAAAGGTTCCAGTCAATGCAGAAAACGTGTAGATATTTAGCAAACAATAAGGTTACCATTGTAGCTAATCTGGCTGGATACATAACGGAGTATAGACCAGTGTATCAAAAACATTTAAAAGTATACCGAGGTATAGATAACTTACTATACTTCGAAGTAAAGAATCATGATCAAAAACCTGTAAGCCTAGCAGGCTTCACACCAAAGCTAATGATATTTGATGAAAACAATAATATGGTTATTCAGAAGGATGGAACAGTAATAGATGACGCTGTAACGTTAACTACAAACGCTACAGAGTCAGCCGCTGACACAACTTTATCATTTGCAAGTACGAGTGCTGTAGCAGTAGGACAGCGTGTTACAGGCACCTATATAAAGCGAACAACACTAGTATCGTCGGTAGCAGGAAACATAGTTACAATGAACAAAAGTGCTACAAATGCTGTGCCAGCAGGAACAGCTATAACCTTTCAAACAGACGATAAAAAAGGGGTGTTTTCAGTCAACATAACCGATAACGAGTTACTTGATTTGAAACAGCAATATTTAAAATATGCAATATATCTCGCTGATAGTACAGGAGCTAAAACGCTAACATATTCAGAAGCACACTTTGATGCTAAGGCAACAATGTATGTAGATGGAGATGCATTTCCAGGTCCTATGGCTACAACAAGCATAACTGGATTTACATCAGATAGTAAAAGTCCTACTGAATGGAAAACAGAAAGTGTTGATGCACAGCCTGGTATAAACGGAAATACTGCTTTACATACCGCAGTATTTTATACAAGTGCGTTTGCAGGTAATATGATTGTACAAGGAACATTAGATAACCAAGTAACGTTAAACAGCAACTGGGCAAACGTAGCTACAGTAACATTTGATGGTACAGAAACTGAACCTAAGCCTGTAAACTTTAATGGCGTGTTTAGTCATTTAAGATTCTATACAGCAACAGATCCAACAGATAAAGTTACAAAAATATTAATAAGAAACTAAGGTAAATATAGTATGTACAGCGAAACAATATTAACACAAAACGTTCATCCTGGTGATAGTACTACAGAAACTATTACTGGTGAAAAATATAGAGGCGATGGCTATTACGGACGTAGTGACGGCTTTCATACTGTTCAGTATAATATTTCAGGCTTTATAGGTAAGATTGATATACAAGCCACGCTTGCTGTTGAACCAACCGAATCAGATTACTTTACTATATCTGATACTGCATTAGTTAGTGCTGATGACAGTAGTGGATATAACACTGGTGCATTCATTTATAACTTCACAGGAAACTATGTTTGGGTAAGAGCATATGTTACTGAGTGGACAGATGGCGACATAAGTAGCATACAACTTAATCATTGACAAATAACTAGTACCTTGCTATAATGAAGTATGAGCATCGTATCTGATATCCTGACTGCATATTTGCCAGCAAAACGTAAAACTACACCTAGTGGTTGGACAAGTTTTCGTGCGCCTTGTTGTACGCATAACGGCGAAACACAAGACAAAAAAGAACGTGGCGGTATTATATACGAAGGAGATACTGTAAGTTATCACTGCTTTAACTGTGGCTACAAAGCAAGTTGGCAACCTGGACGTAATCTAAGTTACAGATTGAAAAAACTTCTTGAATGGTTAAATGTACCTGATAATGAGATATCTAAACTTGCACTAGATGTGTTGCGTGAAAACGAAGGTGTAGAAGTACAAGAACGTAAAATAGAGCTTCCTTCATTTGGTTCAGTACAGTTACCAGATAAGGCAATGCTATTACAAGATATAACAGACTTTGGCGAATTTCAAAAGAGCATGGCTATTTTTGAATATATGGCACAGCGTGGTTTAAACTTTGATGATACAAAATACTATTGGTCTCCAAGTTTAGGATATCGTGACAGACTTATTATTCCTTTTTATTATGAAAAACGTTTAGTAGGTTGGACAGCACGTTCTGTTGATCCTAACAAAAAGCCAAAGTATTTGACAGACTCACAACCAGGTTTTGTTTATGGATTAGACGAACAATCTTACAATAAAGTTTTTTGTATATTATGTGAAGGACCTATAGATGCATTGCATGTAGACGGTTGTGCATTAACAGGAAGTGATATAGGTGATGCTCAAGCACTACTACTCAATAGATTACAAAAAGATATATACGTAGTACCAGATAGAGATAAAGCTGGTAGCAAACTTGTAGAACAAGCTATTGATAGAGGATGGTCAGTTAGTATGCCTGACTGGAGTAGTGATATAAAGGATATAGGTGACGCAGTTAATAAACATGGAAGATTATATACGTTATATAGTATTGCAAGTGCCGCTGAATATAGTCCATTAAAAATAAGGTTGAAAGCGAAAAAATGGTTTACTTAAAGAAAATATGGTCATTTATAATTTGGCCTTACACACGTTATAAAGAAGAACAAGAGTTTAAAAAGAGATTAAAAGAACTAAGAAAAAAGGATCCGTTTATATACAAATGATTGAAATAATAATATATAACATATTGTTCTGGGTGCCTTATATGTGGGTATGTAGTTTACCTGCTAAGTGGACGCAATGGGCCATAGACAATCATGACAAACTTGATGGTAAATAAAACTTACACAAAAGTAACTCGGTGGGGGCATATAGATTCCCGTTGGTTTAGACAATATAAGAAAGTACAAGAGTATGAACCAAGATGTGTCAAAGTATTGGGCATTGACGAAAGTGCGAATACAATAGAGATGGAAGACTTATCAGACTATCAATATTCATTACACTTTATGCATCATAAAGATGAATATCATTTGCGTGTAAATCACGAAATGGTAGCAAGAAACTTTTTTGAACTTATGGCAAATCTACATGCTTACGGTGCAAGAACATTCTTTTATCATTTAGATTTGCACTTAGGAAATTTTTTAATGCGTGAAGATGGAGATATAAAATTGATTGATCCTGATTCATTTCAAAAGTATTCAATAGAAAAGAAACATACACTAAAGTACAAACAATTTAAACTGTTTACCGAGTTTACTGAACTGTATTATAGAACTATAGGAAAACTAAATGACAGAAATAGTTAACCAACCAATGTTACAAAGTGCTAGTATGAACATGCCATTCAATGCAGAAAGGCGATTACAACAAGAACGTATTGAAGCATTTCATGTTGCAAAACAAAGAGTAATAGAACGTACAGCAGAAAAAGTGTTACTTGATAAACTAAAGTTAGAAGCATACTATGAAAGATTAGATAGACTAGAAACTTACAATAGACAAGCACAACTATTAAAAGCACAAGCTGAACAAGGACGCATTTTAGATATAGAGGTATAATGATTACTTGGGGTATTAGTGGCAACAGTCACGATGCGGCATTAGCGGTATTTGAACATCAACCGTGGAATAAAGATAGTATGAAACTACTTTTTGCTAGTCATAGCGAACGTTTCAGTGGGCTTAAGAATGATCCACATCTTAATGATAAACTAATAAATTATGCAAAACAATATGGTGAACCGGAAGAGGTAATATGGTATGAAAAACCCAAACTTAAAACAATCAGACAACTCTTTGCAGGACAAGGACGTGAGTACTGGAAAAAGAACAATATTAAAACGTATCTTAAAACTTATGGGATTAGTTGTCCTATCCGTTATAGTGGTCATCATAGAAGTCATGTTGCCGGTGGATATTATAGCAGTGGCTTACATTCTGCTACCATTGTGGTTGTTGATAGCATGGGCGAATTCGACACTCTCACAATCTGGAAAGCAGTGGACAAAACCTTAAAGTGTGTTTATAGACAAGGATATCCTCATAGTGTAGGATTATGGTACAGTGCAATGACACAACGTATACACCTTAAACCACAAGAGGATGAATATATACTAATGGGTATGGCCGCTTATGGTGACCCTGATAGACTATATAAAGATATAAAAAATGATTTCTTTTCACTTGACAATGGGTGGGGAAGAAGTTATATTAAAACTAAGGAGAACTTACACAGAGGATGTCTCTCCTGGAGGCCGGACTTGAATACAATGCAGGACCTCTTCGACATCGCTGCCGGTACCCAAAGGCTTTATGAAGAACTTTTGGTATCTATTAGCAACAAAGCAAAACGTATTGCACCTAACCCTAACCTAATTTTAACAGGGGGTTGTGCTTTAAACTGCTCGGCTAATAGTAAAATCTATAACGATTGGGATAGGGTATGGATTATGCCCAACCCAGGCGATTCGGGTTCCGCAGTGGGTTCTGTGTTGAGCTACTATGATGAACACATAAGCTGGCCGGGTCCGTATCTAGGATATAACATAGAAGGAGATTATCCAGTTGAACAACTTATCACAGAACTTAAAACAACAGGCATCGCAGGTGTCGCCAATGGTAAAGCTGAGTTTGGTCCTCGGGCCCTTGGCAATCGTAGTCTTCTTGCTGACCCTAGGGGCAGTAGGATCAAAGATAAAGTCAACGCTATCAAGCATAGACAAGAATTTAGACCATTCGCACCAGCAATTATCGGAGACAGAGTTAATGATTACTTTGATGGACCCACAGGCCCCTATATGCAATACACAGCATCTTGTAGGGCTCCTAATGAGTTCCCGGCCATTGTCCACGCCGATGGCACCAGCAGAGTTCAGACAGTATCTAAAACAGATAATCCTGGCTTCAGAAGGCTGTTAGAACGCTGGGAAGAAGAAACAGGTTGCCCTATGTTATTAAATACTAGTCTTAACATTAAAGGGCAACCTATAGTAAATGACTTGACAGATGCACAAGAGTTTGCTAAAATGTATAACGTAAAGGTGTACACACATGGCAACTAGACAAAATACAGATTATGGATATGATATACAAAAAGTATATCTTGAAATGTTTATAACCGGAGCACAAAACAGTTGCTTCAAAGCACACAGGTATAAAACCTGGGAAAACTAACGGGAGAAATATAATATGTTAGGAATTTTTAAAGATATTGACAGAAGCATGTTGCTGAAACTAGTAGCACTACATGTGGTTGTCATCACAGTAAGTAATGCACTAGTTGCAATTCCAGTAGAAATTTTTGGAATTAAACTTACATGGGCGGCATTTACCTTTCCATTAGTAGTACTGGCAACTGACTTGACAGTAAGACTTCTTGGTAAGAACATTGCACGTTCAACTATTGCGGCGGCTTATCCGTTGGCAATCATTGGCAGTATTGCAGTTGTAATGCTAGAAGGTGCACCGCAAAGTGTAGCACTAAGAATTGGTTTTGCTAGTGCAACAGCATATGCAGTTGGCACAATGCTTGACGTGTATGTGTTTCAATGGCTTCGTGAAAACTTTATGAAGCATTGGTGGTTAGCACCAGCTGTATCAACAGTGGCGGCAAACATCATTGACACATATGCATTCTTTTGGGTTGCATTTAACAACAGTGCAGATGAGTATATGGCGGCAAACTGGATGGAAATTGCAGGAAGCCAAGTTGTACTTAAAATTGCAGTAGGACTAATTGTATTCCTTCCTGCATATGGTGTATTACTACGTTATCTAAACGGTAGACTTTCCGAAGATAAGGTATAAATTTTAGGCTAGGGGAGGCATAATAATGCTAACCCTAGCTTACAACATAGGTACAAAACATGGCAACTAGACAAAATACAGATTATGGATATGATATACAAAAAGTATATCTTGAAATGTTTATGACTGACGCAGAAAGTTTTGTGCGTTGTCAGGGTGTGTTTGATCCACAAACATTTGATAGACGTTTACAAGACAGTGCAAAGTTTATCAAAGACTATGTAGAAGAACATAATGCACTTCCAACATTTGATATTGTAAATGCCGCAACTGATAGCAACTTAAAAGATCCAGGACAACTACAAGAGAATCATTATGATTGGTTGTTGCAAGACTTTGAAACATTTAGTAAACACAAAGCATTAGAAAAAGCAATCTTAGATAGTGCTGACTTGCTTGAAAAAGGTGAGTATGGTAGATGCGAAGACTTAGTCAAACAGGCAGTACAGATTGGATTACAGAAAGACTTAGGTACAGACTATTGGGCTGATCCAAGAGCTAGACTAGAAGGCATTAAACAAAACAATGGACAAGTTGGAACAGGTTGGCCAGCATTAGATAAGAAACTATTTGGCGGATTCAACAGAGGCGAACTGAATATATTTGCAGGCGGAAGTGGTAGTGGTAAGAGTTTGTTCTTAGCCAATATGGGTGTTAACTGGTGCTTAACAGGACTCAATGTATTGTATTTGACTTTTGAACTTAGCGAAGCATTGGTTAGTATGCGTGTGGATAGTATGACTACAGATATTCCAAGCAGAGATATTTTTAAAAGCATTGACGATGTTGAAATGAAAGTAAAGATGATTGGCAAAAAGTCGGGTGCATTTCAAGTTAAGTATATGCCAACAGGTAAGAATGCAAACGATTTACGTAGTTATATTAAAGAATATGAAATCAAAACAGGACGCAAACTTGATGTTGTGCTTGTGGATTATTTAGATTTGATGCATCCTATTGCCGCAAAAGTAAGTGCAGAGAACTTGTTTGTTAAAGACAAATATGTATCAGAAGAACTACGTAACTTGGCTATGGAACTTAACACATTGTTTGTTACAGCATCGCAGTTGAATAGAAGTTCGGTAGAAGAGATTGAGTTTGACCACAGCCACATATCGGGTGGTATATCTAAGATCAATACAGCAGATAACTTGATTGGTATCTTTACAAGTAGGGCTATGCGTGAGCGTGGCAGATATCAAATACAACTTATGAAGACTAGAAGCAGTTCGGGTGTAGGACAAAAGATAGATTTAGAGTTTGATGTAGACAGTTTGCGTATACGTGACTTAGGTGAGGATGAAGAACATCAAGAGTTTCAAAAGCGTAAGTCAACTGTGTTTGATCAACTCAAGCGTACAAACACACCAGCAGTTGAAAAAGAAGATCCAAGCGAAGGCGATACTGTAGGCAAGATAAAAGCAGAAGCAGATAGTACAGCATTAAGGCAGTTCTTAGGTAATCTAGGAAATGGCTGACGTTGCTATATTTGGTGATAGCTATGTTGATCCTGTGCGTTATGAACATCAACATCAATATACATCATGGGTAAACAAACTTAGTACAAAATATAAAGTACACAACGAAGCTGTTAGTGGTACAGGACCAGAATATAGTTTACGTAAGTTTTTAGAATACACTAGAGATTTTATACTTGCAGGCGATAGCAAAGATATGAGTATAATCTTTGTGTGTAGCGATCCTTGTAGATTAGACTTGTCTTGCTATAAGCACTCCAGAGAAGCAGTTGAAATATTTGATATTGCTGAAGGTAAACGTAGACACAAAAGCACAGTGTTTGCAAAACAAGCAATACAGTGGATGATGTCTTCTGAATGGCAAGTTAATCAACACGTAATGGTACGTAGTACTTTAAGTCAACTAGCACCGCATTTTAAAAATATATTGTATTGGTCTATACTATCTTGGAGACCATATGATGAGATTTTATTTACACCCGACAACATGTGTTTTCCTAAAGAAAGTTTGATTGATATAAGCATAAGAGATTGCGGAGAGAATCTAGCACTAAAAGACTTGCCAGTTTTTATAGATCATAGAATAAATCACTTACAAGAAACTAATCATGAAATAATGTTTGATCAAGTAACAAACTGGATTGACAACGACACACCTATAGATACATCAAAATTTATTTACGCCGGTTCTCTTGAGACTAAATAACTTGCGTTTTGGAGAACACTGAGATACATGTGTGGTTTTTTCTGCACCAACTTACCCAACATACCCCTTAACTTGCATGATGTAGAATCACGTGGTTGGGCTACACAATCATTCAGTCACAGTCGGTACACTGCCGTACAAAGCCAACTGCCGTGCTACACAGGCAAACTTGACTTTGATCATTACGAATGTGCAGATTACATATTCAGCTTCACAGGCGAAATATACAATACACCCAAAGAATATGCTACAGACACTGAATACATGCGTAGCCGAGCGATACGTGCGGACTACAGCAATCTAAACGGTGCTTGGGCATTTGTATTGTACAACAAACAAACACAAACCATAACATACGGTGTTGATCCTGTTGGACAAGTTCCTCTGTTTGTATATGCATTTGGGGGTATAACCCTAAGCAACACACTGCCCAGCATGGTACACCAAGTGGGTGCAAAACTTGATCCACAAACACTTGCACGTTGGCAAACTGCAAAACACTACACCAGCAGACAAACACAGTGGTTGGGTATTGTACAAGCTGAGCCAGGTGTGATACAAACTGTGAACAGTTTAGGTGTGACTGTGAACAGTGTGCGAGTGCCTGTGCGTAGACACAACACAGAGGAAAATCCTGT
>Ga0163109_10004648_pt1 | contig 10395 bp, 6 predicted proteins | sample CRUFie1St13metaG_FD_108704 | JGI IMG/M metagenome (GOLD analysis project Ga0163109, IMG submission 108704) | Marine microbial communities from the Costa Rica Dome - CRUD Field 142mm St13 metaG | ecosystem: Environmental > Aquatic > Marine > Oceanic > Photic zone | place: Costa Rica: the Eastern... | reverse complement strand
TTTCATCTATAATAAGGGACAGCCATAATCTCAATTTTGCTATTTCAATAGCATGACTTTCAATATCAACACCATAAATAGATCTTTTAATTGACTGTAATTTTAGCGAATAAATATTCCTAGCTTGTCCCAAATATTTATCTAATTTTTTTCTTTTACGTGAGATTAAATTAACAATTTCAACTACAAAGGCACCTGTGCCAACAGCTGGATCGCATACTTTTACTTCTTTTAACAATGTATCTAAAAGGCTAGCATTCTCTTCTAACAGTTTTTGATCATCTTCATTTTGAATATTTTCAAGTTTGATAAAATCCTCAACTAAACTTTCAGTAATAAAGTTATTTTTTTTATCATTTAAATAAGAAATTAATGAATCTTCTGCCATAAATTTTACAATTTGTCTTGGTGTGTAAAAAGTACCAGAAGATTTTCTATCTTTTACATCTAATAATTTTTCAAAAGTTTTTCCCAACATTTCAGGATCAATAGAAATTTCTATATCAATATTTTCATTCTCATCTACGGTGAAATTATAAAGATCAAATATATCTAAAATTCCATTATTTTCTTTGTTTGAAAAAGTTGAGTTCGGAATATCTAGTTTTTCTTTTTGCCAATCGTAACCTTCATAATATTTAAATAAACCACCACCAATATAGGGAACTTTACAATTTATCTCTTTTACATAATGATCTTTATTTTCATTGTTAAGTCCTAAATAAAAGAAATATTCTAAAAAATTATTAAAAAAATTTTGTTTATTTCTGTCATATTCCTCAAACTTATCTCTCAAAAATGAATTCTTACCTTCGCCAAATTTTTTATTTAAATTTTCAGTTAACCAACCCTTTTTTTGCAAAAAATAGCAAAATATGATTTGACTTAATAATCTTTTAGCAAAATCACTTGTTTTAAGATTTATCCTTTTTGCAAAATTACTAAATTTAGTATCGGCATCCAATTTATCCATTAAGTTTAAAAAAAGATTCTTGTAATGCTCATAAAATTCATCATTTATTATCTCAATATTGAATCTAGCATAAAGATCATCAAAATCTTTTATCTTTCCATCCATTATAAGATGTTTTGTTGCTGTATGAATTTTTGATTCAGGGCCTAATAAAAAAGAAAATCTTTTTGGATTAGAAAATTGTTTCTTAACTTTAGTATCCGATACCCAACTTAGAGTACTTGTGATTAAAGAAAATCTATAATGAGATTCTAAATCTGAGTAAGTAATTACTAGAGCATTAGAGTATCCATTTTCTTCTAAAAATTTAAATAGTTCTTTTGCAACGACGACTCGACTTTTTTCAGGTTTTTTTCTTTTAGCTTCAATGATAACCAAATTATTTATAGATTTTACAGATCCTAATAGATTTATTTTTTGAAAATAATCATTTTTTTCATCAATCTCAACCTCCTCAATTTTTTGATTATAATCTTTTGGGAGAAATTCTTTTAAAAAAAATTGAAAATTTCTTCTATTATAATTTTCTGAAAAATTAATCATTAATTTGTTCAGTTATAATTAATGCATCCTTTTTTAATTCAACCTCATTGTAAGTTTTGAGGAGATTTATCAGTAATCTTTCTGGTATTATTTCCATTATACTTTTAATGTTTTTGTCACAAGTTTTAGGTGTAATCTTTCTTATAGTTCTTAATTGCATTGGGGTTAATGCATCGAGTTCTTTTACAACAGTATATAATTTCAAATAATAATCCGTGTACCGGCTTTCTCTAGATAATAACTCTAATTTATTTATTAGATCTTTTTTCTTTTTATTAGGAGGTAGAATTTTCTGATCAGCAAATATATGAGCTTTGATATCCTCATAAAGCAAGTCATATTTTCTATCAAATTCAATATGCTTTTCATTTTTTTTTGCTTCAAATATTTTTAAAGCTTCTATCGCTAATAAATTTCTTATTTCTTTATTTTTATTTGAAAATACAAATTTTGGTACGTCCCCTTTTTTGGAAAAAATTACTAAACCATTCTCGGATTTGATTTTTCTTTTTGCCTTAACCCTTTTTGAGATATTATTTGCTTCCATAATAACCTCAGGATTAAAATCTCTCAGATCATATATAATATTTTCAAAATAAGTCTCAGGTGATACTGTTTCTTTATAGATATCATCAAATTCTTTCTGAAAATAACTTCCTAAAGTTTCATTTGTTGTTAGTACTTTTGTATCCTCCCCAAATATTGCATTAAACATCATTTTTTTTAGTCCAGTAATTCTTTTTAGATTTACCTCTGTCTCACCTATGTCTGTAGGAAAGAAGTTATATATATATAGTTTATCGAACATTTTTTTATTTATTCTATTAATTCGTCCAAACCTTTGGACAACTCTTGTAGGGTTATATGGAATATCGTAATTAAAAATCGTACCAGCTCTATGTAAGTTAAAACCTTCTGAAATAGCATCTGTTGCTATCATTATATCATAATCATTTTTTTGAACTTTACTAGATGCATCAAAATTTTCTTTTATTTCAATTTTCTTTTTTCTTTTGGAAGAATCTTGAGAAGTGTAAATATAAGCTTTAAAATTTTTAATAATTTTTTTATACAAATAATTTGCTGTATCTGAAAATTCTGTAAATATGATAATTTTTCTTTTTGGTTCTTTTTTTAATTGTTTATGAATAATTTCTCTAAATGCTTCTGTTTTAGGATCTTTAAAATTTTTGTTTTTTAAAATTTCCCAATCTTTTTGAATTGATTTAAGTACACTTAAATCATTTTTAATATCCTCTATATAATTTTTTTTTAATTGATCTTTTTTTATAAACCAAAGACCTTTACCCTCTAATTTTTTAAGCTTTGACTCTTTCTCAATATCAAAATCATCTATTTGAATATCATCGTCTGTTCCGTATAGTTCCTCAAGATCAGGTAGTTGGTTTCGTGGGTATATTGGTACTACACCTTTTTTTTCATAATATTCTATCATTCTTTCATTAGATCTTATTACTCTGTCTAGTGTTATTGAAAAAGAATGTGTGCTGCTTTCAAATCTTCTAACCATCATCCTCTTAATAAAATCATGAATGTTTTGTTGTTGTTGGGGTAATTTATTTTTCTTTTCATCATCATTATAACCTCCTGCCTCTAAGACATCATTTAAACATTCTGGTTTGACATAGGTTAATGGTTTATATCTTGCACATTTGTAATCACTTTTATCGTTTCCAGGGGCAATTATTGATAATGTTTCTTTATAAATTTCTTCAATATGTCCTAAATCATAAGTTAACAAAATAGGATCCTCTACTTTTGGAAAAAATATTTTTTGTTTTTTTAGGTCATTATCATAGGCTTTTATATTTTCAAGATCAATTCGAGACCTCCTTATTATCAAAGGTGATATTATATTTCGAATTTCTTCACCTAGTTTCTTAAAATCATTATTAATTTCATTAACACTTCTTTTGTTTATAATCTGTTCTCTCTTAAGACTATTATAAGTTTTGTTTATTCTTTCAAAATATACAGATAGATTTGTTATAGTTTGTAAAGTTGATCTTGTCGGTATCTGGAAAAGTTTTATTAAACTAAAAGTATCGCTAGGTTTGTTATTAAAAGGTGTTGCTGATAACAAAACTATTTTATTTGGTTCTTTTCCATTGCTATCATGACATAATTGATAAAGATTTAAATAATCTTTAGTTTCATCATTTCTAAACTTATGCACCTCATCAATTATTATTAATTTTTGACCTGGTGTATCCTCATTTAACGCATCTAAAATTTTTCCAGAAGTATAAATTCTTGCTCCCCTAACCTTAAATTTGTAAAGATAATCCTTCCATTGTTCTTTTAAATGTGGTGGACAAATTACTATTGTTCTTAAACCTAAATTGTTAGCTATAGCAGATGCAATAATACTTTTTCCTAAACCAACTACATCTGCAATTAGTACTCCATTATGATCTTTTAAGATATCTAGTCCTTTTGCAATAGCATCCCTTTGATATTTATAATTTTCATAATAATCTTCAGTGATATCTTTTGGTAATTTTATTTCATCATCACTTCTATCTTTAAAATATTCATTTAAAACTCTCACAAACATCAAATAAGGACTTGGTTTTTGTTCGAAAGGAAATTTACTTGAATATTTTTCAAAATCATTGAAGTTTGTTTTGTTCAGCAGTTTTGTGGAACTTTGCCAATCGTCATTAAAATCTAAACTTAATGATTTAAAATTGTCTGGACTTGGCAAAAGAACGTTTGTTTCTGTATTCGTTATAAAGCCTGAATGTGACGTATTTGATGATCCAACCATAGTTTGTCCTGGACCGTTAAATATTTTAGAATTTTTTTCTGAATATTCGAATATAAATACTTTTGAATGATCTTGTTTTAAATTTTGTCTAATTTCTAAAGATCCGTTTTTTAATTTATCTTTAAAAATGAAATATGCATCTCTTTCTTCTGGTTTATCTAAAATCTCATCTTTATCTACAGTTTCAGAAAATTTTCTTAAATACTCATTAGTTGTTTTATCAGCTTCCATCCCAACTAAAATTTTGATATTTTTATCTTTCAGGCTTTTAGCAATTAGTGAGAAACCAGAGAAATAAAAATAACCGACCCTAATATAAATATTCTTACAACCTGGTATAATATTATTAATTATATTAAGAACTTCTTTGTTGTAATTTCTAGAAGTAATTATTGTAGACATTTAAAAAAATAATATTTTTAAGGTAAGTGAATATCAAGTGAATAATTTAAAGTTGCTTGACGAGGTTTCCAGAAGTTAATAATATCAACGGTAATGAAAGGAAATTTAGTTAACCTTTTTGATTTGTAATCAATAGGTCCGCGGTTCGAATCCGTGCGGGAGCACCATCTAATTTGGTGTAAGATTTAAATGAGTAAGAATTCAATCAAAGATAATAAATATTTAATAATTATAGTAAATTCAATTTACAAATTTTCAATAGCATTAAAAATTATAGTGTCTTTTATTTTATTATTCATTTCTATTATAATTTTCCCAAAAATATTAGGTGTTTTCATCCCTGGAAAACTTTCTATTAAATTTTCAATTTTTTTAAGTTTTTTAAGTTTAATTTTTTTATTTTTAAGCATCTATAATTTCAAATATAAAATTTTTGTGGACAAAAAAGAAAGTGCTATTAATTATATTCTATTAATTTTATCTTTAGTATTTTCATTACTTGTATCAAATTTTATAACCAATAAGTATTATAATAAATTAATAGAAAATAAAATCTTAGACCAGGAAGCTTTTTCAAGTGATGAGAAAAAAAACTTAAAAGAGGAGTACTTTTCAAAAAATTGTTTTTTCACTTCCCCGCCCATTTATAAAAAATTATACTTTTTTAATATATCCTTAAGTGAAAACTGTAAAAAATTTTCATCCACTAGGTATGATAGAGATTTAATATTAAGAACCACTATTCCTTACGAATATAATCATCTTAACGAATATGGGAATTCAAATGAAATACCAGAAATTTGGTTTTTTGGTGGATCAACTCTGCAATCCTATTACACAAGTGACATAAATACAATTCCATCTGTAGTGGCGCAAAAACTTAAGGAAAACAAAATTTCAAGTAGGGTTATTAATTTTGGAAAATCAGGATTAAATTTACAATACGAACTATCAAATTTACTTTCGGTTATGAATTCTTATTCAAACAAACCAAAAATTGTTATTTTTTATGATGGTTATAATGATAGTTTAACTTCTATGGCATATGGAGGAGATCATATAAACATTGCCCTCACAATCGGAAAATATTCTTTTTCTAAAAAAGAACAATTATTTTTATCATTTAACGAACTAGTGTCTGACCATAGCTATTTATATAATAAAGGATGGAGTTATATAAAATATACCTATTATAAAAAAAGAATAAACCTTGATAATTTTTCTGCTGAAGAGTCATCGCAAAATTATATAAATTCAGTTTATTTCGCATCTATATTTTTAGATAATCTTAATATAAAAAAGTATTTTTTTTTACAGCCTATGACTTTTTCACGAGATAAATTGATTGGTAATGAAATAAATTATACTTCAGAAGAAAATATTAAAAATGGAAAAAAAATATATAATTTAATAAAGAAAAAAATGAATAATAATGATTCATTTATTGATCTTAGTAAAATTTTTGATGAAAAATCTTATGGACAATTATTTTATGATGGGGGTCACTTGGGAGATATAGGAAATAATATTGTTGGAAACAAAATTGCTGAAATAATTATCAATGATTTAAAAGAGTAATATAAATCAAATGGATAAAAGAAAAAAATTACTCTATGTAGTATTTAGCGTTTTCTTAATTATTAGTTATATTTAACCTCTATTAAAATAAATGTAGTCGATTTTTTATTTTTTCTTTACCAGAAATCCGAACGTTGATAGATACTTATAATAAATGAGAAAGGACAAAGTGTTTTAAGCAACATCTTTTGGTTATAAATTATAACGAATAATTTGTAATCAATAGATCCACAGTTCGAATCCGTGGGGGCACCAATAAAAATAATATGTCAGTGAACATTCGCTTTTTATCAAAGAAAGAAATAAAAAAATTTCAAAACTTTGTTGGGAAAAATTGGAAAAAAAATAGAAAACACATCTTCTTTAAAAATAAACAGGTAATTTCTTTTTTTTATAATAATAAAAATAAAAAAAAATTAAATATATTAGGTATGTTCAAACAAAATATACTTGTTGGAGTTTTGGGATTAATTCCTTACAAAAATTGGGATATTAAATTAAACAAAGATATCTTTATGGCTTTTATGGCAAAGTCAGAAAAATTTAAGCAAGATATTACATTTAGATTTTTAAATGAAATAAATACAAAAATTAAACCTGATTTATTAGCAGTAAGTGGATTTAATTCTAAAGTCGAATTGATTTACAAAAAACTAGGAAAAATTATTAATTTTTCACATTTTTATATTTTAAATCCAAAATTAAAACCTAAAATATCTAGTAAATTATCATTAAAAAAATATAAATTAAGAAAAAAAACAAATTTAACTCTAAAAATATCAAAAAAAATAACTTATTTACCACCAACTCAACACTATCCAAAAAAGTCGTTAACGTACTTCAATAGTAGATATATTCAAAATCCATTTTACAAGTATTTTGTGATAAATTTTTATGAAAAAAAGAAGATAGTCTTCTTTTTTATTTGTAAAAAAGTTTATGTTAAAAAATTTGATAGAAGTGTTTATAGAATTATAGATTTTTGTGGAAAAATAAAAAAAAATTATAATTTATACGACTTATTAACTAATTTAATAATAAAAGATGGAATAGAATATATTGATTTAGTATGTGTTGATTATAACAATAAAATTATTCATAACCTTGGGTTTAATAAAAAAAAAAATAATCAATTAATACCTGAATATTTTGAACCTTTTATAGGTAAAAATATTAATTTGAAATTATGTATTTTAAAAAATAAATATAAGAATTTGCTAATATTTAAAGGTGACGGTGATCAAGATCGACCAAGTATATTATGATAAAAAATGTGAAAATTAAGAAACATCAAAAGCATAATTTAAAATTGCCTTTTAAGTTTAATAATATTGAAGAGTTATTTTTTTCAAAGTTAACAAAAAATAAAAAGAAGTATTTTTTATTTTTTCCAGAGGAAGATTCAAAGTTAACCTATTCTGAATTTTTTAGTGAATATGTTAAATTGAAAAAAATCTTAATTAATCAAAATATTAAAAAAGGAGATAAGATCGCCATAATTTTTTACAATGGGTCTCAATTTATAAAACTCTATTTTGCAATTTTGGCTATTGGCGCTGTGGCTGTTCCTATTAATCCAGATTTATCACCAAACGAAATGGAATTTATTATAAAAAATTCCGAATCTAAAATGATAATTTTCAGCAACCTTGTAAAGAATAAGATAAAAAAAATAAAAAAATCCAAACTTCAAAATTTTAAAGAATATTCAAAGTTATCTAAATATAGGCCTGAGGGGTATGAATATCAGGCAAAAGTAAAACTGGATGATACAGCGGTTATTATTTATACTTCAGGAACAACTGGTAATCCCAAAGGTGTTGTAATAAATCATTTAAATATCTTGGCTGACTCATATGCTATTTCAAGAAATTTTAAATTTAATGAGAAAACTAGAACTTTATGTATTTTGCCTCTATTTCATAATAATGGTCAGATAGCAACTTTTTTTGCCCCATTATACAATGGTGGTTCGACGGTGATAACTTATGGAAAAACAAATATTTATAATTTTTGGAATTATATTAAAAGTTATAAAGTAACTTGGACTAGTGTAATGGCTTCAATACTTTCAATTTTACTATCTATGTCTAAAAAAAAACGAAATAATTCTTTAAAAGCAATATTGTGTGGTGGACAAGTTTTAACTAAAGAAATTCATAATAAATTTGAGGCAAAATTTTCTGTACCTATATTTGAAGGTTACGGGTTAACAGAAACAACTTCTTTCTCATGCATAAATCGTTATCCGAAAAATAAAAGAGTTTTTGGATCAATTGGTAAAGAATTAATAACTAATAAGATGGATATATTAGATACGAAAACTATGACTAAAAAAAAACCTTATGAAGAAGGTGAAATTTGTATTAAAGGATACAATGTTGCTTGTAATTACTTCAAATTACCTAATCAAAATTCTAAATCTTTCAAGAAAGGTTGGTTTAAAAGTGGAGATTTCGGCTGGAAAGATAAATCTGGGAATTTTTTCTTTGGTGGAAGAAGAGACTCTTTAATTATAAAAGGAGGAGAAAATATATATCCATCAGAAATTGAAAATTCAATTTATAAGATCAAAGATGTTACTGAATGCGCAGTAATAGGAATCCCTGATAATTTTTTAGGTCAAAATATTTGTGCTTTTATAAAAATAAAAAATCGAGTAAAATTGACACAATCTAGTATTTTTAATGAATTAAAAAACTATTTAGGCAGTCATAAAATGCCAAAAGAAATTATTATATTGGATAAAAATAGTGATATTAAAGATATTCCAAAAGGGCCCACTAAAAAAATTTTATATAGAAAACTAATTGAGTACTATGAAAAAAAAAAGTGAAATTGATGAACAAGTAAAAAAAATATTATTCAAAGTTTTAAAAATAAGTAAAAAAGAGTTTAAAGAAAATATTGGTGCTTTTAATAATCCCAAATGGGATTCGATGAATCATCTTGAGATAATAGTATCTCTTGAAAAAAATTTTAATATAAAATTCAATCAAAATGAGATTTCAAAATTAGATTGTTATAAAAGTATAATTAAGATCCTTAAGAAAAAATTAAATTAAAACTTACTAGTTAATTTTAAATTGAATTCATAAGCAGGGTTTTCAGTAAACGCCTCATATCCAGTGTCAAATTTAATCTCAAACCCATCTAAGTTTCTTTTGTAAACAAGTAAGGTTTTATTTTCATTTAGCTCCATTGTGTATTCCTCATCTTTTGAAACAACATATCCTGTTAAAAAATAAAATTATACAGATCCAAATAAAAAAATTCATTTTTGATTTTAAATATTGTCTAAAAGATAAATTTAAAAATTTATTCATTTAAGCGTTAATTAAAAAGTTGTGGTGGGACTGGTAGGTTACGCTCCTACTACCCCCTCGATGTCAACGAGGTACTCTACTATTGAGCTACAGTCCCATTTAAATTCATTTGCTATAGGTTTCTCTTCTAATTTGTTCAATTTTAATCTTTTTATTTAAACTATTATTTCTATCATACAGTAAATTAAAACTAATTTTTTTATTTATTTTTACATTTATATTTTTAGCGTTACGAACTTCGATATTATCTGCTACTGCGCTTATTGGTCTTTTGTTAACATTTAAATTTAGAATATTAATTTGAGATTTTTCTGAAGTAATTTTACCCTTCCATCTTCTTGGTCGAAAAGGACTTATGGGAGTTATCGCTATTTTTTTTGAATTTAAATTTAATATTGGACCATGGACAGATAAGTTATATGCCGTGCTTCCCGCGGGTGTTGATACCAAAACTCCATCAGAAACTAATTTTTTGATAAGAGTATTTTTTCCATTTAGTATTTTCACAGAAGCTGCCTGTTTACTCTGTCTTAGGACAGAAACCTCATTAATTGCAATAGATTTTTTTGTAAGATTATTTTTAGTAACAACTTTCATTTCTAACGGATTAATTCTTACAGGTTTTGAAGATGAAAGATTTTTTTTAAACTTATTAATATTAAATTTATTCATCAAGAAACCATAATTGCCTGAATTTAATCCATAGAAACTTTTTTTATATTTATGTAATTTTTTTAAGGTATGAAGCATAAATCCATCGCCACCAACTACAATTATTATTG
>Ga0163109_10004647_pt1 | contig 10396 bp, 20 predicted proteins | sample CRUFie1St13metaG_FD_108704 | JGI IMG/M metagenome (GOLD analysis project Ga0163109, IMG submission 108704) | Marine microbial communities from the Costa Rica Dome - CRUD Field 142mm St13 metaG | ecosystem: Environmental > Aquatic > Marine > Oceanic > Photic zone | place: Costa Rica: the Eastern... | reverse complement strand
ATTCTGGAAGTAAAGCCACAAATGTTAAATAGATAGTTCCTATAGTTGTTAATCTAATAAGAACAAACTCTATATATTTTGCAGTATTCTCTCCTGGTCTAATACCAGGAATGAAACCTCCATATTTTCTAAGATTTTCTGCTTGTTCGTCAGGATTAAAAACAATAGATGTATAAAAGAAACCAAAAAATATTATCATTGCGGCATATAATGTTAAATAAAGAGGTTGTCCTCTTCCCAAATAACTAGAAATAAGAATGAATATATCACTAGATGAACCTGCGCCAAAGCCTGACATTGTATTTGGAAGAAGAAGAATGGAGGAAGCAAATATAACTGGAATTACACCAGCGGTATTAATTTTTAATGGCAAATGTGAACTTTGACCACCATAAATTTTGTTTCCAACTTGTCTTTTAGGATATTGAACAGGTAAGCGTCTTTGAGCTTTTTCAACAAAAACAATAAAGATTATTAGAAGGAGTATTAGAATTAATATTCCTAATATAAAAGCAATACTTAATTCACCTGTTCTACCAAGTTGAAGAGTGCTGACAAAAGCACTTGGTAAATTGGCAATAATTCCTGCTGTAATTATTAAAGATATACCATTTCCTACTCCTCTTGAAGAAATTTGTTCTCCAAGCCACATCAAAAAGACAGTTCCGCCCACAAGGGTTATAACTGTTGTTAATCTAAAAAATAATCCAGGTTCAAAAACAATATTGCCATATGTAGTCTGCATTGACTCTAAACCAATGGAGACACCATAACCTTGAACAGCAGCAATTAAAACAGTCACATATCTTGTAACTTGAAGAAGTTGTCTTCTACCTTTTGTTCCTTGTTCTTTAAGTGATTTTAGGTACGGTATCGTAGATTGCATTAAGGTCATTATTATAGATGAAGAAATATATGGCATTACACCTAATGCAAAGATACCCATTCTGCCTAAAGCCCCTCCAGAAAAAGTATCAAAAATTCCTAATATTCCTGATGATTGTTGTTCAAAAAACTGTTGTAATGCTAATGGATTAATACCAGGTATTGGTAAAAATGTTCCTAAACGAAAAACTATTAGCGCCCCCAGTGTAAATAAAAGTCTTTGTCTTAATTCAGTAGCTTTCCCTAGGGCTCCAAAATTTAAATTATTTGCCAATCTGTCTGTAGCTGTTGCCATTTATTTCTTAATCAATTTAATTTTTCCACCTAATTTTTCTAATGCTTCCACTGCCTTTTTAGACGCATAAGAAATCTCTAAATTAGTAGCTTTTTCTAATTCCCCGATGTTAAGAAGTTTTAGCTTACCTTTTGATTTTTTAAAGATTTTTTTATTAAAAAGATCATCTTCCTTAATATCATTAGAATCTAAATCATATTTTCTTACAATATTATTAATCATGCTAAAATTAATATTTTGAATTTTAGTTTTAAAAGGATTTTTAAAGCCTCTTTTAGGTAGACGTCGGTAAAGTGGCATTTGACCTCCTTCAAAACCTTTTATAGAAACTCCAGATCTTGATTTCTGCCCTTTTACACCCCTTCCAGCTGTTTTTCCTAATCCAGAACCTGAGCCCCTACCTCGCCTTTTATTTTTTTTACTGGATGTCAACGTGGATTTTAGTTCATTAATTTTCATATTTAATTATTTTTGTTGTTAATTTCGTTAATTTTTTTTGATCTTTTTGCTGCTACAGATTTCGGAGATTCAGATGTCTTAAAAGCGTTTAATGTTGCTTTTAACATATTATGAGGATTGGATGTTCCTGTAGATTTTGCAACTACGTCTTTAATTCCAAGTGATTCAAAAAGTGCTCTCATTGGTCCTCCGGCTATTATACCTGTTCCAGGGGATGCTGATCTTAGTATTACTTTTCCAGCACCAAATCTACCAACAATATCATGATGAATTGTTCTATTTTCTTTTAAATTAACTCTAATCATTTTACTTTTTGCATTTTCGGTTGCTTTTCTAACAGCTTCAGGAACCTCTTTGGCTTTTCCAGTGCCAATCCCTACTCTTCCTTTATTGTCACCTACTATCATTATTGCAGCAAATCCAAACCTTCTGCCACCTTTAACAACTTTAGCTACCCTGTTTATGGTGACTAAATGCTCACTTAATTCATTTTTATCATTATCAAACATATATTTCCTCTAAAAATTTAGACCTTCTGATCTAGCTGAATCAGCAAGAATTTTAATTAAACCATGGTATTTGTATTTACCTCTGTCAAATGAAACTCTTTCTATACCTTTTGAAATTATTTTTTTTGCTATGCTTTTACCAATCAGTTCTGCTAATTCCTTTCTAGGTAATTTTTTATCTTTAAATGATTTTTCGGTAGATGAAGAACTAGCAAGTGTAATGCCTTTTTTATCATCGATTAGTTGTGCGTATATATGATTATTTGACCTAAATACTGTTAATCTTTTTCTATCAGAAACACTTTTAGCTTTAAACCTAACTCTTTCTTTTCTATCTTTCATGATTTACTTCTTTTTCCCTTCTTTTCTAAAAATATATTCATCAATATACTTTATACCCTTGCCCTTAAATGGTTCTGGTTTTCTAAAAGATCGTATTTTGGCAGCAGCAGCTCCTAACTTTTCTTTATTTATACTTGTCAATTTAATTATATTTTGTTTTGGACACTCAATTTTAACGTCTTTAGGAATATCAAAATTAATATCATGGCTATAGCCAAGTTCTAATTTTAGTTTTGAACCTGAAACACTTGCTCTGTACCCTGTGCCATTGAGCTCTAAAGTTTTAGTGAAACCACTTGAAACACCTAAAATTGTGTTAGCTACAATAGCTCTGGTAGTACCCCAATTAGGATTTATATTATTTTCATTAATAGGTAAAATTTTTACCTCATTTTGATCAATATTAACACTGTAACCAGGATTGATAGATATCTGCATTTGACCTAATTTTCCTTTTGCAGAGAAAATACCATCATTAAAAGTGCATTCAACATCTTGTGTTATCATAATAGGATTTTTAGCTATCCTTGACATTAAAATACCTCACACAGAACTTCGCCGCCAACATTGTTTTTCTTTGCTTGTTGATCAGACATAACACCTTTAGGGGTTGAAAGAATAGATATACCTAAGCCACCATATGGTTTAACAAGTTCACTGATTTTTGAATATTTTCTTATTCCAGGTTTAGAAATTCTCTTTATTTTTTTAATAACAGGTGTTCCATTATAATATTTTAAATCAATTTTAATTGAGTTAATGCCCTTTCTTTCTTCAATATCTTTAAAGTCCCTTATGTAACCTTCATCTTTAAGTACACTAAGGACATTTAGATTTAGTTTTGATTTCATACACAAAGTTGATATTTTATTAGCCTGATGGGCATTCTTAATTCTCGCAACCATATCTGAGAGTGAGTCGTTAAAAGCCATTGTTTCCTCCTACCAACTTGATTTCACAACTCCTGGCAGATCACCAGTCATTGAAAGTTCTCTTAGTTTTATCCTAGATAAACCAAATTTTCTGTAGTTACCTCTTGGTCTGCCGGTAATTTGACATCTATTTCTATGTCTAATTGACGAACCGTTTCTAGGAAGGTCGTTTAGTTTATTTTGATATAAAATTCTTTCTTCTAATGGAATTTTTTTATCTTTGATTTTTGTTTTAAGAGCTTCTCTTTTAGATTTATACTTTTTTATCAACTTCTCTCTTAATAAATTTTTTTGCACTGAACTTAACTTAGCCATTTTACTCCTCAATTAACCTTATTTTCATTAAAAGGCAGATTAAAGCTTTTTAACAACTGTATTGCTTCATTATTATTTTTTGCTGAAGTACAAATTGTAATATCCATGCCTCTAATTTTATCTACTTTATCAAAATTTATTTCCGGGAATATTACATGTTCTTTAATTCCCATGGAAAAGTTTCCATTACCATCAAAACTTTTTATGTTTAAGCCTCTAAAGTCTCTAATTCTTGGGATTGCAATATTTACAAGTCTGTCAAGGAATTCATACATCATTTTATTTCTTAATGTTACTTTTACCCCTAAAGGCATTCCTGCTCTAATTTTAAAACCAGATATTGCTTTTTTTGATTTTGTTTTCACAGCTTTTTGGCCGGATATAAGAGTCAAGTCATCAAGAGCTTTATCAACTAATTTAGAGTCATCCTTGCCTTCTCCAACACCCATATTTAAAATTATTTTTTGTAATTTAGGTACTTCAAAAATATTTTTAAGGCCAAGTTTTGATTTTAAATCATTTTTAATGTGATTTTTATATTGATCTAATAATCTACTCATTTAAATTTCCTTACTAGTTAATTTATTTATTCTTAACTTTTTATTGTCAGTAAATTTATACCCAATTTTAATTTTCTTTTTTGATTGGCTGTCATAAAATGAGAGATTTGAAATATGTATTGGCATTTCTTTTTCTATAATTCCACCTGGTTGATTATTGTCTGGCTTTTGATTCTTTTTTACTTTGTTAATTTCAGACACAATTGCTTTCATTTGTTGTGGTATCATTTTAACAATTTTTCCAGTTTTACCTTTATCCTTGCCAGCTAAGACAACGACCTCATCGCCTTTTTTTAATTTAAATTTGTTAATCATTAAATTACCTCGGGGGCTAAACTAATTATTTTCATAAATTTTTTACTTCTAAGTTCTCTTGTTACTGGCCCAAATATTCTTGTTGCAATTGGTTCTTCTTGTTTATCTAGAAGCACAGCTGCATTTTTGTCAAATCTAATTGCTGAACCATCAGATCTTTTAAAATCTTTAGATGTTCTAACAACAACAGCTTTGTATACATCACCTTTTTTTACTTTCGCTCTTGGTAAAGCATCTTTAATAGAAACTACAATAATATCACCAATCGAAGCTGATCTTCTTTTTGATCCACCTAAGACCTTAATACATTGTATTTTTCTAGCTCCAGAATTATCTGCAACAAAGAGTTTAGATTGCATTTGGATCATGACTTATCTCCAGTGTTACTTAATACTATCCATTTTTTTAATTTAGATATAGGTTTTGACTCAATTATCGAAACCAAATCGCCAATCTTAAACTCATTGTTTTCGTCATGTGCGTGGTATTTTTTTGTTTGTCTAATAATCTTCTTGTATAGTTTATGTTTAATTCTTCTAGTAACATTAACAATTATAGTCTTATTAGAGTTAGAAGATACAACTGTACCTGATAAAATTCTTTTAGGCATTTTTATCTCCCTTAATATTTGATATCTGTGTTTTTAATCTTGCTATTTTTTTCTTAGTTTTTTTAATTTCAGAAGTTTTTTCTAGTTGCCCAGAAAATTTTTGAAAACTGAGGTTTAAGATAGTTTTCTTTAAACTTATTATTTCTTCTTCAATTTTTTTATTCATTATATATTTCTCTCTACAAATTTACATTTAATAGGAAGCTTTGCTGCGGCTAAATTCATTGCTTTTCTGGCATCTTTCACATCTACACCATCCACTTCAAACATTATTCTTCCCGGTTTAACTCTACAAGCCCAATACTCTATTGATCCCTTACCCTTACCCATTCTTACTTCTGCAGGTTTTTTAGATACAGGCACATCAGGGAAAATTCTAATCCACATTCTTCCGGCACGTTTGAGATATCTTGTGATAGCTTTTCTAGCTGCTTCTATTTGTCTAGATGTAACTCTTTCAGGCTCAATTGCTTTTAAACCATAACTTCCGTAGTTTAATGCATAATTACCTTTTGAATTGCCATGAATTCTGCCCTTAAATTGTTTTCTATACTTAGTTTTTTTTGGGGATAGCATGTTCATTATCTTACACTTCCCTGATCAATTTGTTTTTTTTCACTTGCATATGGATCCTTAAGAAGTATTTCTCCTTTATTGATCCAAACTTTAATTCCACAAATTCCATAAGTAGTTTCAGCTTCCGCAGTGGAATAATCTATATCCCCTCTTAATGTATGCAAAGGTACACTACCCTCGTGATATTTTTCTGTCCTAGCTATTTCAGCTCCACCAAGTCTTCCACTACATACAACCTTAACACCTTTTGCGCCCAATCTCATTGCAGATTGTACGGCTTTTTTCATAGCTCTTCTAAATGAAATTCTTTTTTCGAGCTGAGATGCTATATTTTCAGCCACTAACTTAGCTTCAACTTCTGGTTTTCTTACCTCTTTTATATCGAGAAAAACTTCAAGATTTGACATTTTTGCAAGATCATTTTTTAAAGTTTCAATATCTGCTCCTTTTTTTCCAATAATAATACCAGGTCTAGAACTATATATTGATAGTCTTAATTTCTTAGCTGCTCTTTCAATATTAATTTTTGAAATACTTGCATTTTTTAATTTTTTTTCAACATAGTTTTTAATTTTCAAATCTTGATGCAACAATTTAGTGTATTCATTCTTTGAAAACCATCTTGAAGACCATGTTTTATTGATACCGAGCCTAATGCCGTACGGATTAACTTTTTGTCCCATTATTTTTCTTCCTTTTTTATTTCAGATCTCTCTTCAACTACTATAGTAACTTTACTAAAAGGTTTTATTATTGACGCAGCTCTTCCTTTTGCTCTAGGTCTCCATCTTTTCATTCTTAAGCTTTTTCCAACAAATGCCTCCTTAACAAACAATCTATCAATATCAAGTTGCTTATTATTTTCTGCATTAGCAATAGCAGCATTTAATACTTTTAGTAACGTCTTAGATATTCTTTTGGATGAAAATTGTAACTGATTAACTGCCGAACTTACTTTCATATTTACAATGCTATTAACAACGTTGGATAGTTTAGTTGGACTAATTCTAACCATGTTATCTTTTGCAAATGCTTGAAGATTTTGACTCATTTTTGCTCCGCTTTTTTATCTGCTGCAGTATGCCCTTTAAATGTTCTAGTTGGTGAAAACTCTCCAAGCTTATGACCTACCATTTGTTCATTAACTGTTACTGGAACAAATTTTTGCCCATTATAAACACCAAAAGTTAATCCTACAAATTCTGGAAGAATAGTTGATCTTCTAGACCAAGTTTTTATAACTTCTTTTCTACCTGTCTGAGATAACTTTTCAGCTTTCTTAAGCAAAGTTATATCAACGAACGGGCCTTTCCAAATTGATCTAGTCACTATTTTTTCTTCCTTTTTATAATAAATATATCAGTTTTTTTATTATTCCTTGTTTTTTTTCCTTTAGTGGAAACACCCCATGGAGTTACAGGATTTCTACCTCCAGATGTTCTACCTTCTCCTCCACCATGAGGATGATCAACAGGGTTCATTACTACACCTCTTACTTTAGGTCTAAAACCAAGATATCTTTTTCTTCCTGCTTTACCCAATTTAATATTTTTTTGATCAGCATTTGATACTTCACCAATTGTCGCTCTACATTTTTTATTGATATGTCGGATTTCTCCAGAAATAAGTTTAATTTGAACAAATGGTTGTTCTTTTGAAACTATTTGTGCCGATGATCCGGCTGATCGGATTAATTGACCACCAGCACCGGGTTTCAACTCAATATTATGTATATTTGTACCTACAGGTATATTACTAATTGGTAAACAATTCCCATTCTTAATGTCAACATTTTCACCAGAAATTATTTTGTCACCAACTTTAATATTTTTTGGAGCTATTATATATTGATGCTCTCCATCTGAATATTTTACCAAAGAAATAAATGCTGATCTGTTGGGATCATATTCATTTCGAATAACCTCGGCAACAATATCAGTTTTAGATCTTTTAAAATCAATCAACCTGTATTTTCTTTTTACACCACCACCCATTCTTCTTGAAGTTATTCTGCCCTGATTATTTCTTCCACCAGTAGATTTAAATTTTTTTGTAAGGCTTTTAAAAGATTTTTCTTTATGCAACTCTTTTTTTGAAACTAAAATTGTACCTCTCATACCTGGAGTTGTTGGCTTAAATTTATTAAGCATTATTTAATCTCCAATGATGAGTCAATGGTATTACCTTCATCTAGTGTTACTATTGCCTTTTTTATATCTTTTCTAAAACCATATTGCCCCTTAAAAGTTTTTGCTTTTCCACGAAGTATTGAAGTGTTAACTTTGCTAACTTTAACTTTGAAAATAGTTTCTATAGCATTTTTTATTTCATAAGCATTTGAAGTTTTTGATACTACAAATGAGTATTGATTAAATTGTTGAAGATTTGTTGATTTTTCGGTTGTAATTGGTTTCTTAATAATACTGTAAGCTTTATATAAAGAAACTTGAGATCCTTTATTTTTCATGAAAGCCTCTTTGTTATTTCATTTATAGATTTTTGTTCAATAAATAGCTTATCATATGTTATTAAGTCTTTAACGTTCATCCCTTTTTGACTAAGTGTTGAAACTCTTGGAATATTTGAAGAAGCCAATTTAAAATTTTTATCAATCCCACTCTCAGAATAAATAAAAAGAGCAGACTTATAATTAAATTTTTTTAAATTATTGAATAGTTCTTTAGTTTTGAAACTACTAATAGCAAAAGTATCAATTATAAAAACGTTATTTTCAGAAAATTTAACTGACAAAGCAGACTTTAACGCAAGTTTCTTTTCTTTTTTGTTTAGACTAAAAGAATGGTCTCTATTTACTGGACCCATAGATATTGCTCCACCTCTAAAATTAGGTGGTTTATTACTACCCTGCCTAGCATTGCCAGTGCCTTTTTGAGAAAAAGGTTTTTTACTTCTTCCATTGACTTCAGACCTAGATTTAGTTTTATGTGTACCTTGTCTAGATTTAGCATTTTGAAATCTAATATATTGATGAATTAAGTCAGGAAGTTTTTTAACACCAAAAATACTTTTATCTAATTCTATATCCCCAACATTTTTATTTTTAAGATTTACAATAGATTTCTTCATCTTTTACCTTTTTTTACTGAGTCCTTTAAAAAAATTACTGAGTTTTTTTTTCCTGGAATGGAGCCTTTTACAATTAACAAATTATTATTAGTATCAATTTCAATTATTTTTAAATTCTGTTTAGTTACTTTTTTATTTCCCATTCTTCCAGCCATTTTTTTTCCTTTAAATACTCTTCCAGGATCTTGGTTTTGACCGGTAGAACCATGAGATCTGTGAGAAATAGAAACACCGTGTGAAGCTCTTAAGCCTCCAAAGTTGTGTCTTTTCATTACACCTGCAAAACCTTTACCTATAGAGAAGCTGCTTGCGTCAACAAATTGATCAACTTTAAAATGATCAGCATTAAGCTTTGTACCTATTTCTAACATATTATCATTATCAACTTTAAATTCTTTTAAAACTTTCTTTGGATCAATCTTTACAGATGAAAAAATTTTTCTCTGAGGCTTTTTGATCTTTGAAATATCTTTATCGGTATCAACTGACGTCAGTTGAACAGCATTATAGCCATGTTTTTCTATTGTTTTTATATTAGATACTACACATTCATCAACCTTAAGTATTGTTACATGCATATTTGTTCCATTATCATGATAATAAGAACTATTACCTAATTTTGTTGCTATTAAACCTGATCTTGTCATATTAGATTTTTATATCTACCTCAACTCCAGCTGATAAATCTAACTTCATTAATGCATCAACTGTTTGTGGAGTTGGATCAATTATATCTATCAAACGATTATGCGTACGTATCTCTAATTGATCTCTACTTTTTTTGTCGATATGAGGTGACTTATTAACAGTAAACCTCTCAAAACGTGTTGGTAAAGGTATTGGACCTTTAACTTTAGCTCCAGTTCTTTTTGCAGTATTTATAATATCCTGCGTACTTGTATCTAGAAGGGAGTTATCAAATCCCCTTAATCTAATTCTTATATTTTGATTATCCATTACGCTAATTTTGCCTTTACTTCATCCGCAACATTAGAGGGAACTTCTTCATAATGATCAAATTGCATTGTGTAGTTTGCTCTTCCCTGAGACAAAGATCTTAAGTTATTTACATAGCCAAACATATTTGCAAGCGGTACCATTGCATCAACTACGTTTGCATTACCTCTTGTGGACATTTCTTGCACTTGACCTCTTCTACTATTTAAATCACCAATTACATCACCCATATACTCTTCAGGAGTAACTACTTCTACTTTCATCATAGGCTCTAGCAATACTGGACTAGCTTTAGCAATACCTTCTCTAAATGCAGCTCTAGCAGCTATTTCAAATGCTAAAACACTAGAGTCTACATCATGGTAAGCTCCGTCATATAGTGTTGCTTTAAAATCTATACAAGGAAAACCAGCTATAACTCCTGTTTGCTGCTGAGCAATTAAACCTTTTTCTACACCTGGAATATGTTCTGTTGGAATATTTCCACCTTTAATTTGATTAATAAATTGATAACCGCTACCTGCTTCTCCAGGTTCAAATTTAATTTTTACTCT
>Ga0163109_10004645_pt1 | contig 10397 bp, 16 predicted proteins | sample CRUFie1St13metaG_FD_108704 | JGI IMG/M metagenome (GOLD analysis project Ga0163109, IMG submission 108704) | Marine microbial communities from the Costa Rica Dome - CRUD Field 142mm St13 metaG | ecosystem: Environmental > Aquatic > Marine > Oceanic > Photic zone | place: Costa Rica: the Eastern... | reverse complement strand
CCTCATGGGCGATTTTGTGTCCAAGCTTCCATGCAAGACCGGCATTGATTAAATGCTCTACAGCACTGATGTGTAAAGTTACATCACCGGTCCTCTCTCCAAGGTTTTTAGTAACAATCTCGTATGCTTCACTACTAGTCATAAGATTACACCTCCTCTGCAAATTCAGGAACATCAGCCACAAACTCAAGCTTGAAGCCCATGTTCTTAAGTTGCTTTAAGTCAAATTCAGTAAATGATTTTGACCCCTGAAATTCTGCCAGCTTTTGTGAAAGCTGACATACCGGGTAGAACAAGTCTCTACCAAAGACATTTTTAGTTTTTATTTTAAGTGTTTGCATATTTTCCTCCTTTAAGTTTTATGCATTAGACCCTCTCCTTCGGGGGAGAAGAAAAGGGTTTCGGCTAATTAAGCCTCGTCAGTAATGCTGATTAGTTGCACTTAGCTAAAGCAGTAGAGAGCTTCATATTTAAAGCTTGCTTCTTAGATATACCAACATCAGAAAGTGCAAAGAAAACATCATCTAAGTCCTCAAAGTAGTAAGTACAAGAAAAGTCCTCATCGGTTAGGTCCTTAACTTTTTTGTTAAGAACCACAGCCTCTGCATTTAACCTGTGCTTCTCAATGATGCCAAGCAACATTTCGTAGTAATCATGATCTGCCGAAGTTGCATTTCCATACACATGAGCTCTAAGCTTCGTGATGTGATCCAAAGTTTCATAACCCTTGGAAAGAATTTCTTCCTCAAGATTTGCAATGGTTTCTTGTAGTGTGTTCATACGATACCTCCTTGTAATTTATAAGCGATGAACAAATAGCTAATGGCAATTAAGCCGGTTATCGAAAAGATGTAGAAGTCTAAAAGTTTTTTGTTATCCATGATTACAGCTTCCTTAGCTCTTCTAGCTCTGCGAATTTGTTTATGAGCTCTTTGATAGGAGTATTGAAAATCTTTTCTTGATATTCCTCATCCATGCGACAAATTGCATCATGTAACGCATCAATAGCTTTGCCGAATTTTGGTGCCCTTGTATCAGGCAGATCAAATTCATCAATCAACCAAGTATTAAAAATTCTTGGTCGCTCAGTTTTGTAACAAACTTTGATGCCATCCCTAGTTAATACCTTAATAGTTTCAAGGTAATCGTATTTTAGTTTTGAATTCATATTTTCCTCCTTTTGAATTTTGACTAAGACCTTCCCCGAGAGAGAAGGTTTCGCTCAATAAGAGCTCATCAGTTAGCCTTCAACTAAAGTTATTAGTTACTGTATTAGTAGAATGATAATTGATGTTTAATTGGTGGTCAAACATCCCTTGATTCTAGATCGTTAACGAAAGCATCGATAATGGATTCTGCTTCTTGCCTTGTTGAAGCTACAGCCCAAAACTCACAACCGAGCTCACCACATTGATCACCAAAATTATCACCCCAATTTTCATGGGCATATTCACTTGGTCTGATTACAAAAACGGTATTACCAAAATGATCACCTGTACCAATGGTGAAGTTATTGTGAAGCTCTTCCATTAGTTCACCTCCCTTTCTGCATCCATAAAATGCTTACCGTCATTCTCTGAAAAGAAGACATTTGAATTGCGAATACATCGCACATAAGGACCGGTAACAGGGTCCGTAAGTAATGTCTCTAAAAGAATGTCTCTCTCAGACTCTGACTGACATTTGATAGTTAAGTTAAAAGTTTTTAGTTCATCCATATTTTCCTCCTTTTTTATGTTGACTAATACCTCCTCCTTTCGGGGGAAAGAAGAAGGTTTCACGCAATCAGCGATCATCAGTTAGCCTGTACTCCGGATACCTCTTTATAGATATCCACAAAGGTCCTACCATCAAGTGTTCCAGCAAACTCTAATGCTAGGTAGATCATCTTAGCTTGAAGCAACTCAGCCCTTTGAGCATCATCATCGTTAGCTAAAGGGTGATTGCTCTGTATCTGATCTAAGTAAACCTCAAGAGCTCTCCACATCACCAAGCTATCTTCTTCGCTTAAGTTAAAAGTTTTTAGTTCATCCATAATTTTCTCCTATATTGAATTTGACTAAGACCTCCTTTCTCGGGGGAAGAAAAGAGGTTTCGCTCAATCAGAGCTCATCAGTTAGCCTGCACCCAACCAAAGTTAAGAGTTAAAGAAAAACCCTTAGAGGTTCTCTTTAAATCAATACCAGCTGAGTCCAACATCTCTTGGATGTCAGCATCGTTAGCACCACCATGGAGTAGCACATCGGTAATGTGCTGAACCATGTCGCTCTCTTGACGATCCTTCGCCAAGTCTAGATTTTGTAATCTATTCATATTTTCTCCTTGGGCTTTATTGCCCTGTACTAGACTTCTCTGACCCCCGTAATCGGGGGAAAGAAAAGTTTCGGTCAATCAGACCTCGTCAGTAGCACTTATGTGTAGTAGCTATCACAAGACGGTGATAAAAACCCCGGTCTGTTAAGGCGTTCCATATACTTTTTACCGGTCATCAAGTTAGTACGCTCAACCATTGGCTCGTTCTCGTAGAAGTAATCGTAAGTAACAACCTCTGATCCACATAAGCCTTCATAGAGCCTCCATTCCGGATCGTACTGTTTTCGCTCCTCAAAGTAAGCATCTCTGCTTGCCTTTGTAGAAATCTCACGCCTATCCATATATCCATTAATCTCATCTTCAAACCTTTTAAGATGTTTTTTCTTTAGCCTAGTTAAAGCACTCTTGGCGGCTCGCTCTGTTTTCCATTCTTTGTAACCACCGTAAGATTCAATACCGTATCTCTTACCAGTAGCCTTGTTAAATATTACAAATCTATTCATATTTTCTCCTTTTTAATTTGTTTGGGATAATTCCCGCACTAGACTCCCCGGAGGGAGTTTCGACTCATTAAGTCTCGTCAGTAGTGCTGTCGATTCTGCGATCCATCATCTTCTTGAATCGATCTCTGTTAGTAGAGCCCGTATTAAAATCCGGTGAATAATACATAGACCCTATGCAGTAGTGATCAACCCCTTTGAAGCCACCACCATAAGTCCGAGATATTTGAACCTCAAACCCTCTGTAGAGATAGTCCATCGGACCACCTTGTTTGTTTTTGCTTATTGGAAAGTTCATATTTTCTCCTGTAAAAATTAATTAGCCATTTCATCCTTTCGGAATCATCAGAGAGACTACACAGTCCCTTATGGTTCCCACTCTGATTTTGGATTCGCCTCGCCAGCTTGGATTTGCTGGGTCATTAGGTCCCTTCCCTGAAAATGATTTTGAAACTGTCCTTGGTTCAGTTCCCTAACTCCGAGCTTCGTAGAGGGTCTTTGTTGACCCCTTAACCTACCGTGGTCTTCTGTTAGTGGTGGTCTTAGTGTGTCGTCTAGTCAATCTCCTATTTACTTAATAAGTGAATCTTAGACGATCTAAATTTAATTGTCTACAGTGTAGACGAATTATTTTAAATTTATTTTTGGGGGTGTTTTTCGGGGAAAGAAAAAAAGACGAACAATCACCTTGAATCAAAGGCAGTCATCGGATACCTTTTACTAATCATGGAGATCGAAAAACTAGACATGAGATTAACTAACCTAGAGGAGTCTGTACGACACATTAAAGAGATGGTCGGAATACTCCCAAGGTTAGAAGAGCGGATGGTCAGTCAGAAAAATGACTTACAGGATCACGAGCTCAGACTCAGAAATCTTGAGAAGGTGCAGAACAAAAATAATGTGTATGTATCTTGGTCAGAGAGATTTGTTCTAGTGGGCATTACCTTGTTTGCAAGTGGTGCTTGGAGATTCTTCGTAGGAGGCTAATATCTTTTTTAAACGCAACTCAATGATCGAGGCAGAATTAAATAGATACGCATATCATCCTAGCGGAACGCTTGGTCTACTCACAATTAAGGATCAAGAATTCTGGACCGCTGAACGACCATGGATGAACAACCAAAAAGAAATATCTTGTATCCCAACCGGTGAATATATTTGTAAGGCATATAGCTCACAAAGATTCGGGGAAACCTTTGAGATTCAAGATGTGCCAAACAGGACCTATATCTTGTTCCATGTTGGCAACTATCCGATTAAAGATAGTTTGGGGTGCGTGCTTCTCGGGGAAGAAAAAATGGGGGACACAATTGCGGTATCACAATCCAAGAAGGCAATGACTAGATTCAGAGAATTACTTAAGGATGTAGATGCATTCAAGATCACCATCAAAGACCAATTCCCCAAAGATTGGTCATAGAAAATGCAAGTCATGCAAGAAGGTATTAGACCTTAGTAACTTCTACACAGGAATAAACGGAAACGGAAGGACCTACACCGATAGAACATGCAGACCCTGCGTAAACGGGGAAAAAAATAAAAGAAGAGGCAAAACTCCCGAGTCATTTATAAGACACCTATATAGCCAACTGAAGTACAAGAGAAAGAAAACCCATAACTATCTAATAACACCGGAAGAGATCATAGAGCTCTACTATAAGCAAAACGGTAAGTGTGCATTAAGTGGTATAGAGATGACTCACATTAAAGACGGTAGCGGATATCATGGTGAGAACATAAGCATCGATAGGATCGATTGTAAGGACCATTATCACCTTAAGAATATCCAGCTAGTGTGCTATGCAGTTAACATGATGAAATGGACCCAAGAACAAGAAGAGATGCTACAATGGTGCATTAGAATTAATAACAACTATTATGACAATAAAAAACAAACCACTAAAACAAAGAAAGCTAGAATTCGTTGAGCATTTCTTGGTGACAAAGAACGCAACTGAAGCCGCAAAACGATGTGGGTATTCAGAGAAGAGTTCGCACAACCAAGGTTACAGATTGATGAAAGATGATGATGTCCAGCGAATGCTTGCATTTGAATTGGAGAAGTCCCGAGAACGCAACCTCAAAGACTCTGACGAGATCATAGAGAGGCTTAAAGAAGAAGCCTTGGGTGATATCCATGGTGCAACAGCAGGCTCTCGTGTGAAGGCTCTAGAGCTACTCATGCGACACTTCAATATGCTGGATCAAAACCAAAAGATTGAGCTATCAATGAAAGATTCTTGGTTTGATAACCTCGATCTCTCTGCCTCAGATTCTGACGACAAAAAGAATCACCTTAATTAGGTTGTGCTCTTTTAAATGCCATCCACAAAAATGGACCCGTACCTCTCAAACCCGCATTCCTGCTGGCACGGGGAGGTGCTGGGCTGGGTACCTCATATACATATACCCACTACCCAATCCCTCTATCTTTCCCCCAGACTAATTTTATGGGGGGGATAGTTTCCTAGGGGGGGCTGGTTTCTTAGAATATGGAAATTGAAAAAGATAAATTTCAAAAAATTATAAAAACCTTCAAATCGAATCTGGACATTTATGCCAAGAACTGCCTGAATATAATTAACAAGGATGGTAAATCTGTGCCGCTTGTATTCAATGCTGCCCAGATGGAGTTGGACCGATTAATAAACGAGCAATATTCTCATCATAACAGGGTGAGAATGCTCATCTTAAAGTCACGACAAACGGGTATTTCGACATACTGTCAGGCACGGGGTTTCTGGAAGACGGTATCCGCCCAAAATCAGAACGCTGTTGTGGTATCTCACTTGAATGAATCCACCAAAGCGATCTTTGGAATGGTTAGATACTTCTATGATAATTTGCCACACCCCTTAGTCAAACCTGACTTAAAAGAATCCACCACCTCATCGCTCCAATTTACCCATGGATCCCGGTGGCGTATTGCTACCGCAAGAACAAGTGAGGTTGGGCGGGGTTGGACAACGAACTATCTGCACGGATCTGAGGTTGCTTTCTACCCCAATGCGGACATTATCCCCGGCTTGCTCCAGACGGTGCCTGAAGATAACTCTGAGATACTTTTAGAATCCACCGCCAATGGTGCCGGAGGTTGGTTCTATGATGCATGCATGAGGTCGCTCAGGGGAGAGGGGGAATGGGCTCTATGTTTTATTCCTTGGAGCATGATGCCCGAATACAGGCGTAAGATTAATAAATACTTTGAGCGTACCGATGAGGAAGAGGTACTTGCAAATATGTTTCATCTTGACGATGAGCAATTGAACTTTAGGAGAGCCAAGATTCAAGACCTCGGAGGAGAGGATCTATTTAGACAGGAGTATCCAATTACCCCGCAAGAGGCGTTCCTCACCACAGGGCGTGTGTTTGTTGAGCCTAAGTATATTGATGCTGCCTACAATGAGTGCTATTCCCCGACTTGGCGTGGGCATCTGCGGGGAAAAGAGATGATGGAAAACAACAATGGTCCCCTAAAAATTTTCGAGCATCCTAAAGCTGATCATCGTTATTGTATTGGTGTGGATGTTTCCGAGGGGCTCGAACACGGTGACTATTCCTGCATCCAAGTTCTGGACCACATGGGATATCAGGTTGCCACTTGGCACGGGCACATTGACCCGTTTGACTTTGCCGAAGTGATCGGTGAGATAGCGAGTTACTATAATCGTGCTTGGACTTTAATTGAACGCAACAACCATGGTTTAACAACAATAAGAAAGTTACAGGATCTTGGTTATCCAAACCTCTATGTTGAACAAGCTGTCGATGATGCGTATGTGGATCGCCTAACAAGGCGGGCAGGTTTTTTGACAACAAGCAAGACAAAACCATTAATTATTGATAACTTAGTACATTTACTGCGGCAGGGAGAGTCTGGCGTAGCATGCGTTGATCTGATTGACGAGATGCGTACTTATGTTATTGATGCCAGAGGTATTACAAATGCACAGCAAGGATGTTATGATGATAGAATCATGGCATATGCTATAGCACTGTTTGGTTTAAATTCTATGCCCAGAAAACAAAGGATTCAAATAACTAACAGAAAAAAGAAAGAGTTTTTTTAAATGAGCGAACTAGACAAAAGAGAAGTAACCCCAGAAGGGATTGCTATGGCTGAAGACGGACTTAACGAAGAGTCCATAAGAACACTAGGCACCGAACTAAAATATAAATACCGTGAATATAAGGATGCCCGTTCTGATATAGAGGATGAGTGGGTAGAAGACCTTAGAGCATTCATGGGTCAGTATGATCAAGAAACCCTAGGCAAGATTCAAGAGAAGGGCGACAGATCACAGGTGTATGTAGGTCTTACCCGAACCAAGGTGCTTGCAGCCTATTCAAGAATTACCGATTTATTATTTCAACCGGGACAAAGATTTTATTCTATTGAAGCAACCCCGGTTGCTAAACAACCCCTAGTTGAAAAAGAACTAACAGAGCGTGCTGCTTTTGAAATCATGCAGGCATCACAGGTCATTGACCCAATGATGGTGGATGATTTAATTCAAGCCAGATACAGAGAGCTTGTTAAAGAGTTAGATCAAGAAACAGACATCCGTGTAGATAAGATGTTGGATGTAATAAATGATCAAACATTAGAAAGTAATCTTGAAGGCAAGATGAAAGATGCTATTATGGAACAAGTGATTTTCGGTACAGGTGCCATGAAAGCAGGCACATTACGAATAGAGAAAAATCACAAGTGGATTAATTCTGAAGAAGGATATAATCTGATATACGAAGAAGAACCTATGCCAGAGATGGAGGCGGTTTCTATTTTCGATCTATACCCTGATCCGTATGCGACCTCTATTGATGACATGCGATCAATCTTTAGAAGACACATCCTTTCCCGTGTTGACTTCCAAGATCTTAAAGCAGCCCCCGGTTTCAATGCAGACTTAATTGACGAATGTATTCTCATGAACCCAGAGGGTAACCACGATGAACAACAGCACGAGAAGGACAGAAGAGATATTGCTAACATCAATGACTACGAAACAGAGTCAGGCAAGTTTGAGGTCTTAGAGTTCTGGGGTAGCGTTAACGGATTTGACTTAGAGGAAGTAGGTATTGAGTTCAATGAGTCAGACGATCTAACACAGGAATATCAGTGCAACATTTGGATGGTTGGAGACAAGGTCATTAAGGCACAATTAAACCCTTTACCGGGTAACATTATTCCTTACTTTATTTTCCCTTACGAAAAGAACCCTCATGTATTTTGGGGAACAGGCGTACCAGCAATGATGCGTGATTCACAACAAACCATGAATGCCGCTACAAGAATCTATTTAGATAATGTGGCGTTATCTTCTGGACCTATGGTTGAGGTTAATACTGACATTATGGCAAGTGGTGAAGATCCTACCGACCTATACCCATGGAGGGTGTTCTTAAGAGAGGGGGGAGATGGGAACCAACCCATGGTTAGATTCTATCAACCACAATCTAATTCACCGGCTTTAGTTTCTGTTATCGAACTATTCAGAAGATTCGCAGATGAAACAACTGCCCTACCTTCATATACTCACGGACAAACACAGAGCTCATTAAATAGAACAGCTACAGGTATTTCTATATTGATGTCTAACGCTAATATAGTTTTAAAATCTGTAATTAAAAACATTGATGATTATCTAACTAAACCACTCGTAAGATCTTTATATGATTGGAACATGACTTGGAATACTAATTCAGACATCAAGTCAGACATGAGAATCATAGCTAGAGGATCTACAACAATGGTACAAAAAGAAGTCCAATCACAAAGACTTCTACAATTCCTATCACTAATCAATAATCCAATGGATGCTCAGATGATCAAGAGAGATAAGCTCTTGAAAGATGTAGCCAAGTCATTAGATATTGATCCAGACGATATACTTAAATCTGAAAAGGAGTTAATGGATGAGCAACAACTACAACAAGCTATCGCCGCAAGCATGCAAGGCGATCAAGGTCCTGAGCAGCCAAATGGAGAAGGAATGGTTGGTCCTGATGCAAGAAATAGAGTCGCTCCGCCAACAGGAGAGGGACCTGTTGGAAACAACGGAGGACTACCGGTTTAGTCAAGGTCGTTGCGACATACTTAAGTTTATTGTATCTTTAGACAAAATTGCAGACAAAGTTTTAAATGGGTTAGGAACCCGCAAGGAAACTCCTAACATATATAAATAATCGACACCCTTACATAAAGGACCGAGGATAAAAAATGACTGAAAAAGTTAAAACTAAAGGCGAGGTAATCGCTGAAAGGCTTGAAAAAGAAGCTGACGAGATGTTAAAACAGATTGAAGCTTCTCGAAAGGAATCCGAACCAGAAGGACAAGGACTTGCAAATCTTGAACCTGAAGCTGAGGACACTCCGGAAGAGATAGAAGAAACTGTGGAGACTTCACCCGAAGAATCTCAGGATACTGAAGAATCGAGTCAAGCTGAAGAGATTCAAACCGAAGTAGAGAACGAACAAGCGGTGGATGAGAAGGAAACGATATCATCCGAACAGTGGGAGGAACGGTACAAGAATGCTCAGGCACGAATGACCAAAGCCACCCAGAATGAGAAAGAGCTTGAAAAGAAGATCTCTGAGTTAACCGATAAGGTTAAGGCTATGGAATCAATGAGGAGTGAAACCCGCATTGAGCAGCAGAAGGAAGAAGTAGGCGTAGACCTATCCGAGATAATGAAAGATTATCCTGAGTTAGTGAAGCCCCTTCAGAGTTATGTTGACACAGCTTTTGCGAAAGTGAATAAAAAACTTGAGCAAACTACTCAGGAATTAACTAAAGCTCAACAGGAAGATATGGTGCGGGAGCACAAAGCTAAGTTAGCTAAAGCCCACCCAGACTATGTCCAAGTAGCCAACTCAGAGGATTTTACTCTTTGGCTAGAAAGACAAAGCCCGGTTTGGCAGCAGATAGCAGATAGCGGAAATGCTGACGACACGATTGAACTCCTGTCTCGTTATAAGAAAGCCCTTGGGATTAAATCTACTCCGGAAGTTTCCAAAGAGGATTTGGTGGAGAAGGCAAAGCAAAACGCTGAACCTAATTTACCGAAAGCTAGGAAACAAAACATTGGGAGTAGTAAAAAGATTTGGACTGCTGCTGAAGTTGCAAAGCTTAGTGATAAACAGTTTCTGAAATATGAAAAGGAAATCGACCAAGCACAACGGGAAGGCAGACTTAAGCCCTAAAATTTTTACTACATATTTGAATTAAAGACATTTAAATAAAGGAGTAAAATAATGGCTTTATCATCAAGTAGTGGAAGTTTTTCTTTCGCAGCTGGCGAACAGCATTTCATTCCAGAAGTCTTTTCTAAGAAGCTACAAGCTAAGTTTTATTCTCAGACAGTTTTATCTGAGGTAACAACTAACGAGTACGAAGGAGAGATCTCTGGGTTAGGTAACAAAGTAAACATAAGAACAGTACCAGCAGTAACAGTTGCTGACTACACAGGTTCTTTGTCTTACGCTGATGTCACATCAAGCACTATCGAATTAGATATCAACAAAGCTAAAAGCTATGCTTTTAAAGTTGATGATATTCTAAGAAGACAAGCTGATAT
>Ga0163109_10004644_pt1 | contig 10401 bp, 10 predicted proteins | sample CRUFie1St13metaG_FD_108704 | JGI IMG/M metagenome (GOLD analysis project Ga0163109, IMG submission 108704) | Marine microbial communities from the Costa Rica Dome - CRUD Field 142mm St13 metaG | ecosystem: Environmental > Aquatic > Marine > Oceanic > Photic zone | place: Costa Rica: the Eastern... | reverse complement strand
TCTCCGGGCAGCTCGGTCACCGTAAGGCAAACGCCACTGGTAGCAATGCTGTCGCCCAGCTTCACTTCGCTCAGGGGCAGTTTGGCTGTCTCGATGCGCAGCCGAATATCCTCTTTTCCTGCTTCAATCTGCGCAATTCGCCCTACGGCCTGAATAATGCCTGTAAACACAGTGACTCCTGAATCAGTTGTTTCGCGAGAGGCCCCTGCGCGCCGCGCTAGCCTTTCGGGGCGGCAATGATACGCAGATCCGCGCCAATGCGGGTCACCTCATTGATCTCAAATTCCGGCGCATCAGCCAGCGCTGGGAAGTTCATTGCCGCCATAGCGCGGGCGGCATCTCCCAACAACTTGGGCGCCTGATAGATAATCAGCCGATCTACCCAACCACCCCTTAGCAGCGCACCCGACAACGTGGGGCCTGCCTCAACCATGATGTCGTTAAATGCCTGTTCTCCGAGATACTCCACCCAGGCACTGATATCGACGCGGCCTTTAGCGTCCGCACCCAGCACGGCCTTCTGAGCTAACTCGCTAAGCGCAATGTTCTCGGTGGTAATGACTGTCGTTTGACCACCCTCCAAAATCCGCGCGCCAGCAGGCGTACGGCCCTTGGAGTCGAGCACCATGCGCGCCGGGGGATGCGCTAGAGCGCGACCTTTGGAGTTTGCATCGAGTGGCAACTCATCTGCTCGCAGGGTCAGCCGGCAATCATCCGCCAACACGGTGCCCACACCGGTCACCATCAGGTCAGATTCCGCTCGAAGACGCTGCACATCCGCTCGCGCGTCCTCGCCCGTGATCCACTGACTCTCCCCTGAGGGCATCGCCGTCCGCCCATCCAACGACATCGCGATCTTCAGCGTGATGCGGCCATATCCGCGGCGCATGCGCATCAGAAAACCCGCCAGATCTGCCTCGACCTGCTCTGCCCCTTCTCCTAGCTCAGCCTCGATGCCTGCAGCGCGAAGCGCAGCGATCCCGCGGCCAGCAACCTGTGGATTCGGGTCCTCAACCGCCACCACCACCCGTGCTACACCGGCGTCGGTCAGCGCACTGGCGCAGGGTCCTGTCTGCCCTTGATGACTGCAGGGTTCGAGCGTGACATAGGCCGTCGCTCCAGTGGCATCACCGGCGGCGTTGAGGGCAATGACCTCGGCGTGCGCCTGACCCGCAGGTTGTGTAAAGCCGGCACCGATCTCCTGATCATCGCGGACTAGTATGCAGCCTACCGGGGGGTTCGGGGCCGACCAGTAACGTGCCTGCTGGCCCAGCTCGATCGCGCGCTGCATCCAGCGGCGATCCTGAGCATCGTTCATTGCGGGTCGCCTTCGGCCGGCTCGGCTTCCAAAGATTCAATCGCGTGTCTGAATTCGGCGAGGTCCTGAAAGCTTCGATACACCGACGCAAAGCGCACATAGGCAACATGGTCCAGCGCTTTGAGGGACTCCATTACACACTCCCCCACTTGCAGCGACTTGATCTCCCGCTCCCCGGTGGCCCGCAAGCGCTGCTTGATCTGATCGATCTCGGCTTCGATGCTCTCGACCGAGACCGGGCGTTTCTCCAGCGCGCGCAGCAGGCCTGAGCGCAGCTTCTCCTCGTCAAAGGGTTCGCGGCTACCGTCTTGCTTGATGATCCGCGGCAGCACCAGCTCCGCCGCCTCGTAGGTGGTAAAACGCTCAGTGCAGCTCAGGCACTCTCGACGCCTGCGCACCTGGGCCCCCTCTGCCACCAGACGCGAGTCGATGACCTTGGTTTCGTCGGTGCTGCAGAAAGGACAGTGCATGGTGTCAGGGGCGTCTCAACGACGCCCAACGCCTCAGTTCGCGTAAACCGGCATCTTGGCGCAGAGCGCCTTCACCTGCTCGCGGACTGCCGGGATCACTTGCTCTGATGTACCCTCCTCCAGCGAGGACAACACATCGCAGATCCAACCGGTCAACAGCTCGGTTTCTTCCACGCCAAACCCGCGGGTCGTGATGGCGGGGGTGCCCAATCTCAGGCCCGAGGTTACAAAGGGCGAGCGCGGGTCGTTCGGCACGGCATTTTTGTTCACTGTGATGTAGGCCTCACCCAGTGCCGCATCCGCGTCTTTACCGGTGTACTCCTTGCCAATGAGATCCAACAGCATCAGGTGGTTATCGGTACCGCCCGATACAATCTTATAGCCCCGCGCAACAAAGTTCGCGGCCATGGCCTGCGCGTTGCGAATCACCTGCTTCTGGTAATCGACAAAGTCGGGCGCCATCGCCTCCTTGAAGGCGACTGCCTTGGCAGCAATCACATGCATGAGCGGCCCGCCCTGTGCACCCGGGAAGATCGCCGAGTTGAATTGCTTCTCAAGCGCCTCGTTGGCCCGCGCCAAGATCAGCCCTGAGCGCGGACCCCGCAGCGTTTTATGCGTCGTCGTGGTCACCACGTCGGCGTAAGGAATCGGGCTGGGATAAACCCCCGCCGCTACCAAGCCCGCCACGTGGGCCATATCAACCAACAAGAAGGCACCGACCTCATCGGCGATCTCGCGGAATTTGGACCAGTCGAGGATTCGGCTGTAGGCCGAGAAACCGCCTATGATGAGCCTGGGTTTGTGCGTGACGGCCAACTCGCGCAGGGCATCATAGTCGATCAAGCCCGTGTCCCGATCGATCCCGTATTGCACCGCCTGATAAATCTTACCCGAGAAATTGACCGAGGCGCCGTGGGTCAGATGCCCACCATCGGCGAGGCTCATGCCTAGTACGGTATTACCGGGCTTCAGGAGTGCCTGAAAAACAGCAATATTGGCACTTGAGCCTGAGTGAGGCTGCACGTTGGCAAAGTCAGCACCAAAGAGCGCTTTGGCGCGCTCAATCGCCAGAGTTTCTGCCTGATCAACGAATTCACAGCCGCCGTAATAGCGCTTCCCGGGATATCCCTCCGCGTATTTATTGGTCAGTACCGATCCCTGAGCCTCCAGCACGCGGGGGCTGCAGTAGTTTTCCGAGGCAATAAGCTCGATGTGCTCCTCCTGGCGAACGGTTTCAGCGCTCATGGCGGACCACAATTCGGCATCAAAGGCTTCAATGGTCTGACTATCGCGGTTGAGATACTGCGACAAATGGGTGGCAGCTTGATTCATTGCGGCTTCCTGCGGCTTGGAACGGGTCAACCGTTCCGTGATTTTCAATTGGGAGCCGAATGGTAGCGGAACACGGCTCCGGCGTCAGGGTTTTGTCATTGTGACACTTCAAACTGTCATGACTTTACGTTTACGATATTCCGATCGGATTAGGGAGAAAAACATCGAGTTCCGCGACGCCGAGGTACCTGCCAATCCGAACAGCGAGCGTCTGGTGGTATGGAATGAGACCGAGCAAAAGCTGGAGGATGTGATCAAGTCCACTATCGTCGAGATACGTGAAGAATGACTTAAACGCGTGCTGCGTGATCAGACAGCACGCAATGCGCACAAGGCCAGCACAGCCAAAAACAAGAACTCCTCCATAGCCATTAGTGCCTGCCTTTCAGTAAACTCGACGCCCGCAAAAAAATGGGTGCGGACACCATCACCGCACGTGTTGCACCTCGCTTGATACTGTCGGAGCTCTACGTTGGCACAATACGTCTACACCATGAATCGGGTCGGCAAGATTGTCCCGCCCAAAAAGGAAATCCTGAAGGACATCTCGCTCTCGTTTTTCCCGGGCGCGAAGATCGGCGTGCTCGGGCTGAACGGGGCCGGGAAATCGACTCTGCTCAAGATCATGGCGGGCATCGATACCGAGATTCTGGGTGAGGCACGCCCTCAGCCGGACATCAAGATCGGCTACCTGCCGCAGGAACCCCAGCTCAACTCGGAAAAGGATGTCCGCGGCAACGTCGAGGAAGGCGTTCAGGAAGCGATCGATGCACTGGCAGGACTGGAGAAGGTCTATGCAGACTATGCCGAGCCCGAGGCTGACTTCGACGCACTGGCCAAGGAGCAGGCTCGTCTCGAGGATATTATTCAGGCCAAAGACGCGCACAACCTCGATACGCGACTTGATATTGCGGCAAACGCTTTGCGCTTACCCCCATGGGAAGCCAACGTCGACACCTTGTCTGGCGGTGAACGTCGCCGGGTCGCATTAGCGAGGTTGCTGCTCTCGGAGCCGGACATGTTGCTCCTTGATGAGCCCACGAACCACCTCGACGCCGAGTCTGTCGCGTGGCTGGAGCATTTTCTGGAGGACTTCCCCGGCACTGTCGTAGCGATCACCCACGACCGGTACTTCCTCGACAACGCCGCCGGGTGGATTCTCGAGCTGGACCGCGGCCGGGGCATTCCCTACGAGGGCAACTACTCAACCTGGCTAGAAGCGAAAGAAAAGCGGATAGAGCAGGAACAGCGTCAGGAGGCCTCACACCAAAAAGCCATCAAGGCCGAACTCGAGTGGGTGCGCTCCAACCCGAAGGGCCGGCAGGCGAAAAACAAGGCGCGACTGCAGCGGTTCGAGGAACTGAGTTCTCAAGAGTTCCAAACCCGCAACGAGACCAACGAAATCTACATTCCGCCGGGTGCGCGACTGGGCGATAAAGTGGTCGAGGTCAGCGGACTGCGGAAAACCTTTGGTGATCGGTTGCTGTTCGAAGACGTGAGCTTCACGGTGCCTAAAGGCAGCATCGTTGGCATTATCGGTGCCAACGGTATGGGCAAGTCGACGCTGTTCCGCATCCTGATGGGCCTTGAGACCCCTGACGGTGGCGAGGTCACGGTCGGTGAAACCGTGGAGCTTGGCTACGTGGATCAGTCCCGCGATGACCTCGACGGCAGTAAAACCGTCTGGGAAGAAGTCTCTGACGGTCTCGATATTATCCGCATCGGCAACTACGAAGTGCCCTCCCGGTCCTATGTAGGGCGCTTCAACTTCAAGGGCTCCGACCAGCAAAAATTTGTCAAAGATCTCTCTGGTGGAGAACGCAACCGGTTGCACCTAGCCAAACTACTAAAACAGGGGGCGAACGTACTGCTGCTCGATGAGCCCACCAATGATCTTGATGTCGAAACGCTGCGGGCGCTGGAGGAAGCACTGCTGGCGTTCCCCGGTTCCGCACTGGTGATTTCACACGATCGGTGGTTCCTAGACCGGATCGCCACCCACATCCTCGCTTATGAGGATGATGGCAATGTGGTTTTCCACGAAGGTAACTACTCGGAGTATGAGGATGATCGTCGACAGCGGGTTGGCGCGGAAGCCTCAGTGCCCAACCGGGTGAAGCACCGGAAACTGAAATAACGGTCAGGGGGTACCGCCCTAAAAATTCGGCAGTGACAGGGCCAACGGGAATAACAGGGCGCGAGCCCAGCAGCAGAGACTTGGGCCACAACGGCGCAGATCCCCCTCAGTTGCTCGGAGCAGTCGCTCACTGACTGGCCTCGAGCGCCTCGGACAAACGCACCACCGGAATCACTTTGAGACCCCTAATCGCCTTCTTCGGCGCGTTCCCCTTAGGCACGATCGCGAGTTTAAAGCCGTGTTTTGCTGCCTCGGCCAGTCTTTCCTGCCCACTGGCCACCGGTCGAATTTCGCCGGACAAACCCACCTCGCCAAAGACCACCCAGTCTCGCGGCAGCGGTCGGTTGCGCAGGCTCGATACCACTGCCAAGAGCAGCGCCAGATCAGCCGAGGTCTCCATGACCCGCACACCGCCCACCACGTTGGCAAACACGTCCTGATCGCCCACCTGAATGCCTCCGTGTCGGTGCAGCACCGCGAGCAGCATCGCCAGCCGGTTCTGCTCAAAACCAACCGTTACGCGCCGGGGGTTACCCAGTGAGCTGCCGTCGACAAGCGCCTGAATTTCGACCAGTAGGGGACGCGTGCCCTCCCAAACCACGACTACGGTCGTGCCCGGCGCAGTGTGCTCAGAACGATCCAGAAAAATTGCAGAGGGATTGGTGACCTCGCGCATGCCGGTATCGGTCATGGCGAAAATACCCAGCTCGTTCACCGCGCCGAAACGGTTCTTTTGGCCGCGCAGGGTGCGGTAGCGAGAGTCGTGGTCGCCCTCAAGGAGAATCGAACAGTCGATCATATGCTCGAGCACTTTCGGCCCGGCGAGACTGCCGTCCTTCGTGACGTGACCCACCAGGATCAATATGGTGCCCGTCTGCTTGGCATAGCGGGTCAGCTGCGCAGCACAATCCCGGACCTGCGACACACTGCCAGGGGCAGACGTGAGCGTCTCGCTGTGCACCACCTGAATGGAGTCGACAACGAGAATCTTAGGTTTCAGTGATTCAGCCGACGCCAGGATCGCGTCGACATCGGTTTCTGCCATCAGCCGCAGCTGATCCGTAGGCAGACCCAGGCGATTGGCGCGCAGAGCAATTTGCTCAGGAGACTCCTCACCGGTCACATAGAACGCGGGGTGCGCCGCCGCCAGCTGGCACAGGGCCTGCAGGAGTAACGTGCTCTTGCCGGCCCCAGGGTGCCCACCAATCAGGATGCTTGAGCCGGGCACAAAGCCACCGCCGAGGACCCGGTCGAGCTCATCAAACCCGGAAGCCAGCCGGGGCAGATCGACCACCGCAACCTCTTCAAGACGCTGCACTGCGGCTACCGTGCCGGCGTAACCGGACCGCGCCGCCACGCGCGCATTGGGCGCCTTCGCCGCGGGAGCGCTCAAGCGAATTTCCGAGAGCGTGTTCCAGGCCTGACACTCAGCACACTGGCCCTGCCACTTAGGGAAATCGGCCCCACAGTCATTGCAGACAAACGCGGTTTTTGCCTTTGCCACGCGAAACTCTCCGGAAACTGATGGTAATTGCTGTATTGGTGCAGGTAAGTCGGTATTCTATCAGACCGCTCGACCCACTCTGCATCAAAATGCCCTCTGCTTCACTCATTCCCGATCGACAACTGACCTTCTCGCCCGAACTGGCCGAGACGATCGGGCTTGAAGAGGCCGTGTTATTACAAGCTTTGGGTAGCCACCTCAGCGGCGCTGAGGATTGGACGCCGCTATCGCTCACAACGCTGCAAAAAACGCTGTCCTTTTGGTCTTTGGATCGCATTGCAACGCTCATTGCGAGGCTGGCGGCACTGGGCATTGTTCATCAGCAAACCAGCCAGGACCCGAATATTGTCCTGCTGAGTGCGGCAGCCGACATCACGGGGGATGCACAGGGGTCGGAGGCAATCAGTTCGCCGGCACCTTCACAAGGATACCCTGCACAAGGACACCCCGCACAGGAACACCCTGACTGGCAGCCAAGCGATGACTTAATTGAGCTGCTGGTGCTAAACCACGGTATTCCCAGATCGTTTATCGAGCGTGCCCAAGCCAGTTTTCTGCTCTCCAATGGCAGCGAGGCTGAAACCCAGTTTCGGCAGCACATTCTCACCCGTTGGCGAGACACCCAGCGACAGAAAGCGAAACAGCCAAGCACACACGCCTTCGAGATCAACACACCTGCGCCCTTTGACCGCGACTGGAAACCCAGCCAGGACGCGCTCGACATTCTGGCGCAGGCAGACATCGACATCATCTTTGCCGAATCGGTGAGAGCTGAATTCATCCTCTATTGGCGCGAGCGGGGTGGCCCGCCGAAAGAGGTGAACAGTCGCTTCGTCGAACATGTGCGCCGGCGCTGGCTGAAGCACACCAGCCAGATGCATCACAGCACTGAACCCACGAGAATTCCCCGCAACTGGGAGCCCGATACCTCGGTCTATGAGACGTTACGGCTGGCGGGTATCGAACAGGCCGATGCGCAAGCCTTACTGCCCGAATTTGTGATGTACTGGGTGGACAGTAATGAGGTGCAAACCTCATGGAATAGTAAATTTCTGCAGCACGTAAAACGCCAATGTCGTAGCGCAGGATATGGAGAACAGCATGGCGGAGAAACAGGACGCGGCGGCGCTGGCGGCGGCCATCGCTCAAAAGACCGAAGTCTCAGCGACGACCTCACCGACACCAGCTGGGCCAACTGATCCCGCGGAGCCGCCGGACTCGCAGCTGGTTGAGGCTATTAATCAGGTATTCGCGCTGTTTCGGTTGAACTATCACAACCAATATTACGCGGCCTGGTCAGACGCTGAGCAGGTCAATCAAGTCAAGCGACTGTGGCTGGAAGCGCTCGATCCCTACCCTACCGCGGTCATCTTGCGCGCAGCACAGCACGCAATTGAGCACAGCGACTATCTGCCCACGCTGAATCGCATGATCGAGGCGTGTCGGCACTGCCTGAGCGATCTGGGTCTCCCCTCGCCCTACGACGCCTATCGACAGGCCTGTCTGGCGCCCTCGCCCAAAACCGACGCGATGTGGCAGCACCCGGCGGTCTATCTTGCCGGGCATGACAGCGACTGGTTTTTTCTCGCGAATGAGCCGGAGTCCAAAACCTGGCCGGTATATCGAGAACACTACGAGAGGTGGGTGAGTCGCGCTGCTCGCGGCTAAGTGCTGGAGGGTCCCGAACGGGTCGCGCTATCTCCACCCCCAGAGGAGGCACCCAGCGCTGAAGAGCAGGTGACCCATCTCGCGAGACTGAGAAAAGAAATCGGGCTTTGATCAATTCTGCCTGTGCGCATGGCGCTCAGCCATCAGTGCGCCAGCTTTCGATTTCCTCTCGCGCCAAACGCGCTTGATCTGACATCTCCTGCTGCTTGATCGTCATCAGCGAGGCGTCGGCCTCGGTGCAGGCCTGTTTCAGTTCACGGGCGGCCGCCGACAGCATGAGCGCATGCAAGTTGGCGCTGGTGCCGTTGATGCGATGCGCAACCTGCCTCAGTGCCTCGGCGTCCTGATCAACCATCGCCTGCTCACTGGCCGCGAGATCGGAAGTCAGTTCCTCCGCGAACTTGGAGAGCAGCGAGGCCACGATCTGCTTTTCTCCGCCGAGCATTTCGAGCAGGGTGGCAAAGTTGATGGGCAAAAGCACCTGATTCATTACAAGGGATTCTCAAGCCGAAACACGACGAAGCGGGAGCGCCGGATCAGTAGCCGGCATAGTCATCCCGGGCGAGATTTTCAAAGCGGGTAAATTCGCCCTGAAACGCCAGACGACAGGTGCCAATCGGGCCATTACGCTGCTTGCCGATAATGATCTCGGCCACACCTTTATCAGAGGAGTCCTCGTGGTACACCTCATCCCGATAAATGAACATCACTACATCGGCATCCTGCTCGATCGCACCCGATTCCCGAAGATCCGAGTTCACGGGACGCTTGTTGGGCCGCTGCTCGAGAGCTCGATTCAACTGCGACAGCGCCACCACCGGACACCGGAATTCCTTGGCGATCGCTTTCAGGTTTCGGGAAATTTCAGAAATCTCCGCGGTGCGGCCCTCGGCGGCGCCCGCTACCCGCATCAGCTGCAGGTAATCCACCATGATCATGGCGAGATCCCCATGCTCCCTTGAGAGTCTGCGCGCCCTTGCCCTGACTTCGGTTGGCGTCAGCGCCGGCGTGTCATCAATGAAGATGGTGGTCTCTTTCAACTTGGCCATCGCCGCCGACAACCTCGGCCAGTCATCCTGCTGCAACTTGCCCGTGCGCAACCGCGACTGATCGATCTTGCCCAGTGAGGACATCATTCTCACCACCAACTGCTCCGCCGGCATTTCCATCGAAAACACCAGAATCGGCTTTTCAGTGTGGGCACAGGCGTTCTCAACCAGATTCATGGCAAAAGCTGTTTTACCCATCGAGGGGCGGCCCGCCACAATCACCAGATCCGAGGGTTGAAGGCCCGAGGTTTTCTTATCCAGATCAATAAAGCCGGTAGTGAGACCGGTGATGTCACCGCCAGTGTTATAGAGCTCTTCGATTCGCTCCAGCGCACCGGTAAGCAGCGGCGCCATGCCCTGGGGGCCACCCAGCTTCGGGCCGCTCTCCGAAACCGCCATGATGAGTCGCTCTGCCTCATCCACCAGCTCCTCGGCGCTGCGACCCTCCGGGTTAAAGCCTGAGGTCGCAATATCCTGTGCCGCGCCAATCAGCTTTCTCAGTAGCGCTCGCTCCCGCACAGCGCGGGCATAAGCACTGACATTAGCGGCAGTGGGCGTCTGCTCAACGAGATCCGCGAGGTAAGTATGGCCGCCGGCCGCGTCCAGCTCGCCGGTTGCCAGCAGCCGGTCAGCAACTGTGATGACGTCTATCGGTTCGTTGCGATCAACCAGAATCGCGATCTGACGGAAGATCGCCCGGTGTTCAGGCCGATAAAAGTCACTGGCATCCACCAGCTCGGCAATGGCATCCCAGCTCTCGGGCGCTAACAAAATACCCCCTATGACAGAGCGTTCTGCCTCGACCGACTGGGGTTGCATGCGGATTCGAGAGATATCCGAATCCTGAGGTTTTACCGACTCCAAGGTGCTGCCTTCTTCTGTGCTTGATCAGCCGGGGCCCAAAGCATCATCAATGCCGAAAT
>Ga0163109_10004641_pt1 | contig 10406 bp, 5 predicted proteins | sample CRUFie1St13metaG_FD_108704 | JGI IMG/M metagenome (GOLD analysis project Ga0163109, IMG submission 108704) | Marine microbial communities from the Costa Rica Dome - CRUD Field 142mm St13 metaG | ecosystem: Environmental > Aquatic > Marine > Oceanic > Photic zone | place: Costa Rica: the Eastern... | reverse complement strand
CGGATTATCCTCATGAAGGATGTTCTGGAAGATAGCCTCCAGTTGGAAAAAGCACTCCCACACGTAGATCAGTGCCTAGGTTGCTTGGCTTGTGAGACAGCCTGTCCTTCTGGCGTAGAGTACAAACACCTGTTGGCGCCTTTCCGCGAAAAAGCAGAAGAAGAACGTCCACCCAATCTGCTAAACCGCCTTCGACGCAAACTTCTATTACTTACGCTCCCCCACCCCAAACGATTTCGTCTAGGAGCCAAACTGGGCCGACTAGCTAAGCCAATCACAGGACTCCTTCCTAAAACCCTGAGACCCTTGCTGGAACTGCTGCCCGCCAAGCTCCCAGCAAACGAAAATCTAGAAGCCTCCTATCCAGCGGAAGGCAAACTTCGGGCCCGTGTAGCATTACTAACAGGTTGTGCCCAGCAGGTATTGGCACCTGAAATCAATAGGGCCACCATCAATGTACTCACTCGAAATGGGATCGACGTCATCATTCCCCAAGACCAGCAATGTTGCGGCGCGCTTGCGTGGCACATCGGCGAAGCAGAAACTGCTAGGAACCACGCTCGTGCCAACCTTAAGGCCTTTCCATCTGATGTAGATGCCATCATCACCAATGCTGCAGGTTGTGGTTCGGGACTGCACGAATACTCGTTAATGCTTAAAGGAGAACCTGAAGAGAAAGAGGCGGAGCAATTCGCCCTCCGCGTAAAGGACATCACTGTGTTCCTGGACCAACTTGGTATCGAAACGCCTCCTGCGCTAGCCCGTCCTGTTAAACTCACCTATCAGGATGCATGTCATCTTCGCCATGCTTAGCGTGTTGAAGATCCTCCACGTAGACTTCTTGCACAGATTCCAAACTTAGAAATCATTGAAATGGACGAGGCTGAAATCTGCTGTGGTTCTGCCGGCACCTACAATATTGATCAACCCGAGACGGCCAAGGAATTAGGCCAGCGAAAAATTCAAAACCTGCTGAATACTGGTGCTGAACTAGCTGCATCTGGTAATATTGGATGCCTCACCCAACTGCGAACGCACCTCGGAAAACGCGAGCGCCCCCGCGTTATGCATACAATAGAAATCCTTGATGCAGCCTACAGACAAAAACTAACGTAAAAAGTTGGAGGGCAACTTGGTAACTCACTTCTGTGGATCAATGAATATCAAGTATCTGTTGTTTGTACTCACAGCCTACCAGACCTCCAATGCAGGCAATTGGCCGAACTGGCGCGGTCCCAACGGGAATGGTATCGCTACACAAGAGACCGCTCCACTTAGGTGGTCACAAGAAGAGAATGTTCTCTGGAAAACTCCTCTGCACAGCCGAGGAAACTCTAGTCCAATAGTATGGGAAGACAGGGTATTCATAACCAGCGCAGAAGATGATGGACGCCTCCGCTCACTAATCTGCTTTGATCGCAAAACTGGACATCAACTCTGGAAACAGAATGTAAGCTACAATCGACCTGAAGCCACCCACCGTACAAATCCTCAATGCGCGGCTTCCCCCACCACAGATGGTAAGATCATTGCCGTCCACTTCGGTTCCGCAGGAGCCTACGCCTTCGACTATCAGGGGAACCTCACGTGGCAAAGACCAGATATCGGGACGATCGATCACATATGGGGCTACGCAGCGAGTCCAGTTGATTACAAGAATACCATCATCCAATATATTGGCCCCGGTACCAAGGTAGCCATTGCCGCTTTGGACAAGGCAACTGGGGAAACCCGCTGGCGACGGGAACTTCCTAAAGCACAAGCTAAAGCTCCTAAACAATTTTTTGGTTCTTGGGGCACACCACAACTTCGCAGTAGCGGTGGGAAACATGAACTCATTGTTGCTCTGCCAGAGAACCTGATCGCGATCGACCCTGATACAGGTAATGACCTTTGGAATTGCAGAGGGCTTGGTCCACTAGTCTACACGAATCCATTGGTTAGTGGTGAAACTGTCTGCGCAATGAGCGGTTATCATGGCCCCGCCTTAGCTGTAAAGGTACCAGTAGGTGCAAAGGGTGACCTCACCTCAGAACGCCTCTGGAAATCTTCCCGAAAGCCTCCTCAACGTATCGGGTCTGGAGTAGCATACAAAAAGCACATCTACATCCTTAACGAGCCTGGTGTTGCAGCTTGTATTGAGATCGACACTGGCAAGGAAACTTGGAAAGAACGACTTGGTACAGGTAATTCATGGGGTTCAATGAACCTCGTTGGAAACAGGATTTACGTCACGAATACCACGGGCCAAACCCATGTTATCGCTCCTAATCCTGAGAGACTTGAAATATTAGCCACAAATTCAATCGGTGAAATGACACGTGCATCTGCTGCATTTTCAGACGGACAAGTATTTATCCGGACATATAACCATCTCTGGTGTATCGGCGACTGACCCATCATGTTATGATAGATCTTTGGCTAACTGATCAAAGTGAATCGATAGACGTTTCAAAAATTATATGACGATACGGGTTAGGTTTATTGCAGCGTCAAAATGAATCAAATCATGGGAGATCACATTTTATGTCCAAATTTTGAAATTGGCTTTATTGTATAGTTGTGAGGAAGTGTGGGTTAAGTTTTTGAATGAGACGAAATATGATAAGCGACCAAATTTTGTTTGCCATTGACTGAAGCTCCACACCAAAAGCAGAACAGGCACAAAACTCCTAGCTGCCTAAGAACAAATTTCACAACAACGAATGAGATGTATATGAAGAACTGGAAGCTCACTTTCCAAACCATCCTCCTCGCCGCATTCTTCACTTCAGGCTCTATTGCAGCTAAAGCCTTACCAAAGGCTACGAGCTTAAATTTGCGTTCTAGTGCTACTGAAAGTGAACAATCCCTCATTCTTTCTGGAAAAGGAGCAAGCCAGCAACTTGTTCTCACGGGTAAACTTGCGAATGATAGCTTACGCGACTACACCCGCCACGCCTCTTATCTAGTCGAACCTGCAACAGTTGCTCGTGTCGACGAGGAAGGATTCGTCCGTCCCCTCGGCGATGGAAAGGCTATCATCAAAGCACAAGCAGGAGGTCGAAGCACTACACTTCCAATCGAGGTTAGAGAATTTGGTCATTACCGCGCCGTGAACTTCCCTAACGAAGTGGTCCCAATCTTTACCAAGTACGGCTGTAATGGTGGAGGTTGCCATGGAAAGTCTGGAGGGCAGAATGGATTCGCACTATCGCTCCTAGGATTCGAACCAACGGAAGACTACGAATATATTGTCAACGAAGGTCGTGGTCGCCGAGTCTTTCCCGCGGCACCTGACCGCTCGCTCCTGCTTCTTAAAGCAACTAACGAAAAGCCCCATGGCGGAGGTGCCAGAATCGACAAAAGCTCTCTCGACTACCAGACCTTGTACAGTTGGGTGGCACAGGGAATGCCATACGGAAGTCCTGATGATCCCACACTTGAAAAGATTCAAGTGTACCCAACTGAGCATGTCATGGAAATGGAAAGCGATCAACAACTTGTGGTCACAGCCACGTACTCCGATGGCTCCACTCGCGATGTTTCCCGAGCCTCCGTTTTTGAGGTCAATGAAAAGGAAGTCGCAGAAGTGACCGAGAACGGACACGTCGAAGTCTTTGAGCAACCTGGAGACGCTGCAGTCATGATTCGCTACCAAGACAAAGTAGCCGTCTACCAAGCTACGGTGCCCCTTGGCGCACCAGTAGATAACCTGCCACAACCCCGAAACTTCATCGACGAACTTGTATTCACAAAGCTCAAAAAGGTCGGAATGCCACCCTCGGAAAACTGCGATGATGCAACCTTTCTCCGACGGGTCACCATAGATATTGCTGGTCGTCTACCCACATTGGACGAATCTAACGCTTTCCTCGCCGACCAAGCCGGTAACAAGCGTAACAAAGCGATTGATCGCCTTCTAGCCAGTCCTGACTATGCCGACAACTTTGCAAACAAGTGGGCCGCCCTGCTGAGAAACAAACGCAACAAGGAAACTGATAAGCGTGGCAACTACTCTTTTCACCGCTGGATTCGCAGCGCCTTCAACAGCAACGTGCCTTACGATCAGTTCGCCCGCCAAATACTGGCCGCCTCAGGCGATATGCTACATAACCCTCCAGTAGCTTGGTACCGAGAAGTCAAAACGACCCAGCAGCAGCTTGAAGATACAGCTCAGTTATTTTTAGGCACACGCATCCAGTGTGCCCAGTGCCACCACCACCCTTTCGAAAAGTGGAGCCAGCATGACTACTACAGTTTCTCAGCCTTCTTTTCAAGGGTGGGTCGCAAACCCGGGCGACTACCAGGTGAGGAGATGGTGTATCACAAGCGTGGCGTTGCCAAGGCGACCAATAAGAAGAACAATAAATCTGTTCAACCAGCTGGTCTTGGCGCCACCCCACTGGAACTCGGGCCAGATGAAGACCCTAGACAAGCTCTGGTTGACTGGATGTCTGCAAAAGACAACAAGTTCTTCTCTCACACCCTAGTCAACCGCTATTGGAAGCACTTTTTCAGCCGCGGACTCGTAGAACCAGAGGACGATATGCGTGAGACAAATCCTGCCACCAACCCTGCTCTACTTGATGATCTAGCCGAGCATTTCATTAAAAGTGGGTTCGACCTCAAAGGACTCATCCGGACCATTTGCCAGTCCCGCACTTACCAGTTCAGCGCAGAACCAAACCAACACAACACGAAGGATAAGCACAACTTCTCTCGGTACTACCCCAAACGTCTAAAGGCTGAAGTTCTCTACGATGCCATTGACGAATTAACCGGGTCCGCCAGCAACTTTAAAGACCTGCCGTCTGGTACACGAGCAATCCAACTACCAGATAACAGTTGGAATTCTAGCGTTTACTTCCTATCAGTTTTCGGACGACCTGACTCCGCCAGTGCTTGCGAATGCGAAAGAACCTCTGATGCCTCACTTGCGCAAAGCCTCCATCTCTTAAACTCCAAGGACATACAGTCCAAACTTTCTAACGGTGGAGGACGTGCACGTAAACTAGCCGGAGAAAAAGATCGAACCGACGAAGACAAAATCAAGGAACTCTATCTCCGAGCCTTCTCTAGAGAACCATACTCCAACGAAGTCAGCCTTGCGACTGAATACCTCAACCGGATGATCAAAGATGAAAAGGGCGCCGAAAAACCAGCTGATCGATCCCAATCATACGAGGATATCGTCTGGGCACTCTTCAACACAAAAGAGTTCCTTTTCAACCATTAGTCAGGGAAAACTCTGTTGATGGATATTTCAAATCCCGAGGGAACCTATGCCAATATCAACTCGTGTAGGACGATTCTGGTATGACTGGGTTTGATTCTCCAAGACATACTACACCACCAAACTGCGTTAACCAACGGTTGTTGAGCTTGGGGTCATTTTTAAACCAGTTGAAACGAGGAGAACCTAGCAAAGAAAATTTTTCCGGAATCCCTAATATGAACTCTCCAGCCATCGCAATAGTAATCCTGCTGAGCGCAAGCTCGTTTTGCTTGGGCCAACTACCCCGTACAACCCTCAATACTTTGTACCCTCCGGGAGGGCAGCAAGGCTCCGAAGTAAACATAACGATCACAGGTAAAGAGATCGATGATGCCAAGAACCTCATATTCACTCACAAAGGGATCCGAGGGGAAGCATTCAAAAACGAAAAGGGCGCCGTCCAATCAGGAAAGTACAAAGTTCAGATTGCCAAAGATGTGCCCCCTGGACTGTATGAAGCCCAACTTACGGGGGGCCGTTTCGGTGCCTCTAACGTAGCTACTTTTGTTGTTGGAGCACTGCCATCAGTTATTGCGCCCGACAATAATGACTCCATGGAAAAAGCGTTTGGCATCGACCAAAATTATACCATCACAGGAAAAACCGCCGCCAGAAAGTACAGCTACTTCAAATTCAGTGCGCAAAAAGGCCAAAAACTCCTCATTCACTGTGCTACTGAGGAGATAGACTCCAGCTTGAGTCCTGTTGTTAACGTCCTTAACCACCAAGGCCATGAACTTGCAAGTGAATCTCGAGCTGGCCTCCTTGACTTTACCCCTTCTGCTGATGGTGAATATTACATCCAACTCTTTGACTTCCTCTACGGCGGCTCTGAGTTACATTACTTTCAGCTTACGATCTCCGAAAGACCTCACATTGACTTTATAGAGCCTCCAGTTGGTAAGCCTGGGTTCAAAGCAAAATACACCCTCTATGGACGCAATCTCCCTGGAGGCCAACCCTCTGAACTGAAACTTCCAAATGGACGCGTACTCGATAAATTAGCAGTTGAAATCCAGCTTCCATCAAATGCTGAGGAAAAAGATCCATCCAAGCTCCACGGAAAGGTTAGCCCTCGCGAGATGATGCTATCTGCAATTCAGTACCGCCTAAACTCTCCGAAAGGACCATCTAACACCGTATTGATTGCCCTCTCCAACGAACATTTGGTCACTGAAACGAACAAATCCAACGACCAACCATCCAATGCGCAGTCCATAAAGGTTCCCTGCGAGTTTGTTGGAAAGTTTTTTCCCTACGCCGACAAGGACTATCTCCAGTTCGATGCGAAAAAGGGTGACACTTTCTGGATCGAGGGGTTCTCAGAACGCTTCGGTCGCCCCTCCAACCTTTTTTTCCTAATTGAGCAAGTCACAAAAAATGACAAAGGCGAAGAACAGGTTCGCACCATCAAAGAAGTTCTAGAAAATCCTGCCAAGGCAGCAGATGTTGCATTTAAAACAACGACGAATGACCCCATCTTCCGCTTTGTAGCCCCAGCAGATGCAACATTTCGCATATTAGCATATGACCTCTTCAACAGCGGAACTCCCGACATCCGCAACCAGTATCGAATCTCGATTCGCAAAGAGTCGCCCAGTTTCACTCTAGCAGCCTACGTTAAAAGTCCACCACCACCTGATAATAATTCGGGACCTGTTGCAGTTTGGCCGGCTTCTATACGGAAGGGGGAACTACTCCCTGTAAAAATTGTTGCTCAGCGAAGAGACAACTTCGACGCGCCGATCCAACTGGATATCCAGGGCCTTCCCTCATCCATCTCTTGGGCACCTCGAACAATTCCTGCCAAACAGAACTCAGTCACTGTCCTACTCCACGCTGGTACGGATGCAAAGTCTTGGGCTGGGCAAATTCAAATTACCGGCAAAGCAAAGGTCGGTGACAAGAGTATTACACGCAATTGTCTTCCTGCCACAGTGATTAGAGCTAGCTATGATAAGCAGGCAAAGACATCACTTGTTCAAACCCGTCTCATGAAGGCTCTCGCTCTTGATCTCAATGACCATGAACAATCTCCAGTAACCATTCGCCCAAAAGAAGACAAGGTCTGGGAGACATCTTTACATGGCATCCTGAAGGTTCCTTTCAGCATCAGCCAATCTGATGTTGGTTTCAAACAGAACCGAAAAATTAAACTTCGAGGCCATCCTGATGCCAGTAAGGTTAAAGAAGTCAGTCTAGACACTAAGAAAGACGATGGGCAAATCGAACTCAACCTAGCACAATTCAAACTCCCTGTCGGAGAACACCCGCTTTATCTGGCAACCACTATTAAGGGGAAATATAAGCGAGAAAGCGACGAAGCCAAGAAAGCTGCAGATGATGCTGTAAAAAAAGCCGACGAAGACGCAAAGAAAGCCATAGCAGAAGCTAAGAAAGCAGAGTCAGAATACAATGGCATCAAGGATAAAAAGGACGCTACTCAAGATCAAAAAAACAAAATGAGATTGGCGATGGACACTGCCAAGAAAAAGTCCTCGGAAGCTGAAGCTGCGAAAAAGAAAGCTCAAGATTACGCAAAAAAGGTCACTGAACACAACAAACCTCGTGACGTAAATGAAACCTTCTACTCCCCTCCTTTCGTCGTCCGTGTTACCGAGGCTCCAATCAAATTCACTTCCATGCAAGAAATCCAACTCAAGACCGGTGAAGAAATTCAGTGGAAAGTCGCCATCGAACGTCTATATGAATATAAAGACGCAGTGACTTTAAACCTTGCCCTACCCGGCAACCTCAAAGGAGTCACTCTAAAGAAAGCGAACATTGATAAGGATAAAACTGAAGCCCAGATTGGATTCAAGGCCAGTGACAAAGCAACACCTGGAGAATTTCTCGCCAAGCTAGATGCTTCGCTCCGCATCAATGGACAGACAATAAAGCTTTCTGAAGAAGTGAAGGTAAAGGTCCAAGCGGCTCCAACTGAGCAAGCAGGAAGTTGAAGTAAAACCTGAAAAGAAAACCCCGAATGCTGCTTGCACTAGATCAAGGCACTACCAGTTCCCGAGCTATTGTCTTTGATGACAACCTATTGATTCAAGCCAGCGCTCAAAAAGAGTTTCAACAGTACTATCCACAGAGTGGATGGGTGGAGCATGATCCAGAAGAAATATGGAATACACAGTATGAGGTCGCGTGTGAAGCAATAGAAAAAGCAGGTGTTCCCCCAGTACAAATCCAGTCAATAGGGATCACCAACCAGCGGGAAACCATTCTACTGTGGAACCGCCAAGATGGAAAGCCTCTACACAACGCCATCGTTTGGCAGGACAGAAGGACAAGCGAAACCTGCCGAAAACTTCGAGAAGATGGCCATGAGGAGACTATCCGAGAGAAGACTGGCCTTGTTCTCGACCCCTATTTTTCAGCAAGCAAGATCCGCTGGTTACTCGACAATGTGGACGGTGCACGGGAAGCTGCCGAAGAAGGAAAACTGGCCGTTGGAACGATTGACTCCTGGCTGATATGGAATCTCACCAAGGGTGTAGATAAGAAACATATTACGGACGCGACCAACGCCTCCCGAACACAACTTTACAACATTCATACTGGAGACTGGGATGAAGAACTTCTCTCCCTCTGGAACATTCCCCGAAGTCTCCTTCCCGAAATTGTCGACTCAAGTGGAACCTGCGCAGAAACGGAGGTCTTCGGGAAGGCCATTCCGATCTCGGGTATCGCTGGTGATCAACAATCCGCTCTCTTTGGACAAGCGTGCTTTCAACCTGGTATGGCCAAATGTACTTATGGGACTGGTTGCTTTATTCTACTCAATATCGGAGAAAAACCGATGCACTCCGCCTCCCGTCTACTTACCACAGTTGCTTGGTCAATCAATGGACGTCTGGAGTACGCTCTCGAAGGAAGTGTATTCATGGGTGGAGCCACCATACAATGGCTCCGCGATGGTCTCGGCATCATTCAGAATGCATCGGAAGTAGAAACACTAGCCTTAGAAGTCGAAGATAGTGGAGGTGTAGTACTAGTACCTGCCTTTACTGGACTTGGGGCACCTTACTGGGATCCAGATGCCCGAGGTCTACTGATCGGCATGACTCGAGGCACAAGTCGAGCCCATATCGCCCGTGCCGCCCTTGAAAGCATCGCCTTACAGGTGGCAGATGTTACAAAAGCTATGCAAGACGATGCAAGGACCACACTACGTGAACTCAGGGTAGATGGTGGTGCTTCTGTAAACAATTCTCTTATGCAATTACAGAGTGACCTCCTAGACGTCCCGATTGTTCGTCCCAGTCAAACTGAGAGCACAGCACTAGGTGCTGCATGCCTAGCTGGTCTTGGTGTGGGAATCTGGGAAAGCACAGAACAAATCTCCAAAGTCTGGCAAGCTGATGCACACTTCAAACCACAAATGCCCAACAGTGAACGCCAACACCACTTCAATCGTTGGGCAAAAGCGGTGGATCGTGCAGGCAACTGGGACAAAGAAGACCAGTCTTAAGTTCTATTGATCCCATAACGAGAATGGATCATTTAAGCGATCCATCTCAGCCTTAAGAAGGTCCTCCAGTTCTTTTCGTTTGTCTGCGAATTTTGAATCTTCAGCTAGATTTGTCTCTAGTTGTCTAAACTTCCTTCCAACGTGAACGGCTCTATGTTCTTGGATAAACTCCTGCGGATTGTCCCTAAGGTTGAAGAGTTGAGTCTTTCGAACTGTACCCTCCATGACATCCCATTTTACAAGTTTCCAGTCTCCTTTCCTGACCGCACGGATACCAGGCTTTGTACCACCAGAATAGGCTCCATAAAGAGTATCGCGAACCTGAGACTTCTTTCCGAACAAAACAGGCTTGGCGCTTAAGCCTTCGTTGGTGCGAGGAGTATCAATCCCTGCAAGATCACAAAGAGTAGCTAAGGTATCGAGTAGATAGATGTTACCCTGAGAACGGCTACCCGCCTGAATACCTGGTCCCCTTACCACGAAAGGCACACGCCATGTGTGCTCGTAAAGATTCTGTTTTCCTTGAAGTCCGTGACGCCCGATAGCCATTCCATGGTCAGCGGTGTAAAAAATATACGTATTTTCTAGCTCACCCATATCCCTGAGCTTATTCAGTACTCGCCCAATTTGTATGTCGATGTACTCGCTACAGGCAAACTGCCTTCCTAT
>Ga0163109_10004640_pt1 | contig 10406 bp, 8 predicted proteins | sample CRUFie1St13metaG_FD_108704 | JGI IMG/M metagenome (GOLD analysis project Ga0163109, IMG submission 108704) | Marine microbial communities from the Costa Rica Dome - CRUD Field 142mm St13 metaG | ecosystem: Environmental > Aquatic > Marine > Oceanic > Photic zone | place: Costa Rica: the Eastern... | reverse complement strand
TGTAGGTCGCTAACGTCACCCATTCAGCGTGAGCGGTCGCCATGTCGTTCTTAAAGCGAACGACCTTCTGCTCCTGATCGTTCACAAGCCACCCCTCGCCACCAGGCTTGACGGGATTGTCTTCATGCTGAGGATCTTCCTCAAACATATTGACAACACTAAGGAGACAACTCTCAGCTCCGCTGGTGAGGTTGCCGTAAGCGATTTTTTGACCGTCAGTGTCGGTAGTAATGCGTCGGGTGACCGCACAAACCTTTCTGGTCAGAAACTAGAGGCATCATCTTGTTGAACTGAGCAACGCAGCCGATAACAAAAAGAACAGACCAACCTTTCCTCCTTACGCGCAGTGCACTCCAGGCGAGCGACGCACTGGAAGAGCAGTTGGCGCTGGTCAATCTCTTCAGCACCGCCTGTCCAGCCAAGGCCATCAGCGTCTAAATTGACCACGAAAACAGCTCTTGCAGGTCGATGCCGCTCTCATCGATGTCGTTTTTTATCTGCTGCCAGGCTTTCCTCAGTAGCCAGTAGTTCTTGGATCGGGAAAGCCCCCATATTTGTTACACATATAAGAGATAAGTGGTGATGGACTCACCGGCCAAGATCAATCTTGCAGATGATCTACTCACTCGGCAGTAGCTTCGGCGTTGGCTTTGCCATGGCCAGTCAGTCTGTTCATAAAAGAGGTAGAAAATAAAACTGCATTTTGCAGAAGGGCAAAGTTGATATAAACAGGAATATTAGATAAACGGTTTAATGAAATATTTTCCGGCAAAATCTCAGCATCAAACCGCATCGCCATACCAAGCGATGCCTTCATTAATCCATGAGAGATCGTTGGCAAGCAAACTTTGCTCGTATGAGCTAGTAGAATATAAATGACTTCCTGTATTTGTATTATAAAATCTAACAACCGCAACAGAATTTTCGGGCTTATCATCGTGACTATACGCCTTGTAAGCAATTCCCTCATAAATGTAATGAGACAAATTACTGCTGGCTACAATCGCATCTTTTTCAGCCATGTTAGCAGTATAGAAATGTCTATTTTCACCTTGGACAAAGAATCTATGAACCTCTGCAGTGGGCGAAGTAGGCGAGAAATAAGCAATACCCTCATTAACCCAACCGCTACCAGTCAGTATGTCAACTTCCTGAACATTCATGGAAAAAAGGTGTCTACCGAGTGGCTGATTAAATAGCCTGTAGACCTTATTCAGATCCAACAGCTTGTCTTCAGAGAGTGTGCCATCTTGCCATCCATCAGCATAAAATTTCGACATATTGCCGGATAAAAATGTACTCATACTGCCAATAATTGGTTCTTCAATACCATTCTGAACAGCAGTATCTACAACAACTTTTCCAGCCTGGATTCTTTCAGAGGCCTCATCCCACATGACTCTATTAGTTGCGTCATTAAGTTGAACAGGCGCAGAAAGGGTCCAGTGCTTTACATCTTCAGTTACTTTAATCTCGCCAGTAGCAAGAGTTGTCTCCTTACTCCAAAGCGATCTAGACCTTTCAGTAAAAACCGCGGAAGTCATCTTTCCCTCTGGAGAAAAATTAAAGCTGCCTAAAGAAACTTCTCTGTACTCATCAATAGTACTTATTCCATCTAGAGTATATGAAGTAGAGTAAGTCGAAACAAGCTGATGACTATCAAGCTCAAACTTAACATCCGCCTTTACAAGTGAATCAAATTCAAGCGATGGGATGATTGCTGAATACTGAGCCGAATCATAGGCATAGATTCTATCGGTATATACTTGCACATCATCAAATTGCAAATACCGCTTATAAATAACTTCCTCGTCGACATTCTCGGAATCTGATGTTTTGAGACGCAATCCACTTTTCTCATCAACCTGAAAATCGAATTCAACGAGCGAGTAAAGCTCATTTGATCCACTGATATCATTCCATTGCCCAAATTCACCAAAACCAGCAGGGCTTGAACCGAACGGCCAATTTTCCAATCCAAAAGCAAGATAGTCTTGATTTCCATTATTATTATCTGGTTCAGAACCTCTAGTACCTGAACCCCACTCTTCTCGAGTGATGCTAATAGTTTGATTAGATTTATCCCAAATCCAGCTTCCCTCAAGACTTTCATCAGATCCGCCTAACCACACATATGCCGAACCGCCTCCGTCGGGCGCGATAGTATCTTCATACAAAAATGTAAGCGATATGTCTTGATAATCAAACGATGAATCAGAAGAGAGCGAACTCAGCTCATCATTCAGAATGGATTTGATGAAGTTATTTTCGCCAACATCATTCACTTCGGCCAAATAACCACCGAAAGAAAGGGCCGAAGATCGCGCAGAAGACCAATTTAAATTATCAACAAAAAGGCCATAACCATGGCCATTAAAGTTCCAGAATCTAACGAAAGACAAAATACTTAAAAATCAAGGTGAAACTATAACATATCTTGTCCTCCGAGTAATACAGCCATTTTTATCGCAAGAGAATGCGCGCAATGCCAGCTCCAATTGACATCAGACTGAGGCTAAGATTTATCAGCTGGGCAATAAAATTCGAATGCTCCTATAAAATATTTGAAATGTTTGTCCAACTATCATTGAGTTGACAAGTCTAACAAAATATATTTCGAGGCAAACTATCCAGGTCTTATTACGGTGAATCGCGAATCCTCGTCTATGCAATACTGAGAGCCCCGTTTTTCTAGAGCTACATTTGAAGTACGAGAAGTGTCCTAGCAAACAATAGAAAGGGTGCTGACTTTCAAATCTGTTCCCATTATTGATGTCCTATTATTAAATCGAGCGGTCACCATGTCGGCAAAACAATCAACTGGAGGCAACTGAGAATAACTGTTGACGTAACTAGAGTTGTGGAAGCCAGGTGGTTGGAAGCATTGCCCGCCTAGCTAGTGACTACTGCAAACGCAGCTAGACAATACCTAACATCGCAATTCTGGTTCAGCCGATCCAAACTCCAAGCAGGATTCAGATGATTAGACCGGAAAACCAGACAAGGGGGCCCATTTGGTACTCACCTAGACCGCACTTCTTTTTGATCCAAAAGTAAGCATCACGATCTGTACCAACCAGTGCCTTGAGTGGATCATCATCATGACTCGGTTACGATTATGTGGGTTGTCTCTCAGCCAAGACCACACCGCCATCGAAGCCTTGGAAACCAGGCTGAAATCAAGTTACTGGAAGTATTGTCCGCTTAGTTGGTGATCAGTGGCGAGCTAATTGATTACAATTAAGTAGCTGTGGATCAGATCAATCTATTGGTCAATCCCTCTCTTTTGTCTGATATTTTGACCGATACGCTAAATAAACCCAGATAGATCTACTACAGTAAAATCACACATATTCCATGACTGTTTTGAAATAACAGAAATCTTTGTTTTGTATTTTTCTTCAATACTGCGGCATTTCAGTGTTGAATAAAATTGCTAAATGTCTTCTACAAGCAGATGCATCATGAAATTTGTAGCATGCTCTTCTTCATGAAAATCTTGAAGCAAAAAACCTTGATCACACGATTTAAAATATGCAACTCCATCGCTGTCTGCAGCCAACTCAAAGCCCAGATCTTGGTAGAATTGTTTCGACAGCTCATAGTCTTTAGATAGCACAAAAGCTTTTATTTCTATGGTTTTAATTTTCCCGCTTGGTGTAACTTGGCTTCGTCATTTACTTTGCGGACAACCTGAGTCTTTGCGGGCATAATTGCAAGAGAAAGGGAATAAATGGTAGTTAGTAGAATCTGATTATTACGTCCTACACTGACCGCAGGTTGATTCCGTCTGAAGTCACCATCGCTGATTGCACGAACTGGAGAAGTGCCCCAGGCCCGTGCGTGTACTTACCGTAAGGCTGCTTATGTAATACCTAGCCCCCGGGGAAAGGGACACCTCACCCGGCAAGCCTCTAAGATGTCTGCCGAAAGTAGAGACGAGGCGCCGGTTTCTACGTTCACCCACACCAACTGTGGTACAGCCATGCCACACACGCAGTGCAGAGGGGCGTGGATGTGTTCACGCTTTAAGCCACCCTCGGTCACTCGTGGAGTGCGACTACTGAGCATTAAGTGGCTGCAAATCCTATGGGAACCAGTTCTCTGCGTCTTGGTTAGGCAATGATCTCTTGACAGCAACGCTTTATTGGGAATGTTAATTCAGCCCTTTGAAGATGCTTAAGTCTCTTGGTTCGTTGTTGAAATGGCCATTCCTGAAAAAATTTGATCAGTCGAAGGAGCAAATGGATGAAGACCGATCGCATCAAACAGCTCTCACCGATCATGAGTCCAAGATTCACAGAGGCCCAAAAGGTGGCTTATATCGCATCGATGCCAACGGAAAGAAGGTCTATATAAGGGCGTCGAAAATGCCGAAGCAGGGCAAATCACATCGAACACAACAGGGGCACAAAACAGCATAAATACGATTATAATAACTGTCACTTGTCTGTAATAAATTTATTGCTCTGCTTGTCGATACAATCGATGAAGTAGTAATTAGTACCAGTGTATCGATTAATCAAGTAATCGGCACTTCGAACATGCAAAAGATTAGAAGCGATACTGGTGGAACCAATGACGTATCGCCAAAATTGGATCATTTGGTGGATCTAAAAAAAGATATCACCGTTGATAACGCTGATGTTGAAACGTGCGATTTCCTCACGAACGCCAAGGCCGAGTCAGTCAATGGAAAATCTTAAGGGAATTCAAAACCAGTACCTCCTTAGCCCTTATGGAGCTGAACTTGACCTTTGACAGATTGCAGGGCGGCGTTTTGAGGCCAGCAACAACGTCCTCTCAAACCTCACAAAGGGTTCAGGTTCTAACCGTTCGCTGTCATTTACGGGAACTTTGAAGACCTGTTAATCGATCTGCACGGGACGCTGGAGTCGTTGTAGACCCCTATTTCGATGTTGCAGGAATCAGGGCTCTGCAGTCGGTCGACATCGCTATGCGTCACACCAAATCATTCGCAACAATGCAGGACGTAATCGCATAATCGCGTCAGTGCATGCGCAGTTGGTAACTATCAAGACGAACAGCTACGAACCGCCCACCCCGCCTGAGCCGATGACTCGTAGGCGAATTTTAAATCGGGAACCGCGAGGAGGACTTGTCCTCCCCGAGCGATGCGGTGTCCACTTGATCACGTTCCTATGTGCACAGGCGAACAGACCATATGCACTACTTAAATTTAGATTTCAAAATTAAGAAAAGTCTTCTGTTGATCGCTCTCAACAGAAGACTCTTCCACCAGATACCGGGTCGCTCTCCCGGTACTGCTTCGGCACTACATCCAGCGCAGCAATCCGAAGGACCCAACTATGGGGATACCCATGGTGTTTGTGTGGGCTTTTTTAGAGGTTGTCTGGATCTCCAAAAACAGGTGGAAATTTGGCCGAAATATGCCAATGGTTTTTGACGCCAACTTGGGCGCACCGATCGTCAACAAGCCAACTAGGCCACGTATCGAATGCCGCAAATCTGCCACTGGCATCTACCTCTTAAAAAACCGACTACTGCTTTTGATGCATCTTTTGCTGATCTAACGAAGTCGGCTTGGCAGACGATGCAGAAACAGGCTGGAGACGCTGCCCTCCGCCTGTCAGATGAGCAGACACCTAGCTAGATCCATGGAACACTCGGTTGTCTCTTGAGATCAGATGGCCAGTTTCGACAAGTCCACACCATTCATGTTGTTGGCGAGAATCCACGTCAAGCCAGGTTATGTTGACCAGTACCTGGAGCTAGCTCGCGTCACCGACGAAGCCGTTCAGACATCTGAGCCAGGCATGATTCACCACACCTTTGATCAGGATCCAGGAGATCCCCAGGCATTCGTGTGGTCAGAGGTTTACGCCAATGATGAGGCATTTAGTGCCCATGTCTCCAACCCTCCAGTTCAGGAGTATCTGCGAAAGCATGCGGAACTTGGAGATGGCTTCAAAGTTGAGGTCTACGGCACGGTTGGTGATGAATGCCGACAGTTAATGGAGTCGTTTGGGCTTCCGCTCAAGATCTTTGAGACCAAGCTCGGATACAGCAGGTTATAGGGGGGGGATTAGAGGCGCTGCCCCCGCCCCTGCGGTAACTCAGAACTTTCTTGGGTAGGGAGGTTAACCTGCCATCTCAACGTTGATTTCCCTAGGGTAAAAAATCATGCCCCTCCGAATTGGATGAGTCGCATGAGTGTGGCGGCAACGGTGCGGGTGGAGCCGGATATTTGCTTCCCTTCACCAAATGGCCGGGCAAGCGGCCACCGCCTAATGGGTCAATGGGCCATCCCTGTATTACTTAGGAAAAGCCAATCGCCAGGCTCAACGCGCCCCTTTCCATTGAGCTGACCTAACCAGCGCACCAAGCTGCAGAAGAAAGCCCAAAGATTCTGCAGTTCCCCGGACAACACAGCGCCACAAGCAGGCAACAATCACAGTTATGGGATGGCCATAAGTCTTATTCGATGGACGCTGCTGCTTCAACACCAGGCCACATTGCTGCGAACTGCGCATCCGAGACAACAGCGGTCACGTCAAACTCAATCCCATAGCCCTTAATCCAAGGGCCAAGATGAGCCCAAACTTTCCCGATATCACTTGCCTCAGCAATCGCCACACCACTACCGCTCACTGGTTCGCAGACTCTGTACTTCAGTTCAAAACCGTCGAACTTGTCTCCAGGCGCTCCAGCATTGATGTAATCGGCAAAACCAGGACATGACTCCCATGCACCTTCAACGGTGGGGAAGCTCCAGACGATTAGGTAGTGCTGCACAGAAAATGAGAAAAGCAACAGCCATGTCTAACCATCCCCACGACTTGGGACTGTTCAGGTGATCAGGTCTTGACGGAAGAGTTACATGATCGAGTCCTGTATCGCAGTATTGAGATCAAAGAGGGAGGCCGCCTCCGGGTGGGGTCATCACCACCAGACGTGTTCACGGAAGCGTCAGAAGATTTCCAGAATTGAGTCAATTGAATTTCTCCCATGTATCCAGCTGAGATCAGCAACTGGAAAGCTATCGCCGAAAAGATGGAAGCCAATGGCACAACCGAAAGCTGGTTTTACACGCGCGCCAAAGCCATCGCCGAAGGAAAGCCTGACCCGATGCCAGAGGTCTCCCAGCTCATGCCTGACTTGAGTTGATCCAACGCCATGCTTCTCAAAGACAGCTACATCAATTAACCGAAGGAAAACCAGACGGCGAGGGGTGGTTTGTGAACGAGCAACAGCAGCTGGCTTGTCCGTCAAGCCAGATACCCAATCAGCTTATTCTGAGTGGGTCGCGGTGTGGACTTACCGATGGGTTCAACCTCGTCCAATAATGCCGCAAACCCTAAGGCGGAAACTTCACCAAAAGGCGGCTGAGGCTTGAATAAGCGTACAGAGAACAGGCTGGAGTAAGTGCAGGCCCTCGGTTCGCTGAACCAGATCAAACCAGTTTTGGAGAATGGGGCTCAGGAAGCAACGAGACTTGCTCGGTAAGAATGCACTCGACGATCTGATGCAGGTAAACGGCCTGTCGCAGGTTGACCATCGTTAGCCAATTGGCCTCCCCCACAGAATTTCGGATTTTTGCCATGGCGGCCAATGCGAAGAGATTTTGAGCGTGACTCATGCTCAAAGCTCGATGAACCGAATCAAACCGGTTTTGGATGCCGGCGCAAGTGACGTTGAGACAGTAAGCAGCGTGCCTATGGTGCCAGTAAGTATTTATTTTTTGCACAGATTTGCATCTTTTTCAAAAATTTAGGTAAAGTACTTAGTTACAAGAAATAGTTTTTGTACTATTAATAGAGAAGACCAACAAGGAGGACACATGAAGGATTTTTTAAAATGGTTTGGGAATGCCTTGGCTCATGCGATGGGCGCAATTGACGCGGAAGAGAAAAGCCATATCCCCCCTCCAATTGGCATAAGTCCTTATAGAGACAAGCCTACAAAGGGAACACACGATTACTGGGATTATGCTTAGCAGAATAAATGAGCAACCTCTTCTTGAAAGAGTTTATTTATATAAATGATGCTCGCCTCCTGCCCTCTCTGATCAGGAGGCAATTTCACATATCACCTTTTGGATGTAATCATACTTCAGCCAGGCGTGGGGTGTAGAAATCATTCTCCGATATGGGTTGATTGCTGCTTAATCACCTTAATTGCAGTTATATAGCAGTGTGTGCCTAGGCAAACTCTGCAATGCGCAACACTTCGCATGGGGCAGACCAGGAAGAACCTGATCACTCGCCGCACTTACATCCACATGAGCCTGCACCATGACAGGGCTCATTATTTGCATGCCCTGTTGAACAGGATGTCGAGCAGAAAAACTTTCCTTGAAGAACAATTGCGCTCTCTTTAGTGACTTCGCAGGTGCACTTAGCGCATGAACACTTGACAGCTATTGACATTTAAACTGATAAGGCATCTTCAAATGATAATAGCACGATAAGAGATATTAAGTGTAGAAAAGAGAATCATTATCGACGGTAGATAATGATAATTATTCTCAGTATTTATAGGTCAATTACTCGCTCTTCGCGATCTGTCCAAGCTCCTCCAGACGTCGCCAGATGCTGCTGCTCCCCCAGCGATTAAGACTGGCTTGCAACCTCAACCATCGACCTTCTGGTCGCTCATAACGGTCAGGACGTTGCCCGCCGTTGAGATACGAATCAGTAACCCAACCCATTTTTTTGCTGCGAAGGAATAGGGGCGGGAGAGGCAACCTGAAACCTCCCCTTGTTTGCTGCTTTCAAGTGAGCCCGCCAGAGCCTCGGAGCAGCAGCTACGGCAAGGCACCCACTCCCTGCAGCATGTGATCGGCCTATGCCGAACCGACCACGACAGGCTTCCGATCAGTGATCATCGAGTTCATGTAGTTCTGCACAATCAGCTCGGTTTGCCCGATCGCTGACTTGCCATTGCTGAACATGTCCGAGATCAACTACGGCGGTCCGTAGAACAGCAACGTGATGGCACTCATGTCGGCCAGCAACACCTTGCCTTCGGTTGCTGGCGTGGTCGCCAGCACCGGCACACCAGCAATTCGATAGTTGCCAGCGTCGTAGGTGACTGTGGTCTCACCACCGCCGAGGCTGATCCGTTGAGTTAACAGATCAGCCAGATCTGAGGTGTTAATCAGGAACCTTGCAGCGGTCAGATCACCGTTGGCATCCGCCAGCAGCTCCATCATGTCGACGAGTTCGCCGTGATCCAGCAGTGCTGCGCTAAACGTCTTCGATAAGACAGCCACTGGGCTCAGGAGAAGTGAACTCATCTCGACAAATCATCAATCGATGGACCTCTATCTCTTCTTTCAGGAGATCACGGCAAGAGCTCACTTCAAATAAAACTGAGTTCAAAGATTTTGCTGGCTTCCTATTGTACCTGCACTGTTAGAAGTGAGCAATGTTCGGGATTGAACAACACAAGCTGTGGCTGTAAACACACGTTATGTAAACCCACCATTGTTCAGCTATTCGAGCGGTTCACTGCGTTCCATGCATGGACTTAATATCTAGAAGTTCGAGACTGTTGGGTGCTGCTTTAGATGACTGACGACTTCAACATCGCAGCCGAGCCAGTCGACATCAAAAAGCAGTACCAAGCTCAGGCCGATCTGAAGAGAAGGGGCAGTCTTTTCCAGGTTCGACTGGACGACGAGATGACCCAGGAGATGGAGCACTTCATGCTCAAAAATGGCTTCAACCGCAGTCAGGCCCTGAAATACATCCTCTACAAGTTCTTCAAGAAATAGCCCCCATTGCCAAAGCAAAACAAGATATGTATTCGCCTGAACGACACAGGGGCTGACGCTTCCACTATAAAGAAGTCGTAGCAACGGCTATGAACAACGTTCACCTCGCTTCTGCGAGGCGCAGATCACCAGGCCAAGGAACGGGGACCTGGATTTCTGAGGAACCACAAATGACACTGACCTATCGCGGCCAGAAGTACGACCAGCAAAAAGTGGCTGGCGCCTCCGATAAGCCTGCTCTGACCTACCGCGGCGTTTCCTACGTCAAGTGATCAAGGCTTAATCAGAAGATCCCAAACCCCTGCCTTCGGCGGGGGTTTCTTTTTGGGAGGCGTTGTCCACAGATGCGGTGTCACAACGTGCCCTTTCGGGCCTCTACCGCATCCCAAAACCCTACGGATAGCGCTTTAGGTCACAAAAAAGCCCGCTGTGACACACACATCGGGCCGGGTGATGGGGGAAACGACAATATGGCTCAGCAACTGGGTGTTGCCTAGCCCCATATTTGGTGTCTTAATAGTCGGCACAGAACTTCACTGCACTATGTCCGAATTCTGCAATTGTTGGAACTTTTGAGTTCAATGAAGCTATCTTTGTCAAATCCTGCCGGGTGATGGGGATCAACCGTAAGGATTTTGGGCCCTGG
>Ga0163109_10004638_pt1 | contig 10408 bp, 7 predicted proteins | sample CRUFie1St13metaG_FD_108704 | JGI IMG/M metagenome (GOLD analysis project Ga0163109, IMG submission 108704) | Marine microbial communities from the Costa Rica Dome - CRUD Field 142mm St13 metaG | ecosystem: Environmental > Aquatic > Marine > Oceanic > Photic zone | place: Costa Rica: the Eastern... | reverse complement strand
GCTGATGGTCTAATCCTGGGTCGTTTGGCCAGCACAGTTGCTGACCTTCTATTGAAGAGCACGCGTACTGGGGACGGTGACCAAGTGGTTATCGTAAACGCAGAGAAAGCAGTTATTTCTGGCAAGCCATCTGCGGTTTACGCGAATTACCACGAAAAGTATGCACTAAACCATGCTCGCAAGGGACCTTACTTCCCACGCATGCCTGACATGATTCTAAAGAGAACAGTTAGAGGTATGCTACCATACCAAGCAAAGAGCAGTGGGCGCCGCGCACTTCGAAATCTACGTGTTGAAATCGGCTGTCCTATCCACCTAACCGGCGACCTTCCTGAAGGTCACGAGGCAGGTGACGACAGCAAGATTCGACGCCCACTTCCACAGCGTTTTGTACGTTTGGGAGATGTTAGCGCTAACCTAGGCGCACCAGCACACCGATGGAACGGAGGTGAGCAGTGATGGCTCGCAAAGGAAAGAAAGTTGTACACACATCAGGTAAGCGAAAGACCGCAGTTGCTCGTGCAACAGTGAAGGCAGGCAAGGGAAGAGTTCGTGTAAACAGTGAACCAATTGAAATCCTACAACCAGCCCTTTCTCGCCGCAAGGCGATGGAGCCTCTAATCATAGCTGATGCAATGAACCGCCTATCCAAGGTTGACATCAACATCCTAACACACGGAGGCGGAGTTATGGGTCAGACTGACGCAATCAGAACCGCAATCGCTCGTGGACTAGTTCACTACAATGGAGGCGCTGAAGGACTTGATGAAGAACTTCGTGATGAATTCCTACGCTTTGACAGGAGTCTTTTGGTTAACGACCCACGTCGTAAGGAACCAAAGCATCAACTCGGTCGCGGTGCTCGCAGAAAGAAGCAGAAGTCTTACAGGTGATTTAGATGATTATACCAATACGTTGTTTCAGTTGTGGCGGACTTATCGCTCACAAGTGGGAAGAATTCAATCAGAAGAAAGATGCAGGAATAGATGTTAAGACAGCACTTGATGAACTTGGTTTCGAGAGATATTGCTGCCGTAGAATGTACGTTTCACACATCGATCTAATCGATGAAGTTGCACCATTCAGCGCATCCCGTGAGTGAATAGGTTTTGTTCAGATTCCCCAGGCAAGGGCTTGTGGGTTAGCTTGGCCTATACTTGGCGGCTGGGGGCCGTCAGACCCCAGTTCAAATCTGGGCAGGCCCACTGCCTGGGGCTAATAGCGAAAATTAGTCACCGTAGGTGACTGTGAAGCAATGAGTTCATGTTGTATGAGACATTACGCCGTAATATGAGACTTCGTTCTTTGTTTCTAGCAGCCCTGATGACAATATCAGTACTGTCAGGTGCTGTAGCCAATGATACCGTTACTACACAGGATGTAGATATTTCTGGAAATTACGTAATGACTGGAAATTACACGGTCTCGCACGGCACAACTCTGACAATTAAACCCGGAACTTTAGTAGATATGCAAGACTATTGGATGAAGGTAGAAGGTACACTTATCGCTGATAATATAACAATTATGTCCTCCATACAAACCACCGGACAAGGTTCTCACAATGCAGGAGTCTGGGACGCGTTGACCATATCCCAAGGTGGTACAGCAATCCTCGATAACGTGACAATTTCAAATGCGAAATCATGTATTATTGTTGACGGTACTTTGGTCGCTACATCGCTAACGATTGAGGATTGTCTAATTGGAATAGAGATTGCAGGTCAAGCAGACATTTCAACGCTCTCAGTTGAGAGCGTTGACAATGATGGATTGAGAATAAGCGGCTCAGCAACACTTTCTGATGTAGTATTAAGCGATACCACTACTGGACTTGCATCAACCGGCACAGTTGCTCTTACAGGCGGAGATTTCACACAAACAGGCACAGGTATTTCTCTTACAGGAGGTAATGCAGATATTGAGAATTTAAATTTCGCAAGCGGTGTTGGCAATGCCGTCAGCATCAGTTCTAGTGCATCTGGTGATATCGATGGAATGACGGGAAATTCAAGAAATGCAATCGTGGCAATAGATGCTGACGGATTCTCACTATCTAATATCAATATGTCTGGTGAAAGACTGATCAACTCATGGTCTGCAGGGAATTTGTCAATTTCTCACGCAGTTTACGACTCCACAAGTTCAGAAACACCAATCGATGTTAGAACTTCAGAAACTGTCACTCTTTCTCATGTCTCACTCACTGGACAATTCTCCTCATTGCAGGGGGCCTATGATGCACCGTGGATAGGAATGTCTCTCGCAGGAAGTGGAACTTACAAGATAGATAATTCATCAATAGAATCCACTGATACGGCTTTGGTGACTAGTGGAACTGGTATTTTATCAATTTACGATACAACATTCACCTCTGAGACCAATGGATTATCATTTTCAGGAATATCAGCGACTATTTTGGATTCGGTAACAGTCAATATGTCATCAGATGCAGTAAGTGGAATTGACATATTACAAGGCCACCATGAGTTCTCTCAATTAGAAGTAAATATGCCATTCAATCAGTTTGAAACAGGCAGTACTGGAATTGAAGCATGGTGGTGCTCAATCGATTCTGAAGAAGTTACGGTAAATGGATTCGCAAACAGTTTATCCTTACACGAATCGATGGCAAACTTTGCTGATTTGAATCTGCTTGATTCAAGCGAGCAGGGCCTGTTTGCGAGTTCATCAATGGTTCACATATCTGATTCACTAGTAACTAGGGTCTCAGATTCTGGTTTGGACATGGTAGCATCACAAGCAGTTCTGCGAACTTGGGATGCATCTTATCACGAAGATGCATCGGTTATCGATGCTGAATCAGAGGTGACAGTCTGGTCTATGACTTCAACTAGTAATCTAAATTCTGACTCAACAGGTGATGGAGTACTGAATTATGGTACAACTCAAACGTTGAACATCAACACAGCGTACAACAATCGTTTGTTTGAGATGACAGTTAATTTCGAAGATTTGACAGGTAATCCTGTCGATGCAGATTGGCAAACTCTAGGATTCACTGGTACTGCGAGTTCTGGTACTGCGGTTTTGCCAGTCAGCGAAATAGGCTCCCAGATAACTGCTACCTTCGCTGGTGTAGGGGCGATATCTTCGCCAACTGGAGTTCAAGGAGGAACTCACACAATTCAGGTTCCAATTATGCCTCAAGGCGATTGGATTCTACCTGCGGGTTCAGTGGTGGTGCTCGGACCAACAGAAGATGGCATGCCTCATTCTGCTGGCGGCAACATTACGATTCCAGCAAACGCTAACCTAATCCTCCAAGATACAAAATTGATGATACCTCAAAATGCGACGCTGGTGGTTGAAAGTTTTGGCAACTTCGAGGGAGAGAATTCTGAATTCCATGGTGACGTTATTTCGCATTCTTCTGATTTTGCTAATTCGCAATTATCGAATTTGAGTGTGCATGGCGATGTGTTCTGGACGTCCTGTCAATTTGACATTACAGCTTACAATCTACATATCAATGGCGAGGTAGAACTCGATAATTCATGTAAGGTTACAATCAACTCTGGTAGCGTTCCAACCAATACAATTGTTGGAGTGGGAGCAGTGTTTGAGATATTAAACACACTCCATGTCATAGTGCTTGACAAGGGCGAACCTGTTTCAGGAGCCACCATTTCAGTAGGTGGCCAAAGCGTTTCAACAGACGCGAACGGAATGGCGACCAAATCCACAACATCACTAATCGTTGATTCTAGTGGTATAACAACTTCTGGTCTTGTTCAAGTCCAGATGAACTTTGGACAGATTACTGATTTGATGGGTTGGGATACTTCGATGTCGATGGAACACACATTCATCGCATCTACGATTTCTGGAGGCGTTCTAGATTCTTGGCTTGAATTAGAAAAGGCTTGGAGTCCATATCATCTAACGTCTGACCTTGTTATTCCGACAGGTGAAACAATGACTGTTAACGACGGAGTTTTCCTTAGGGTGGCAGATCAGGTTACTATTACAGTCGAAGGTACATTCAATGCAGGATACTCAACGATTTCATCGATGGGAGATGGCGCTAGGTGGGGCGGTTTGGTAATTGGAGATAGTGCAGAAACAACAGCTATGCTAATTGGCACTAGTATGGTTGAAGGTGCACCATTGGTTTCCATTGAGGGGCAATCAGATACAGTTCTAAGCCACGCATACCTGGCACGTTCAAGCAGTGCAGAACCGCTTCTTCGGTCAATAAGTAGCGCCTCCATGGCACAATTAAGCATCATTTCAACCACATTTACAGATTCTGCTTCACACTGTATTGAGTTACAAGGGTCGGTCGAATTCTATGCTGAAGATATAGAAACCAACAATTGTGAATCTGATGCGTTATGGGCATTGGGCACCGATCTGTCGATAGATGGAATGACAACCCACGACCCGGTGACAATGTCAGGAGTCGAAGGGGAGATACACGATTTGGAAGGAACAGAAGTCACGGTTGATAACGTGGACGGCTTTTCAATGAGCAGTCTTACACTTGAATCAATATATGGTGCAGACAACAGAGAAATCAACATCGATGGTGCTATTGTAACAGGCGCCCCAGCAATAGATTTCGATAATACAGCTGGAGTCCTGTCAAATATCGCAGTCGATTGTGGAGGTATTGGAACCGGAATTACATCTCACCACGGCCGTGCTTCATCTTCTATTCTGTTTTCAGATTCAACCGTTTCTTCATGTACAAAGGGCGTGGATTTGCACACAGATGGAGAATCAGCCCCACTTGTTTTGACGGATGTAGAAATTGATTCACTGGTCGCTATCTCAAGCGATGGCTCGGATGTTATTGTGCAAAATGGAATTCTGAATGGTTCGGTCGACATTAATAATGCAACAGCAAATCTGTACGATGTTACCCCATTATCACAATCAACATCACTTGGAGAGATCCTAATCTGGTCCACACACATTTTTGATGTTAGATTAGGAGGAAATGCTCAGACAGCAACCCTTGTATTCGAAATTGGAGACTACTGGGTTGGTTCTGCTGAGGGCAGCAGCATACAGGTATCCTTGCCAACCAAAGTGACAGATTACACAGGAACGGTTGATTATAGCACAGTTCGAGTTATTGCTTCAGCACCAGATCTGCCCGATACCGATAAGTTCTGGACATTTGGTATCGACGAAGATGAAATCATCCAAATCGATATGATTGGGAACAAGGCGCCCGAAGTTGAAATCATAATTCCAGATGATGGATTCAGAATTATGGAGACCCTTCCAATCGAGATACGAGCAGTCATCAGTGACGATTTGGACTCTAATTCAGACTTGCAAATAGTATGGAAGGTTACTGTAGGTCAAGATGAGGTAATGCGCTTGAATGGGGAATGGAATAATATCACCGACCTCTCAGAAGGTTCCTATGTATTGAAATTAGAAGTTACAGACAAGCAAGGAAAGATGGCTAGCGACTCTCTTAGCTTTGAAGTGACACTACTCGATTCTGACGGGGACTGGGGCGCATCCTGTAATGCAGAAACTTGGTATGACAAGGAAGAGAATGTGTATTGTGGACCTGATATCTATGATACCGATGATGACAATGATGGTTCACTGGACGTAAGAGATGCATGGCCAAAAGACCCCTGTGCAAATCTAGACAGCGATGGGGATGGCCAGCCGGATACTGTTCAATGTCCTCTAGGTGTAACGACTTGGCTAACCGAAGACCCTGATGATGATGGTGACGGTATACCCGATGTTGCAGAGGGAGCCGGCTCTGGAGAAGATTCTGAAGACAATAGCACAATTGGAACTATCATTTTCGTCGTAATTTTCATCTTAGCTGCAGCATTTATCTTAATGCGCAGAAATGGAGATGTGGAGTAATGGTGGAACTAACCAGCACTCTACCTGATTCAGAATCTATCGCTCGCTTTTGTGTTGTTGTGTTAGCAATTATTGTTGCATGGGATGCTTGGTGGCTAGCACGTCAACGAGTAGACATACCTGTTCTTGGAGAGTTGCCAGGTGGTGGTTATGCATGGCAATCCAATCAGTCAGAGGAGGTATCTAGGCAGTGGGCTAACTTGATGACCGTTGGTGCAATGATGGTCTTGCCCTGGATGTTGGCTGAATTATCCAATACTCCGATGATTTGGGTATGGATTTGGGATGCATTACTAGCAATACATCTCATTTCTTTACTTGTGCCTAAGAGATATGCAGTAACTAGTACGCACCTTTTTGCTGATGGCCAAAGGTATGAGTGGAATAGATTGAGGCTTGCAAAAAAACAGCCGAAGAAGAGAATAATGTTGTTGCGCAAGGGGTGGGGTCCGTTCGGACCCCTACCCCTTGGCGGCGACAGAAGTGCGCTTGACAAAGCGGCACACCTGATTGTCACCATTCTTCAAGAAGAAGAGTGACTGCTCAATGAGCTAGCATCGTATGGTGTACAATTAGGTAATCAGGCTTCTAGAGCTTCTGATGCCTTCTTTGCACCCATCCATGCAACTATACCGAATCCGATCTTGTTGATCATGTCAGCGATGTTGTATGCGATACCCATGTACAGTTCACCCTTGTCTCCAATGTCGATGATTTCAACTTCTGGGCTGAATAGGTAACCTAGCGGGTAAATGATCCATCCGACGACGATGAACCAGCGGAGAGCGTTTGCGCTCCACATTAGTTCTGGTGCAATCTTAGAATTGTCAACACCCTTACCAGAGGACCATGGTGTTCCGGTTGCTACGATAATCATAGCCCATCCCATACCACCTAGAAGTAGTGCTAGGTATGCATCCATTAGTCCAGCTTCACCTAGGTAACCGAATCCAATCATGATGATAGCACCAGTGAAACAGATTCCAGTGAAACCTAGACCAGCGAATTTGTCGTCTGTGATTGCGTCCTTACCTACAAGGCTTGGGAACTTCAGTGCCATCAATGGTACTGTAATGATCCAATCCATGTATCTGTATTCAATCGAGACGACCTGATGGTCGACGTATACACCACGCATGTAGTAGTAGTGGAACGCTGCAATACCGACAATCAATGCAGAGATTGTCATTGTTGTGCGGTATTGCGGAGCCACGTTACTGCGTTCGCTCATGAAGAATACGAACGCCGCACCCATCGAAATGTATCCAACGAAGAAGAGGAAGAAAGTAACTAGTTCTAGTCCATCATTCTTATCATCGTTCAACCATTCGGCGGTTGCTGGGTTTGTGGTTATCAGTTCTGCGCTTACTGTGTGTGCCATTGCAAGGGCCAGTGTAGCGACTAATAGCAGGCTTGTTGTTCTTGAAAAGCGGTCTAATGACATAATTTTCAGATGTTTTCTTACAGGTTTTACATATAAAGGCCCGTTTTCTTTCATAGAGTAGAGCCGGTTTGTACAGCCCACATCCGCGCGTACGTGCCACGTTTTGCCACCAAGTCTTCATGCTTACCATCTTCAATTATCTTCCCATTATCTAACACAATTATTCTTTCAGCATTACGGATAGTTGAAAGTCTATGGGCGATAATTATTGCAGTTCTATCTTTTGAAATCTTACTAATTGATCTCTGTAGAGCCGCTTCTGTTTCATTATCTACTGCAGAAGTTGCTTCGTCTAAAATTAACACTGGAGCATCTTTGAGAACAGCTCGCGCAATCGCTATTCTCTGCCTCTGTCCCCCAGATAGCCTGTGGCCCCCCTCTCCAACGAGAGTATCCCAGGAGTCGGGTAACTCTTCAATGAAATTGGAAGCCTCTGCCACTAAACCCGCAGCTTTTACTTCTGTGTCGCTGGCTTCGGGATTTCCATACCGAATATTTTCAAGTATACTAGTTGGGAAGAGTGTGATATGTTGGTCAACCAAAGACATAGAGGAGCGTAATGTATTAAGATCCCATTCAGGCAATGCTTTTCCTGCCCATTCTATGCTACCTTCCTTTGGTTCAGCGAATCGTAGTAACAGACGAGTTAGGGTTGTTTTTCCCGAACCAGTTGCACCTACGATTCCTGTAGTTTCGTTAGACTTGATTGTGAGATTTAGACCTTCAAACACATTTTCTCTACCTGTGTAAGCAAATCCTACTTCCTTCAGTTCGATATTTGACTTAGAAACATCTTCAGCATCGGGTGTATAACCGCCCTGAGAAATTTCAGTCGGAGATGAAAGAACGTCTAGTACTCTAGTTGAGGATGCCATTGCTCTTTGGTAAAGGTCAAACGTTTCGCCTAATCTTGTCAATGGCCAAAGCAGTCTTTGAGTCATGAATACAAGTACGGAATATGCACCAATCGCTAGAACACCCTCGAGAGTGAACCATCCTCCTAATAATAGAGTTGCTGTAAATCCACACAGAATTGCCATCCTAATCATTGGAACGAAAGCAACAGACAAACGGATTGCTTTCTTGTTTGCATTTCGATATTCATTACTCAAGTCTTCGACTCTCTTTAACTCCCTCTCTTCAGCGGTAAAGGATTGAATAGTTGACATTCCTGAAAGGTCATTTTCCAGCAGAGCGTTTAGTCTACCAGCAGTGTTCCTGACTTCGGCATACCTCGGCTCCAGACTTCTCTGGTAAAGGAAGGAACCCCAAATGATTACTGGAATTGGCAAAACAGCGAACAACGCAACTTCCCATGATATCGCTAGGAATACTGCACCAACTACGATAACAGTGGTTGTTACCTGCAATAGGTCGTTTGCGCCCTTGTCCAAGAATCTCTCTAACTGATTGATGTCATCATTTAGAATTGCTAGTACGTCCCCCTTTTGTCTTTCATCAAACCATCCCATACCTTGTTTTTGCACATGGCTAAACGTCTCAAGACGCAATTCGTGCTGGACGGTTTGTGCGAGATTTCTCCACAATACGCCGTAGAAATATTCGAAAAGAGATTCAAGTCCCCAGATTAAGAATGTAAGAACCGATAGGAATATCAGCTGGTGCCAAGCGTCTTCTATCCCGAATCCGGCTAGAAAAGACTCCTCTCTTTGTACCACAACATCTACTGCAAGTCCAATTAGCAAAGGTGGTGCTAAGTCCCATATTTTGTTTAGTACCGAACACAAAGTTGCAAGACGTATAGTGCCTTTGTGAGGTGACATATATTTTAGCAAACGCTTGAACGGTCCACCTTCACTCATAGAGGGTCTAAGGATTGGCAGTATGAGAATCCTCGCCTTGAATCATAAATCATATTTCGAAGATAACCATAATTGAGTATCGCTAGTCCCCAGTGATATATGGAGTGGACGCGCAGCGGTGAAGATCTGTTTGTTCGGCTTGACCCGGGCGAAGAGATTCACGGAAGCCTGCAAAAGTTAGCAGATGAGGTTGGCTTCAATGCGGCTGCGATAACTAGTGGAATTGGAAGAACTAGAGATACGTTATACGGTTTCATGAATGAGGATGGCGTTTACATTCGAAGAAATTTGGACCACCCATCTGAGTTGGTCAGCCTTTCGGGAAACATTGCTAGAAAAGAAAATGGTGACGCTTTCACACACATTCACTGCTGTTGGTGTGATGATGACAATACCGTACACGCAGGCCACATGTTCCAGTGTGTGACTCATGTGGTAGCAGAAATCCACATCAGGATCCTATCACAAGCGATAATGACACGATGTCCACTTCCAGATGTTGAGTTACTTGGATTACAATTTTCGTGATGTTTTTATCAATCGGTGTTGGTGAGAAATTATGGCCGGTCAAGAGAGAATCGACTTTCTAGCCGACGCAATTAGGTATCACAGGGAGTTGTATTACAATCACTCTGCTCCTGAGATAACAGATGTTGAATTTGATGCCCTCTGGGATGAACTGAAGCAACTAGATCCAAACAATATCGTACTTCACGAAGTAGGGCCAGAACCGCTTCCAGGAACTGTAAAAGTAGAACACGTGTTTCCAATGCGTTCCCTAGATAAAGGGACTGAAGACAAAGACATCATTCACTTTGTAACCCAGTCTACTTTTGGTGCGAAGAGGTACCTAGCTCAGCCAAAGCTAGACGGTTCTGCATTGTCACTGGAGTACGTCTCAGGAAACTTACACAGGGCTGCCACAAGGGGAAGTGGCGAGCGCGGAGAAGACGTAACTCTAAACGCCAAAATGGTGGCAAACGTTCCTCAAAGGCTTAACATGCCAATAGATTGTCATGTTAGAGGAGAGGTTGTAATGCCTCTTGCAACATTTGAGAAAAAATACCGAGATGTCTCCCCAAATCCACGCAATCTTTGTTCTGGCGCACTGAGGCAGAAACACGGAGATGGTAAAGCCGAGGCTTCAGACCTTGTATTCTGGGCGTACGATGTAAAATTCCCAAACGAATCACCAGACGCTGCAAATGACAGTGAGTTGCTACTATGGTTACAAAAAGTGGGTATCGAGCCAGCGCCATGGGAAGTCTTTGAT
>Ga0163109_10004637_pt1 | contig 10408 bp, 18 predicted proteins | sample CRUFie1St13metaG_FD_108704 | JGI IMG/M metagenome (GOLD analysis project Ga0163109, IMG submission 108704) | Marine microbial communities from the Costa Rica Dome - CRUD Field 142mm St13 metaG | ecosystem: Environmental > Aquatic > Marine > Oceanic > Photic zone | place: Costa Rica: the Eastern... | reverse complement strand
TTCGGTACATTTACTGCTAGTTCTTTTCTCAATTGATCCTCAAGAGACTGTCTAATTGAAGATTCTCGTTGTTTGGCTAATTCAATAGCCTTGTCCAACTCCTCTTTGTCTGTACCAACCACTAGCTCAGGCATCAAGATACCCTCTTCTTGAATTCTCTTTGAACGATAAGCATTCAATTCTGATTCTCGAATACGGGTTTCCGCCTGGTTTTCAACTGTTTTGATCTGTGCTTGTAAAGCATTATTTTGATCAATCACTTGTTGGATCTGCTTTTGTAGTCTTTCCATGTCAGACAATTTAGAGTCCTCGATTTCCTCAAGTTTCTTCTTCGTTGAGTTCAACTCTTTTAGCACTTGCTCTTTTTGTTTCGCTAAGTCTTCAGACTCTTGTTTACGCTTCTCCATGGATGCATAAAGTTTGTCTTTCTCTTCTTTGCGAATCTTATTTAACATTTCGTCAACCTGAGACTTCGTATAGATGTCTTCACTTGACTCTTGTTGAGCATTTACCTCTTTGGATGACTCTTGACTCTTAACTTCACTTGGATCTTTGTTTAATTCGGTTTTTTCTGGCGTATCACTCATGTTTCTTTATGTCCTACCATTTTGGTGTGCATTGAGATATTTAATATTAACGAAGGATGTCAACTTTAGGAGCGCGTCGCGCGTGATGTCCACCTGCATTCATCATCATTTGAAGACGACCATCAACACGAGCTTTATTCGGTTGATTTCGCATATCGAAGTAGTCGGTCATTCCTCGGTTTTTAGAAGAAGCATCTTGTCCAGGACGAACACTTGGGTTCGCACGATTTGGTGAGTACATAGCCATTGTGGCCTCCTTATCTCAATAAATTGTTTAAATGTAAACTTAGTTTCGGCAATTTTAAATTATTTGCCCGCTATTATTCTATCATATTTTTAAAAAAACAGAAAATTATCTAAACAGAGGCTCAATGCTACACATACAATTTGCATGGGGTACTTCGGGAAAAGCATCCACTCTGTATAAACCCGTCCTACTTAAAGAAGCAGGAAGAGAATCTGACACATTTGAAGAAGAAGCCAAAACTTCACACACTTCTGTTCCGCCATACGATTTATGAGACACTGAAAGCCTCCAATAGGCATAATCTACATCTAGATCTTGTATTACAGATAATGTGGCTTTGTGCATTGCCTTGTTTTTTTCTGTTCGATTTATTCTTGCCAACCCTCTTGCTATACAAGCTCTTTGACTTCCTTTCGGATCTATCAATCTTTTCTTTAGCAAAGAAACGCCTTGTTCTCTTTCTTTTCGGCTTTTAAGTATTTGGGTTTCAAGCACCGTAGCCATCCTTTTTGCCAAGACATCCAACCTGTCTCCCGTGTTCACATCGTTAACTTTCTCCCGAAGAACAGAACTAGTGATTTTTGTTGACAAGTCATTTATTTGGGTGCGATTGATTTGCCCAAAATCTCCTGCTGCTCTGTTGACTCCAATCAGGTAAGTCTTAACTGCACCTTGCATGTTAGACTCTATTAAACCTGCCGCTTTCACCATCTTTTCTTTAACGATCTTTCTAATCTTCCTTTGAGCTTCCCTTTTGTTTTTTACACGCAGTTGCCCGTCAGAATCCCTTTTTTGGTCTGACAATAGAAGAACCCTCTCCACTTCTACTATGGCATCCAACATGACTTTACGAAACTGTCCCTCTTGCTTAGGTAGTCTGTTAAGTATACGAACCTTGGCATCTCTAATATGCTCGCTACGCTCACCTTTTCTCACTGCCCTTGGGTTAGAGTATAAAATTATATTAGAGCCGTTAGAGAGGCTAATAGAGTGCCTTGTAGAGACTAATCCCCCTTTGTTTCCAATCTCCTTTGGCTTAAACTTCTTAGCCATCGAGCATCTCTCCTGTTGCATTTAAAGAGTTTTTCTCACCCGTTGCAATTGGGTCTGGTCGAACAGGATTTGGATTACCTTTACCTCTTCCTTCTCGTCCTTCGTCCACAAGCTCCTTGACCTCAACCTCTTCCCCAAACATTTGTCCAATACCAAACTCTAACTCAGCTTGGTTTTCCTTCTCTTCTTTGATGTCTTCTTTCATCTTTTCAATCTCACGTTGACTTAAGCCCATCTTCATCATTTCGTATCTCTTAGAAGTTAGTCCCAAGTCTAGGCGCTTCATTGCTCGATCTAACTCAATTGATTCATCTCTTGGTAATGGAGATGGGAAGATCACTTCATTTCGATATTTGTTCATCTTGTTCAATTTATCAAACATTCTGCCAAAACTAGGGTCTGCTAGTGCAGTGATCTTCATAAATAGACGATTCACCAACCTTAATCCAGACCCATAAGATTGTATTTTAACTTGCCTAGACTCAAGCATCGGCATGTATCTCATTGAAACTGATGCCCCTGTCTCACGATTATTCACATTAGAAGACAAAGCAATCTCAGGAACTCCACCAACCTCATGCATTGCTTTCTTGATGATCTGTAAATACTCAAGAGAGGCAGATAGTTCACCACTTAAAGCTAAGTTTTCAACCGAAGCATTCTCTGGAAGACCCCACATTCGATTTGCCCCCCGCTCTAGTTGAGTTAACTTAGCCCCTTTAACAATAGTTACAGGACTACCATGGTAATTGATCACATCAGAGATGTCCGTACTCTTCTCGTTAAACTCTCTTTGCAATGAAATAATGTCAGACAAGTCTGATCGACCGTAAAACTCTCCTGCAATCGGATAGTTTGCAATATGGACAATTGGGATTTCTCCTAAAGGATTTGGTCTTTCGTTTTCAATTCCATTCGGATGGTATTCAATCACTCTATCAGAGAACCATCTTTCACCATACCAAACGACATCGTTGCTTTTTAAATCACCAAAACGACTCTGATACTTACTGTCCCCATTCTTAAACTTAGGGAACAAAATTAATACAGAGTTCACCTTCTTTCGATCTACTCCGTGTGGTCCACCGAATGAAGGAAAAACATATTGGCTTGGCAACACATCTACACGAGCGTATGGCGGTTCAATCGGATCTGAATCTTCCCAGGAAACACGAAGAAAGACATCTCCTGTAATTGAACCCATTTGCGCCATCTCAAATGCAATCATTTCTTTGCGATTCATTTCCCAAGTTCGCTCTAACATCAATCTAACGAACTCTCTGTCTTCGTCTTCTTTAGAAGGTGTTGCAGGATCGTCTGGTATTGAAACAGAGAAACCACTCTTCATTAGGAAGTTTACAGAAGCATCAACAAACCGTCGGCAGTAGTTAATCGTCACTAAAGGCTCATTGATGTCTCTAGTATGATCCCACTGAGAACCTCTATAAAATCTCATAAACTCCCTGTATCTTCTTAGCCGATCCGAGTGTTCAATCTCTGTACTCGTCACTAAGTTGTATACATTAGACTCTGAGCTTCCGTAAGGAGTAGCACTAATCATTCCTCTGTTTAATATTGCCATATTTAATCCCACTTTCGGTGTACGGATATTTTCTGAGAAAACAATCTCTTCTTTGAGATTCTCTTCTCATAATTGTTTTCATAAATGGATTTTAACCAATCTCGGACCGATTCGGTACTTAGATCTTTTAATTCTTCTAATTGCATTGCTTTTTTTACTCGCCTGGAAGAAAGTCCACTTAACTCTACCACTTGTTGAAAAGTCAAATCACCATCCATCAAACTTTCTCCTTCCTCTTCGTTCTTTTATTTTAGAAGAGAATCTACGCCTGGAATCATTTACTGCAGAACCCATAAACGGATTAGCAATTGTCTCAACCCCAAGGTTTTTCTTGTTTACTAAATAACATAACATCATCAACCCATCTGCATAGTCGTCATGTGCATCCCCCGAACCACTCGACTTTTTCTTCTGCCTTGGTGCATGGACATCCATATACTTACCCTTCCAATTTTTTTGGAGGTCATACATTTGACGAACAAATCGTTGCCACTTTTTCAGTGTACGAGCATGGTCCCCAGCGGGATAAGTAAGCCTTTGCTCTCTAATCTCTTGATACAAAGTTAAATAACCTTCATGCTTGCTTCTTTGATTAAATATAAATGGCAGTACATCAATACCATCATCGTATAAATCTGCATAAAGACGATCATAAATTGGATCACCCCGACCTGTCGCATCCACAATCAAAGAACCAATCTTATAGTTAGATAAGTAATGCAGAATCTGTGGGTACTGTGTCTCGTGATCGTCCCCCTCGATCTCCAACCAATTGACAATATGTACGTGATGCCGATCTTCACCACTCACATGAATTGGGTTATCCCACCAAACCTTACCAACTGTCAAAACTGTAGAGTCATTTGCTCGGCCAATATCCAAACTTGCCACCATATTTTCAGTGTATTGATCACTATTGTATGGCACATGCGAACGAACAAAATGGACATATTTGCCTTTTACTTTGTTTCTAATCTTACTTTTCTCCCGAATCCCACATGCATCGAAGATTTCTGGTGCAATAAAGTGTCCACGTTCTAATAACCAGTGAAGCCGATATGACATCCTAAATTCATCAGAATCATACCCAAGCCTGTCAATCTCACGCTCAATATACTGACGATACCTAGGATTATATCTAGCAGGGTATTCATAGTCGTACTGGAAATGACAAGATAACTTCACCGTACCAGAATTAGTCTTAACTCGATTCCGCTCGCAAGCATCAAAGAACTCGTTCTTGTGTTGGTTTGGTGTACCAATCTTAACCATGGATGCATTTGTACTTGCACCCATCGGATGGATCGACTTGCGGATCTTATAGTTTGATATGTCTTGAGTCTCTTCACAAATGATCAGATGATATGTCTTACCTTCGATATTAGCTTGAGGCCCAGCACTGTTCGCATCTACATAACTGCCGTTGGGTAAACGAAGAACCTTTCGGCCTCCTTGAAGATCAAGCCCAATGTCGGGATCACTCAATACCTTCAACATTGAATCCGACTGCATACGTTGTGCCATACGACTATGCATGATGCCCGCAAGCTCATAACTCGGTGCAAAAATACCCACCCACAACCCATCTTTGAACTTGTTGATTCGATCATCCTCCTTTAAACCGTCCATTTTCGCTAAAGTTGGCAAAATTACACACAAACCCACAGTCACACAAGATACTGTCTCTGTCTTTCCCGACTGCCTTGCAAATAAAGCAGTAATCTCCTCCCCGTCCTCCATTAAAACTGACTGACAAATCCTACGTCCAAATTCCTCTTGGTAAGGATATAAACTTACACCCGCTGCTTCTTTACAAAAGATGAAACAACGCTCTGCTAAATCAATCATCTCTTCATAACTTAAAGTGTGTCTAGGCTCTTTTACTTTCTGTATCTTTCCCATCCTATTTCTTCTTTCGTCTAGCCATTATCTTCTTAGCCTTCTTATACAATAACTCGTCTGCAGTCTTTGTCGTTTTTCCTCCTTGCACAAACGATAACACACGACCTCGACTCCATGCGATTTGACTTGCACCAGGTCTCCTGCCCGTTGCAAATGCCCTTGCCCCCCGCTCATGTACCTCCCTTAATATCCCTAATGGATATCCCGTGGCCTTCGCCACTGCCTTTAAATACCCCTCTTTTGTATTAGACTTCATATTCTCTTTTATTCGCTTCTTTAAGCCGCTCTTTGTCGCTTGCTTCGTATACTTGCTCGGCTTTGTCTTTGCAGTCTTATCTCCCGCCATCGGCCCGTAAGACGGATTGCCCTTCCGACTCGCTTTTGCCCTTTTTCTAATTTGCTCTTCTCTTTCCTTTTTAGTCTTTCCCTTCAATCCTGCTGTATACTTTTTGGGTACTTTGGTTTTCTTTTTTCGGGGCGCCATTTCTGAACTCCTTTGCAATCAAGGTTAATTGATTATACAAACCCCTTAACTCTTCTTGAGAAGGAGATCCATACATCTTGGAATTACATTCTAACATATCTTTTACATCAAGTAATTCATTCCAAGCCTCTCTCGTTTTATCTTCTTGTACTGATTTCATCGGAAACGATGATTCACGAGACGCAAACATATACAACAAACTTTCATCAAACATTTAGGAGTCCTCCATGGGCAATAGTGTTAATCATCCTAGCCATTACCATCCAAATTCAATAGAAGTTATTGATGCCATTGAAGCATGGAATCTTAACTTCTCACTCGGTAATGCTGTGAAGTATATAGCAAGATCTGGATTAAAAAACCCAGAAAAAACAACTGAAGATATAGAAAAAGCCATTTGGTATTTGAATCGTGAATTAACAAGGATTAAAACAAATCATCAAATATCCCATACTGATCATCCAACATCTCCAACGCCTCCTCTTTAGTGTCCCCATAACCCCAACCCGTCCAAGATGAACCCAAATTAAAACACAAAAACACACCTCGGAATCGACGAATTGAAGATACATCCACCAACTCGTCAAACTCGTGTTCTTCATATGATGCAAGCACCAAGTCATACATAGTGTCCCCCTCTGCAATTACATCGCCTACTTTTACCGGGTACTCTATTTCTAATACACTGTCCGGAAAAGAAATAATTCCGTTTGAATGATAAAACACCCAACCCAAACCTTGGTATTGCTTAAATCGGCTTGCCATGACTTCCTCCACAACAATTATAGTTTAAACAGTTCTCGTGGCCATGGTCTTTACACTTTTTCTTCATTGACTGCTTGATTGCATATCCTTGGGCTTCGGCTTCTTTTCTCGTCTTGTATACTTTACCTGACGAACCCCAACGATATCCTCCTTTTACTTTACGGACAGGCATTATCTGTTGTCTCCAGAACCCTTTAGCACACCACGACTATGTCGGCTTGCTAGTTTGTCTAAATTGATCTTCGCAATATCCTCAAGTTCATAACCAATCTCGGTAGATAACGCAGCTAAATACCACAGCACATCACCCAACTCCTTCGCTATCTCCTCCCTTTTCTTACAATCCATCTCTCCCTTGTTATCTCGTATTACCTTCTTTACTTTTTCTGCTACTTCTCCTGCTTCACCCACCAAACCAAGTGCAGGGTAAACTAAACTATGCTCTTTTGGGAAAATCGCTGTCTCCATCGCCTTTTCTTGATATTCAGTCAATTTCATTTCTTACCTCCATCATAATGATCATCTCTTGAACATCTTCTAATATTTGAGTAGAAGATTCTTTTAATTCTGGATAAGCCTCCTCTATTAAAGGCTCTTCAACAAAAGAAGGTTCATCTTCACTCCATCTTCGCATCGGTGGCTGCATACCAACCACAAAATCATTGCTTAATAAAATATAAAGGACTGTTAAAATAAAAACCATCACTATTAAATAAAATGTTTTCATTTCTTTAACTCTTCTTTTATGTCATCCAAAATCTTTTTGATAAAAGACATCGTTACATTCAACTCTCTTAAAGCCGCTTGGTTTTCTTTCACTCCGTCGTGAATTGCTCTCTGCTTCGTCTCTAATGCAGAAATCTGAATACCTTGCTTTATTGTCTTGTGCTTCAATAAAGCAACATCAACTGAAATAGAGTTCATCCACAGCAATGCGGGCAACATACACACACTTAACAATTTATATAAAAGCTCAGGTACTTCGATCTTCATTTTACTCTCCTTTGTTTTACATACATTTTACTAAATTTTAATTTAACATTGACGTTTTTTTTAGATACTGATAAATCTATTAAAATTACACACACCCTATGAAAAAGGATTATGACATGCAAAAGAAATTACACTTCATACTCAAAACAATACCAAATAATCCTCCCTCTCCTCTCGATCTCATGCGCTCTCTTGTTAACCTAGGCGTAGAATACGACTCCGACGAATACTTGTTCACACTCCGATTTTTACACGCAAACGTGTCTCAGGAATACTCCGATCTCACTCACCAGGCATTCTTTATGTATTCACAACGAATGAAAAGATGTTGAAAAGACAAATATGATTATTAAAGTTTCAGTCCCTGGACAACCCGTGGCTAAATCAAGACCAAGGTTCTCCTTCAAGTCAAAAAGAGCATACACCCCCAAGAAAACAAAAGACTATGAAGAACTCATAAAAGAACACGTCAAACCCCTAGTCCAAGGCAAAATCTCTGGCGCAATTGAAGCAAAATTTATCGTCGTCTTCCAAAGACCAAAGTATATGATGACCAAAAAGTATCAGGACAAACTCATACTCCATACAAAAAGACCCGATCTTGATAATGTTATCAAAGCTATCATGGATGCACTCAACTCCATACTAGATGACGACTCGCAAATCTGCAAAATCTCCGCAGAGAAATACTATAGCGATAAATCTCAACTACCCTATACTCACATACAACTGAAAGAAATAAATAATGTCTAAATTAGAAGCATGTTGGATCGTACTCTTTAATCTTTTCGGCAATAACCCCGATTCACTCTCTTCCGGATACCAACGCAAAATTACACGAAACCTGTACCCAAAATTACAAGTATGCAAAAACGTATACACCGAAGCACAAAAACAAAATATCGACCCACTCCTCGCAATCTCTGTCGCATATCGAGAAACACGATTCCGAAACGTAGAATCAAAAAAAGGCGCAAAAGGTCCCATGGGCGTTATCCCAAAATATCACTGCCCCAAAAATAAAAAACAAAAATGCAACTACACAAAAGCAGGTATACACGCTCTTATTAAATACCTAGAAATTAATGAACACGAATTATGCCCCGCACTCGCACAATACAACCGCGGCAATAAAGGCAAATGCAAAAAAGGAAGATCCGAATACCACTACGCACAAGATATACTCAAAATCTATAAACTACTTCTTAATCACAACTACTGCTCAAGCGAATTTGAATGCTAAACCCACAAAAAACCTCTTATCACTGCAACGCCTTATAATGCACATCAGGCTCTACCGTATTTACCCAACGTATACGCCCCAATACACTCGACTTCTTACGACTCCTCGTTCTCACACCATTCGCAGTATTCCCCTCTATCGTCTGTATTCGATCTCCGTCCTCATACAAAATCACACCAATATGACCATACTCATTATTACCCCTACCCCTCTCATCACTACCACTACCCCTCACCCCCATCACAAACAAATCCCCTGACTCCACATCCGACATGTCCTCACTATATACACCCTCCTTCTTCGCCCACCTCACCGTCTGAGTCACCCCTCCAAACCAATTGCCAAAAGGAATATCCCCCCAACTCTCCGCCTCAAATAACTCCGCTAACCAACTGCTGATCGCTATCGCACACCAAGCTGGAAACTTCGTAACCCCTCCAATCCCCCAATGCTTCTTGTACGCACTCTTCACCATACGAGTCTCCCCCGTTATTCGCGTCCCCTGCACCAGATGACAAATATCACCTCCCTTATTACTCCCCATCGGACTCTCCTGCTTGTTCAAATCACCCCAACATATACTCAAAAATTGAATCAACAAATCACACACTCCCGAACTACGCAAATCCTCCTCAATCATTATCCACCTCTCGTCCTTCACATTCACATCCACTCGCAATGTCGAATTACGCCGCAATAACGACTCCCAGGTTCGATCTCCACATATCCCATCAACTACCAAATGCCAACGCATCTGGAACTCCATCAAACACGCACGCGTCTTCGGACCAAACACTCCATCAACACCCAACTCAACCTCTCCATGCGCATTCAACCTACGCTGCATGTACATCACATCCCTACCCAAATCTCCCTCGCGTAAAGTTATATACATCTCACTCTCCTTCTTTTTTTTAAAAAAAATTAATAAAATTATTGACAATAGTCATGCACCATTGTACAACCAATTCATCACCTATTCAACCCCAGACAAAAGGATTTATACCATGCCAACTACCAAAACTAAAAAAACATCCGAAATTATCACCCTCTCCATGAACCCCGAACTCGCAAGACTCCTAAAAGCCCTCGAACTCAAAACAAATACAAAACGATCCACACTCATCCGAAACCTCATCATCCAAGAACTTAAACAACATGGACTCCTCCATGATGACTACACCTCAAACCCAAAACTAGGAAGACCAAAAAAACAATAAATACAACTCCAAACAACACCCCCCCACTCTCAGGATATATCACAAATATATCCACAATCCCCCCGTGCCTACATCTCAACAAAATCTCCCCTAGTGTAAAAGTGACTTGCACAGGTTTGGGGTCGGGCTTCCTTGGGGCTATTGAAAAAGCCCATAAACCACAAAAAAGATCATCAAAGATAGGGCAAATACGCACGTAAATGCCCCTTAAAGCGACGTTTTTCTATAGGTCTATATGAAACTACCTAAAATTAATAATTTTACGTTAGAGCGATTCCCTTTTAAAATCAAGCACTTAGCTTGGTAGGTAAATGTAGCTTTTTATCCTACAT
>Ga0163109_10004635_pt1 | contig 10410 bp, 6 predicted proteins | sample CRUFie1St13metaG_FD_108704 | JGI IMG/M metagenome (GOLD analysis project Ga0163109, IMG submission 108704) | Marine microbial communities from the Costa Rica Dome - CRUD Field 142mm St13 metaG | ecosystem: Environmental > Aquatic > Marine > Oceanic > Photic zone | place: Costa Rica: the Eastern... | reverse complement strand
TAGCGACAGACAGGACACGAGCCAAACGACAAAGACGACAGCTTTGAAGGAACTGAAGAATAATGCGCCTCATTCTCACCATCGCGATGGCCCTTGCCTTGGCCGTTACCGCACAGGCACACCTCACCACCGAGTTGCTTGCTCAGGCCGTCCTTGAGAACCTCGTTGGCGGTGGATTCAGCATGCAGTGCAGCCAGGATCTCGGCAAGGTGTACCAGAACCAGGAGGTGATTGGAGCCATGGGGAAGCTGTCCGACGACGCGAATCAGGAGGGCCAGCTGATCGGCCAGACTTGCGCCGCGACCGCCTTCCCCTGTATCACAGCCTTCGGCCAGGGCACCTGCTGCTCCGTCGAGGGACCTCAGGGTGAGCCACTTTCGTACCGCTTTTGCCGCTACCGCCCACCCTGTAGGGGGGTAGACCTCTTTCCTCTGACTGACCAACGAACTCCTTTCTCTTGTCTCAGTTTGGAAGAAGCACTTGGATGACATTGATGCCCTCCAGAAGGCCGGACAGAGCGTCACACAGGGCTACGTGGCCGTGAGCAGCCAGATTCTCACCTTGAGGAACGGAGCCAGCGCCGCGGTCACGACGGTTGCGATGTCTTACATGCAGCCTTCATACATGCCAGCCAGCTGCGTGAACGCGGGCGACGCCCAGGCCTTCAACGCGGCCTCCACCCAGGCCTGCTTTAAAGCGATCATTCCGGGCAACACCATCCTCGACTGTGGAGTGCAGTGGTCGTAAGAACTGATGCCTGCCTTTCAAACAATAATCATCTTGAATTTACATACACAACAACAAACAATAAATTTTGAACCCGGGCACTCAAACCCCGTTCTCAAAGCTAGCCCTGACGAGGGTGTTTACGTCCTGCGGGGCAGCCTGGCTCCCCCTCCTTCCCCCGATGCTGTACACCGACTTGAGGAAGTTCCTCTTCCTTTGCTCCTTGTACTGCTTGAGAGGCATCCCGTCCACCTCCTCCACCATGGCACTGTTGACGGTCTTCAGTATTCTGTAGAAGAACTTGCCCTTGGTCAGATCCATGGCCTCGATGTGGGGGGTCTTTGGCACGTGGCTGTTGATCTCCGCGAAGGTCTCCGCCAGAAAGTCTGTGCACTTGTCCAGCTCCTTTGAGATGGAGAGCCCATTTTCGTTGCAGTGCTCGTCAAGGACGTCAATGTGAGTCAGCACAATCATGGTCAGGGGGCCGTACTCGTTCAGGGCGATGTCTATGATCCACTTATGCGTCCGAACGGCGTCCTCGAACTTTCCTGGCTCCACCACGTCCGCAGCGTTCAGCAGCAGGATGATCATGTCAAGCTCCCTTCCAATGTCCTCCACCTCCATCTCCTCGTCCAGGGATTTGTAGTACGAGTGGAAGAACTTATATTTGAACTGTTCCGTCTTGTACTTGGCGGGAGAGAAGTTGGTGGGGTGGATGGTATGCCTGAAGTGGTGCGTGAGGTCGATGCTCGGGACCCGTGGGTCAAGCGAGAAAGCGCTCCTGCACTGGAGGTACTCGTCCTCCCGCTTGAAGATGTACTTCCAAATTCCGTCCAGCAGCCTGAAGAGGCTCGAGTTGTAGTTCGTGATCATCTTCGTGGCCTTGTCGTAAGGCTCGGTCTTCACGCTTTCCAGCCTCCTGCTCAGCTCGCTCATCTGTTTCACCTCCTTCTGGAACTTCTTCAGCTTTGATTTTTCCAAGTCCTTTAGCCGTCTCACGACCTCGTTGACCCAGTGCTTCCGCGCGTGGAAAACAAGGGCGTTGACGAGCCTCGGCGTCATGTTGCCCGAAGAGTAAAGTATCTGCTTCAGGAAGGTGTTCTTCCCGGACTTGTTCGGACCGAAAACCCCAACGTTCACGCTCCAGGGGTTCGTCACGAACGCATTCGCGTCGTTGCCGTGACTGTCCGTCCGTGCAAGGTACGTCGCCGAGGGACCAGGGCAGCACGCCCTAAAGAGCGCCATTTTGCCCCTTTTACCTCTTCTCCCCTCTCTCTTTCCCCCTTCACTTGCCCTTGAGCACTTGCCGCGCTCGCTGATCCAGCCTGGCTCCCCTAACCTCGACCGAGAAAGTCGTTCATACTTTTACGAATGGCTCACCACCGAGACAACATAACACAAGGTACACCTATGAGAGGTGAACCGAGTGCGGAACGGGGCCCGCTCGGCTCACTCGTGCCGACACCTACCGTCCCTCGTGCGGCGACTGAGACAGAGCTCCAAAACGCTCGACGCCCCACCCACGACTTTTGCAAACATCAATTGGCGTGCAGTAATGGCGTGGAAGAATGAACGATTGCCCATCCTTCAAGGGAAGAATTTTCATCGTACATCGAAATTTCCAATCCCAGGAAAAGATTTCCTCAAATTGTCTGAATTGTCAATTCAATTCAATTCAAAACGACAGAAAGAGAGGCCCTCGAGCACAAGAGTGGGGCAGGGGTGACGGCAACCGCGAGAACGGCCGCGAGGGGCACAAAGGCGGGATCTTGGACGGCCTTTACCCCGTAACTCCGCGGAACTGGGAAGGCTCGAGTCGAGTGAGAGCGAATTATCCATCATCGAGATGGCGCAGGCGGTGCAGCACTTCGACCTGTCCTCACCCACCGATGAGGTCCTCTACGGCGTGGTGGAGGCCGAGACCGGTCGCCAGGGGGGAAAGCCGAGCGACCACGAGCTCAGGAACTACGCCAAGTACATCGGAGTTCGAGAGAGCGAGTTCGAAGACTTTGGCAGGTCCCTCGCTGAGGAGGGCCTTTCCGCGCCGCTCCCTCAAGGTTGGGAGCAGGGGAAGACCCCCGAGAAGGGCAGGAGGAGGTAAGCGACCCTCCCGCGAGCCACGAGTTGATCCGAGACCTCGGCCTCTTCTTCATTCTCGCTCACACTCTCGCTTTCTCTTTTTCGTGCAGGTTCTATTACGACTCGAGGAGCCAGCGCAGCCAGTGGGACCACCCCCTGGACGGGGTTTATAAGGACAAGGTGAAGGCCGCGAGGCAGGCCGCGGCACGGAAGCCCAGGGTCCTCGGGGACGTCACCAACAGTAAAGCCCGCCGGGGGGGCGAGAGCCAGAGGGGTAAGAAAGCGGGCGGTGGGGAGAGGAAGAAAAAGAATCAGAAGCTCCTCCCACCCCTGCGGCTGGTTCCGCTGGACGTGTCTAACGCCCCCACGGAGCCCGTAGACGCCACGGACCTCAGCCAGCAGAACCCACTCTACCTCGAGGGCGCCGTGGTCTCGGGTAGGGGCGCCAGCGACAGCGAGTCGGGCGTCTCGACCTCCGCAACCACCACGTCCCTGAGCGGCGGCACCAGCGCCAGCACCAGCACCGGTGGCGCGATGGCCAGGCGCAAGGCACTCAGGCAGCAGCGGAGGAGGAACAAGGGTGGCAGGCAGAAGAGCCCGAGGGAAGCAAGGCTTCGGGAAGTCGCCGAGACGAGCGGCTCCTCTTCGGCCACCGAGCCTGGGCCTGCCCCCTCGTCTACCTGGTCCAAGTCGCGCTCAGGTTCCAGGGGGGCAAGGGTTCTCGCCCCCCTTGGTGACCCTCAGCACTCTCCGGTCTCCTCCTCGTCCGGAGACTCGACCCTGTTGTCGCCCCGAACGCCAGAATGCGGCAGGAAGAAAAAGGGGTCGCCCCGGAGGATCGAGAAGACGAATGGATGGGAGAAGGTTTCCCAGCTGGGTGGGCAGGGATCCAATGCGGGCGCCAGGGGGGTTGACGATGCCGGCAACATGGTTGACCCCGTGCAGCTCAAGCTGGTGATCGACGTGGACGAGGAGGAGAGGGCGATGAGGGGGGACATCGACGAACTGAAGAGGACGCAGTCTGAGGCCCTGGAAGCGATGGGAAGGCAGGTAGGTGAGACCATCGAGAGGTGCGTGGTGGCGGTGGGGGACAAGCTCCTGAGGGAGGGAGGCCAGGCGGGGCGGGCGCGCGCGGGACGGAGCCAGGAGGGCAGTGGGCAAGAGGTCTTGACGGCAGATGCGGGCCAAGCCCTGATGCTTAAGCAGCTCAAGGGCGAAATCGACCTGATGAGCGACCTGATGGCCAAGGAGGGGAGCGCTAAGGCGCTGCTTGTCTCGCAGATCGACAAGTTCAAGAACAGCTTGGACCAGGAGCGCGTCAAGTCGAGGGAGCTGCAAGACAAACTGGAAGCAACCAGGAGGGAGGGCAAGGAGGAGAGGGCAGAGCTGAAGGAGTCCTTGCAGGGGGAGAAGCAGGAGGTGGAAAAGCTGATCTCTCGAGTCTCGGAGCTGTCCCGGGAGAAGTTTCAGATGGCCGAGAACTTCAACTCAACCGTTGTGGACCAGAGGGACGAGATTCTAAGGCAGCTTGGCAAATTGTGGGCCAGAGTCAAAGACTTGAATCCCGCCACCTCGACGGTTGCTGCGGCCCCGACTGCCCTTGAGCCTCTCGAGAGCGGCAAAAATCTCGCAAAGGAACTAGAAGTGTTGTCTGTGCATCTCAAGGAGGAGCTCGTGAGGGGAAACGATCGCATCTCAGAAGTTCTGGGCTCCAGCAGCGACCAGACCGAGAGGGTACTCGGGGAAATTCAAAGAGTCGCACAGGGCTTGGAGAATTCTGCCCTTGGAGCAATAAAGGAAAGCGATCTGGCGGCGTTGCAGAGAAACATCACAGAGGGCTTCTCCGAGATGCTTGAAAGCAATCAGAAGCAGATCGAGAGCATCTATACGGTCAAGATGGATGCCATTTCCTCGCGCATACTGGAGGGCCTGTCGGACGTGACAGGCAGGATAGATGGCAGGTCGAGCGAGCAAATTGAGGCCTTCTGCAAAGCAGCCGAGTCGTGCGAAAGGATTCTGAGTGAACAGGGCAACAATCACCAGGTGCTTTGCAAGAAGCTGACTGATATCTCGAACAGAGTAGATGCCGTAGAGGGCTCTATGCCAAAGGCTTACCTGAAGAAGGAGGACCTCGAGGAAGAGGTGAGGTATGCCTTCGACAAGCTCACCAAGGCGGTTGCGCAGCAGCAAGACGCTATCTCCAAGAGTCTGGAAGAGGGTCTGCAGAAACATGAGGGAGTGGAAAAGATCGTGCTAAGCAGTGAAGGTTGCCAAACGGAAGAGGTCAAACTCATGGCTACGGTCGGAGGGACACCGGGACCAAATCGTGAAGACTCACTCGATGACGACGATGCGGGATCTACCTTCAGCCTCTCAGACTGTGCCACCCACTCCAAGAAACAGATTGCACTCTTGAAGCAGTCCGTTCACAAGGCGAAAGCGAACAGAAAGGCGATCAAGCTCATGGAAAGCATGAGAAACACAACGAGCAATTCAATGATGCACGGACTTGAGGCCTACATCAGTGGCCTGCAAGCTTCTTCCAAGCTTACAAAAGGAATTTATGCCAGGTTAAACAGAGCCCAAGAGGTTTAAAGAAAACACCTAAAAGAATTGTTAGTCAACTATTCAAGAAAGCCCAATCCCCCAGCTCCACTCCTATGACGTCAAAAAGGCTCGCAAAGGGGATTGATTGTCTTTCAGTTGGACCCCGACGACGTAGATGGAGCTGCTGGATTTTGGACCACGACAAACTCCTCAGCCTGCGGCGACATGGGCGGCGTCGCGGGCGGGCTGGGGACCTCGGAGATCCTCCTGCTCATCAGGCTCTTCACCCTGATCTTGGAGATGCCCTTGGACGGCAAAGTCAGAGAGGATAGTCTGCTGTTCCTGAGGTCGGATTGGACCTGGGCGCCGTCGTCGGGGACGTGGTAGACCTGCAGCTCCTGCAGGATCCTGTGGTCCGCCGGGAACATCATGTGCTTCAGCTGCCTGATCAAAAAGTCCGGAAGGACGGCGACAAGTGGGACCAGGATGATGATCAGCCAGTACCTCGTAGTAGGCACCACGATGGTCAGGAAGAGTTGGTACACGTTTTGGCTGATCGCCGGGTCAAAGGACCCGTACACAATCAGGAACAAGAACCAAACCAAGATGGATCCCCAAATCGCAAAGTGGTGGAAGATTGTCCAGTGGTCCAGGATGAGTGCGATCTGGATGTTCACTGTGATGACGATGGTCGTGTAGAGGCAGGTGCCCATGCTGAAAAGCCCCGTAACCTTGCCGTTCTCCTTGTCAGCGTCATACCCATACGCCATCATGACCAGCAAAAAGTTCACGATTGCGGCGTAGAACGCATTCAGAACCCACATTGTCCTCACAGGGAAGAACGAGAAATATTCGTTGCGTAAGGCCCCTTGCTCATACACCCTCGGATATTTCCTGACCATCTTGTATTTTACATCCTCATCAAAGATCCCAATGGCAAGGACCGGCAAACTGGTGAACAGAATGTTGTAGCAACTCAGGTAGAAGTCATCAAAGAGGGTCTGCCCGCTGAAGAAGGCCTGCGAGTTGTAAAAGTACAGGCACAATCCCAGTACGATGTTCTTGTAGAAGAAGTACCCAACCATCCTCCCAAGCCGCTTGTAGGATATCCTGCCGTGCATCAGGATCAACCTCTCTAGAAACTTGAACTGCGCGATAGCGAAGTCGCTGCTCATCACAGCCTGCATTCCCTCCTTGCCACTGATCCCGACCCCGATGTGGGCGGCCTGGATCATGCCCACGTCGTTTGCCCCATCCCCAATGGCCAGCGTCGTGGCCCCGCTAAGCTTCACAAGCTCGGTTACCTGGGCCTTCTGCCTCGGGCTGACACGGCAGCAGATCACCGAGGCACACGACCCGCAAATATCGATCAACGAGTCTGCGTTCTCAGGGGTGATGGCGTAGGCCAGCGCGTTTCCCTCAATTACCAGAGCGCTCAGGTTCTCCCTCTTCATCACCCTCTCCTTCATCGCAGCAAACTGCTCCGTGACCTGGGTGGTAAAGATCTTGCTCCTCTCCTCGTGAGTCTGCTTCGCAGACAGCCTCTTGTCCCCCACGTTCAGCTGGACGGTGTTCACGTCCATAGCGTCCGTGAGCAGGCTGCAGGCGTACCCGATGTTCACGGCGGTCTCAAGCTTGTCTCCGGTGAGCATCCAGATGCGCAGCCCAGCATTCGCAAGGATCTCCAGGCACGCTGGAACCTTGTCCTGCAGGCGATCTTCGATCGCGGTGGCCCCGACCAAAATTAGTTCCCGCTCGATCTTGTCGTTCACGACCTCCACCTTGGCGTCCCTGTCCGACAGGGCGGTCTTGGCCTCCGTCCACTCCTTGTGGAACTCGGCGTAGACCTCGTCCGAGAGCGTCCTATAGCTGATGCACAACGTCCTGAGCCCCGCCTGCGCATACGCGTCCAGGTGGCCTTGCGTGCTCTCCTGAATCTCCCCCTCCCTCTGCGCCAGCCTTTCATAGATCACGTTGTCCGCACCCTTGCAACCCAAGATGATCTCGCCCTCCGGGGTCCTAAAGATAACTGACTGGCGCTTCCGGGCAGATGTGAACTCCAGGACGTGCAGGATCTGATACTCCCTCTCCTCCTCCCGCCCTTCGGCGTTCACCTCGCGCACGAAGAGCGAGTTTAAGTTCCTCTTGACACACTTGAAGCCAAGCTCTTTCGCCGCCAGCACCAGGGCCTCCTCGTCAGGGGACTCAGCCTGGTAGTTTACCTCGTCCGGCTCTCCCTCCGGGACAACCGTGTGGCAAACTGCGAGCAGCTGCAAGAACCGGCGGACCTCCGCGGCGTCCTTGTGCTTGAGCCATGCCAGGTCGGAGATCTCGTCGTCGTGGAAGCTGAAGCCCTTGACCGGCTTGGACGCCCTCCCCTGGCTGTCCTGCATGATTTCCTCGATGACGATCCCCTTCCTCAGCGAGTTGGCCTTCTCAATCTCGTTCACACCCGTGCCGTATGTCTTGCCTTTAATGCTGCACTTGAAGAACTCCATCACGTTGCAGGTGAGCGTCCCCGTCTTATCCGTGAGCACCGTGTCGATAATGCCGAGCTCCTCGTTCAAATTCGAGGTTCTCGCAAGCGCCGCAGTGTCCGTCTCCTCATGGTACATCTCCCGGTCTTGCCGGATGTACACCATGGCCTGCACGATCTTGACCATCTCGACGCAGACGTACAGCGAGATCGGGATGAGGTATCCGTAAAGGATGAAGCTCGTGATGAAGCTCAGCCCCATGACCTTGATCTTATCCTCGGGCGTGAACTCTTTCGGCTTGTCGTCCAAGGACAGGTACCAGTGCTGGTACCCGTAGTACTCGTGCCAAAATCCGGACAGGACGCTGCCAGAGACGCACATAAAGAAGAGCAGCGTGAACTGGAACATGATGACCGAGTCGATACTCTTCTCCAGCGTGGATCGCTTGGAGGGCGGCTCCGTCGCGTTCATCATCACCTTGGACTCGTGCCCCGTGTACACGGCGACTCCGTAGACAACCTTGGTGTTCTTCAGCGAAGATCCCCTCAGCAGAATGGACTCCGGGCTCACCGGGTGGGTCTTGATCTCGTACTGAGGCTTGGACCTCCTCCTGGGGTTGCCATCCTCGTCTACCGAGGCGTCGCTGGCGCTCCTGCCGCGTGTGGATGCGGCCCCCAGCAAGTGTATGTTGCCGGTGAAGGTGTAGAGGCTCGGGTTCGGCAGGTCGCACTGCACGGCTGTGTTGAAGCCCTGGAAGTCCGTGACGTCCATGTCGTTCGTCGCCCCGATTGCCTTCTTCAACTTCAGATTGGTCTCCCCGTCCAAGTTCATGGTCTCCACGTAGCAAACTCCGTCCGAGGTCCCGGACGAGAGTAGCACGAGATCTGCCGGGAAGGCCTGGTCCCTAGTGACCCGAAGGATGTCTCCCACGTGGACCTGGTCCCACCTCACTGTCTTCCAATCCCTCCTGCTCCTGCTCCAGACCTCCACCTCCCTGCCGTTCTCCTTCTTGTCGGCCTGGTGCCTCTTGTAGTCCTCGATGGCCTCCTTGACGAGAGAGACGCCCAGGACGATCGCCAGAGGCGTGAAGGTGGTCCACGGCCTCACGGGACTGACGTCCGTGAGCGAAAGACCAGCCACAAGTGTGAAGTACACGTTCGCGACGCGCCTGAACTGCTCATACAGCGAGCGGGGGAAGAAGGTGAACACGGTGTACTTGGCGGTCCTGGTCCGGTTATTCCGGAAGGTTTTCCTCCATTGGTGGTCGGAGCTGTTCGTGAAGACAGTCCGAACCTCCTCCGAGCTTGTTCCGGTGGACGAGGAGGCGCCCCCGGACGCCTGTGTCAGCAGCTGGTTCAGCTGGTTTGGGTTCATACCCGACTTCCGCTTCTCTGGCTTCATCTTCTGCCTCCCTCGTCACTATCTTGGGACTCCGGGGTCTGCACGATCAGCTCCAAGGCAACGAAAGCGGCCGCGCTCCCAACTCCAAAGGTCCTGGCTTTCATTCCCGTCTAGGACACTTACGGGCGGTCCCGCATTCAACGCCTTTGACTACGCGTCCGTCCCCAGGCTTTTCGTCTCGCGTTTCATCACCACGGACACGTCTCCGACCTCCACCGCCACCTCAGGAGCCTCCCGCCCCGCGCTTCGGCGCTCCTCGACTCGCCGCCGTCTTCGAGCAATGGAAGACGCTCTTTTGCTCTATTCCAAGGCTGGCCCTTGCCCTTGCCCTTTGGGATCTCGTGGGGGTGAGCATCGAAATGCATTTCCAATTGGAAATGTCTGATCGGGAAAGTTCCCTTAGAAAAGTCCAAAGTATCAAAGCAGTGGCTGGACCTTGCATTGTACAGTGGGAAGTGCGTGTTTTACAACCATCGGTGGGTGATCACAAGCATCGCAGCCACTGCAGTGGCAGTGACGGCTGCCGTGTCGGCTGTGCTCGAGCGGCGCGGGTATCGGGCGGGGGGACGCAAGGGCGCAGTGTCGACGCACAGACGCGACAGGTTTGGTTGAGAGCGTGCGTGGTAACGGGCGCAGGGCGAACGAGGGAAGCGCCGTCACCGAGTTGGATTGAAGAACTTGTGACGGTTTGTGGCTTTGAGGAAGATGTTTTGTTGCTTCGGAGGCAAAAACCTCGACAAGGCTTTTGCGAAGCTGGACTCTCAGGCCGTTCACAAGGCCACGGTCATCGGGGACGACCATGCATGCATGAAGCGCTTCTTTCAGCACGTGCGGTTCCTGAACGAGCCCACGTTGCACGAGGAACCTCTTGACGCCCAGGAGCGGCTGAAGGTCAGCTTCTACATCAGGCGGCAGAAGATCAATGACTTGCTCCTCAAGTGCACCAAGCTAAAGGTGGAGGAGCACGAGGAGATGAAGCCTCACCTGGAAAGGGTGGAGCAGTTGGCCATCGACCTGGAGGGTCGGGGGACCAACATGAACGCCATCTTCCGGTCCGAGGGAAACCAGAAGATCTTGGAAGAAAAAGACGCGATCTTGGCCCTGGCGACCTTCCTGGAGGCGTCGAGCAACTTCGATTACGAGAAGCTGGAGGCGACATTCGACGATGGGTACAAGTTCT
>Ga0163109_10004633_pt1 | contig 10412 bp, 11 predicted proteins | sample CRUFie1St13metaG_FD_108704 | JGI IMG/M metagenome (GOLD analysis project Ga0163109, IMG submission 108704) | Marine microbial communities from the Costa Rica Dome - CRUD Field 142mm St13 metaG | ecosystem: Environmental > Aquatic > Marine > Oceanic > Photic zone | place: Costa Rica: the Eastern... | reverse complement strand
ATCCCTCTTAACCAGATACCTAATGATGAAAATTCTATTAAAGGTAATAATATTAGAGGTAAATATTGGACTATAGCAGATGAGACAGGAAAAGAAGTTTCAAGAGACGTAGAAATTGAAGAAACTAAATATACTAAACTTTTACCAGAATTTGAAAAAACATATTTTAAAGAAGTTTATGAAACTTTAAGTAAAAAATTTAAATTAGGAAGAGTAAGATTATTATTAAAAGAACCGAGATCTACTTTAAGTTGGCACAAAGATCCAGAGTGCAGATTACATGTACCAATAATAACAAACCCAGGCTGTTCGATGGTAATAGAAAATGTTGCAAAACATTTGCCAGCCGATGGTAGGGTTTGGATAACAAATAACACTAAATACCATAACTTTTTCAATGGAGGGGAGCAAGCTAGAATACACCTGGTAGCGTGTGTATTAGACAGTCCGTTTAAGTAATGACTGAATTTACAAAAGGTATTTTTGAGGTAAGCAGAGACGTTTACAAAAATAACAAAGGCTCAATACTAAGAACAATAGTCTACACAATTGGTCACTTTGCAATTGCCATTACAGTATTAATGCTTGTGGCAGATGTATCTTTTATGATTGCCCTTACGGATGCAATTGTTGAGCCAATTGCGAATTCAGTTTGGTACTTTGTGCTTGATAAGTGGTGGGCAAGTAAAAGTAAAAAGTCTTAGTAACCCCACAAATTTTTTTTATTAATCCATCCTGTGTAATTTCCCGTTACCACCTTTAACCAATTTTTCTCTCTTTTTTTAATTAATAACAACCTGCCACTTTTGGCAACAACCATAGGCTTTGAATATTTTGTAGAATTATTAAAAATAATCTTTTCTTCAAGTGCGATTACTGATTTATTTTTTTTAAGTTGAGATCTATGAACCCACCCACCATTATTCTTATAATCTAGGATTTTTCTAAAATTTTCTTTTTCATCAATAACTTCAACTGGAAAATTTTTTTTTAAATATACGAATTTAATTGGGTAATCTAATCCAGGTCCATATCTTACATTTACCTTATTGTATTTCAGAGAAAGAAAGTAATTTTGGTCTGCTTTCGTTTCATTAAAAAAAACTAAAAAAAATATGAATAATATTCTAAAGACGATCATTTTATTAAATCACATATTCTGAATTCTAAATTTAATAAATTAATAATTAAAACCTTACCATTTAAACACTTTCCAACATCTAAAATATATTTAATTGCTTCATTAGCTTGAATATTACCAACCACACCAGCAATTGTACCGATGACACCGTCTTCCTCACAAGTAGCTATATTATTCGGTATACCTTGGTAAAAAGACTCTAAACAAGGTTTTGTTTTTTCTGAAAAGTTGAAACCAAAAATATGTCCATCAAATTTTCCTATTGCCCCTGATATAAAAACTTTTTTTAAAATCTTAGATAGTTTATTTATTAAAAATTTACTATTAAAGTTATCGGTGCCATCTATTACTATATCAAAAGACTTCATTATTTTTTTTATATTGATATCCTCAATTTTCTCTTTAAAACTTTTTATGTTAACTTGAGAATTAACTTTTTTTATTCTTTGTTTTACTACATCAACTTTGTATTTTTTAATATCACTAGTAGTAAATATAGATTGCCTATGAATATTTGACAAATTAACTTTATCATGATCAATTAAGCCTATTGTTCCAACCCCAGCTCTACTTAAGTATTCTGCTGCAGGACAACCTAGTCCTCCAAGACCAACGATTAAAACTTTTGATTTCTTAAGTTTTTTTTGCCCACTGACACCTATATCTTTAAGAATAATTTGCCTCGAATATCTCTCTATTTCATTATTTGTTAGGTTCATTTTTTCCCTGTGGACCCGAAACCACCTTGACCTCTAACAGTGTCAGGTAAACTATCAACTTCATCAAATTCCATTTTAAGAATTGGAACTAAAATCATTTGAGCAATTCTATCACCATTATTAACTATAAAATCTTTGTCACCATGATTAAATAAAATGATTTTTAGTTCACCTCTGTAGTCACTATCTATTGTGCCAGGAGAATTTAATACACCTATGTTTTCTTTTGCAGCCAGACCTGATCTAGGCCTTATTTGAATTTCAAGTTCTTCAGGGATTGCAACTTGCAAACCTGTTGGAATTAATTCTGAGCTCTTTGGTTTAATTACAACTTTTTTTTCTAAAAAAGCAGACAAATCAACACCAGATGAACCATCTGTTTTATATTTTGGAGTAATTACTTCTTTATTAGTTTTTTTGATTAATATTTTGACCATTAAATCAAATTTAGCCGATTGATAACTCTTTTTACAATCTCATCAGCTACTACTGATTTATAAGTTTTAGAAATAATTTCATCTTCAACATTTTTGTCTTTATAAAATATTGAAACTTCATTAAAGTCAGAATCGAACCCAATATCATTTTTGCTAACGTCATTGGCTATTATCCAATCACAACCTTTACTTTGCAGTTTTTGTTTACTATTTGAGTGTAAGTCATTAGTTTCCGCGGAAAAACCGATTACTAATTTTGGTTTATTATTATTTTTTGATATTAGCTTTAAAATATCTATATTTTTTTCGAAATTTAATTTGATATCATTATTTTTTTTTATTTTATTTTCACTTAAATTTTTAACTTTAAAATCACCTACAGCTGCGCAAAAAATTGCAACATCACACGGTAAATTTTCTACTGTCTTCTTGTACATTTCTTCAGCAGTATTAACTTTAAAGAAATTAATGTTTGGATCAGGTGCTAGATCTGATGGACCAGAAATTAAAGTTGTCTCAAAACCACTGTTAAATAATGATTTTGCTATCTCGTAGCCTTGCTTTCCACTTGATCTGTTTGTGATATATCTAACTGGGTCTATATATTCTCGTGTAGGACCTGCCGTAACAATTGCTCTAAATTTTTTGTTATCGCTTTTGGATTTAAAATAATTATCAAGTTCACTAAGTATGTACTCTATATCAGCCATTCGTCCGTCACCATATTCTCCGCATGCCATTTCTCCATTAAATGGCCCTATGATCCTGTAATTGTAGCTTTTAATTTTTTCTAAATTTTGTTTGTTTGATGTATGTTCCCACATTCTCACATTCATAGCAGGACAAACAAATATGCTTTTATTAGATGCTTGAACAACAGTTGTTGCTAAATCATCACTTATACCCTGGCCCATTTTAGCAATAATATTTGAAGTTGCTGGAGCTATTAGTATTAAATCTGCCCATCTTGATAATGTAATATGATCCATCTCGGATTCATTCTCTACAGAATATATATCTGAATACACTTTATTTTTTGAAAGTGAAGCAATAGACAAAGGTGTAACAAATTCAGAACCGCCTTTTGTCAGTATAGTTTTAACTTCACACTGAATCTTTATGAGAGATCTAATCAAATCTAACGATTTATAGGCAGCTATACCACCAGAAATTATAAGTAATATCTTTTTCTTTTCTAAAAAATTCATAACAAATTAAAATACTATGACGCCTAAAAAAACAAGTATTAATACACCAATAATACTTTGATTTCTTAAAGATTTCATCTCGTTTTTCTTCTCAGTTAACGAAGAATAAGAATTTGTATTTTGTGGAATTTGACCACTAGCTAAGAACGTTAAAGCTTGGTTTGCGTTTTCCATAACTTTTGGAAATTCTGGAATTTTTTTTAAAATTTCCGCAGAATCTTTTAAAGAATCTACAACATTTTTAATAGGATCTTTTGTTTCTTTTAACCAGTTTTCTAGTACAGGTCTTGAGGTTTCCCATATATTAGTATTTGGATCTAATTTTCTTGAGACACCTTCCACAACTACCATTGTCTTTTGAAGCAACAAAAGTTGTGGCTGCGTTTGCATGTTAAACTTTTCGGTTATGTCAAACAATTGTTTTAACAATTTTCCACCAGAAATGTCTTTAACGCTTTGTCCAAATATTGGCTCTCCAATTGATCTTAATGCTTGAGCGAGTTCATCAACTGAAACATTTTTTGGCACTAATCCCGCAACCAAATGAACTTCAGCTACTTTTTTATAATCTCGACTCACAAAACCAAATAATATTTCAGCTAAGTATCTTCTATTTAGTTTATCTATTCTACCCATAATACCAAAGTCTATTGGCACAATTTGTCCTGATGAATTTATAAAGATATTTCCTTGGTGCATATCAGCATGAAAAAAACCATCCCTAACAGCTTGTCTTAAAAAATGTTGTATTAAGTCAGACGCGATTTTTGAGGTATTTTTACCATCTTCAATTAATTTATTTTTTTCTCTTATGGATACTCCATCAACCCAATCTAAAGTAAGTATACTTTCACTGGTAAAATTCCAATATATTTTAGGCACATTAAAACCTAAATCATTTTTTGTATTTTCTAAATATTCATTAGCCGCTGCTGCCTCAAATCTTAAGTCCATTTCGTGATTTGTTATTTCTTTGAATAAAAAGACAACTTCAATTAATTTTAATCTTTTAGTTTTTGGAATAAACGTTTCTACCAGATAAGCTAGCATCATTATTGCATCAATTTCAGAATTAAATATTTCTTTAATATTTGGTCTTAAAACTTTTATGGCTACATCCTTGATTGTACCACCCTCGTCTATCCTAGCCTTATGAACTTGTGCGATTGATGCTGCTGCAATAGGATCAGAAAATTCAATTATGTTTTTTGCTGTTAATTCTCCAAGTTCGTTTTGTATAATATTTTCAGCTAACGATTTTGAAAATGGGGGTAATTTGTCCTGCAATTTTTCTAAATTTTTTGTAAGTTCTTCTCCAATAATGTCTGGTCTTGTTGCTAAGAATTGTCCAAGTTTTATAAAAGTAGTTCCCAAGTCTTGGATTGTTGAACTCAAATCATTTGCTTGCCCTGTATTTGTTTTATTTTTACTAAAAGAAATAGAGATTAAGTTAAAAAATAATTTGATAAAAAAAGGGACTTTGTGAGTTCTATCAATAATTTTTATAATATCTGAAGAACCTATTTTTCTTGCAATTTTAAATAATATAATGATTTTATTAATCATATTTTCCATCCTGAATGAATCGAAACTATGCCTCCAGAAAGGTTTTTATAATTTGGTTTATAAAATTTATTTTTTTCTAAAATTTCAATTAATTCCTCTTGATTTACAAAATTTTCGATACTTTCTATTAAATATTCATATGGTTTACTTTCCCCCACAACTATTTTTCCAATTGTTGGAATAAATTTGGAGTAATTTTTGTATAAAAATTCTAAATTTTGATTTTGTATTTTTGAAAATTCTAAACAAAAAAATCTTCCACCTTTTTTTAACACTCTGTAAGCTTCTTTAATAGTTTTATTTAAATTTTTAGTATTTCTTAATCCAAAACTAATTGTATAAAAATCAAAACTATTACTTGGCAAATTTAGTTTTTCAGCATTAGAAAGTTTCCATTTGATATTTTTATAACTTTTTAACCTTTTTTTTCCTTCATCTAACATCTTGCGATTAAAATCTACACATAGTATTTTTGATTTATTGTGATTAACATCCGAAAATAGTTTTGCAACATCTCCCGTACCGCAAGCCACATCAACAAGTGTATCATTTGATGATGGATTAATTTGTCTTATCAATTCTTTTTTCCAATATCTGTGAACACCTAATGACATAAAGTCGTTCATTAAATCGTATTTATCATAAACTGTGTCAAAAACAGTTTTTACTAACCCTTTTTTTTGCTGAAGATTTTGCTGCATAGTAATAATATTATTTTTATTAATATAATATTAAATGCCAGAATTACCAGAAGTAGAAGTAGTCACACGTTCACTAAAAAAAACGATTAAAAACCGTAAAATTATTAAAATTACAGTCAGCAATCGCAATTTAAGGTTTAAGCTTCCTGAAAATTTTGAAAGTGTTTTGAAAAACAGAGTTGTAAAAAATATCACAAGAAAATCAAAATATATCATATTTGATTTTGGTAATAATTTTTACGTGACTTTGCATTTAGGTATGTCAGGAACTTTACATATTCCTTCTAACAAAAATGTTACAAATTTAAGTTTTTATAGTAATCCAACTTTACCAAAAAAACATAATCATATAATTATCAATTTCGATAAAATTAAATTGATTTATAATGACCCTAGAAGATTTGGTTATTTCAAAATTTTAAAAAATAAATATGATTTTAATGATTATTTTAAAAGAATTGGACCTGAGGCCTTAGATAAAGGTTTTAATTTTATATATTTAAAAAATAAAATTAAAAATAGAAAAAAAAATATAAAAAATTTTTTGCTAGACCAAAAAATTGTTTCAGGCATAGGAAACATTTATGCAAACGAAATATTATATAAATCACAAATTTCACCAATGAGAAGTGTTAGAAAATTAAGCTCAATAGAATTATTAAGAATAATTAAATATTCTAAAATGACGCTTAAAAATGCAATTAAATACGGTGGATCATCAATTAAAGACTTTAAAGGTGTTTCTGGTGGTGGTGGAAGTTTTCAAACTAAATTTACTGTTTATAATAGGGAAAATCGGGAATGCACTAAAAGCAAATGTAAAGGGATAATTAAAAAAAGATATATATCAAATAGGTCAACTTTTATTTGTAATATTTGCCAACTTTAAAAAAAATATTGACCACGTCTCTTTCTAAGGTTATACCATCGCGTCTTATGGCAAATACAAAATCGGCAATTAAAAGAATTAGAAGAATTAAAAAACAAACTTCTGTAAACAAAGCTAGAAAAAGCAGATACAAAATAGCTTTAAAAAAAATGAACGGCCTAATTGAAAATAAAGATAAAAAAAAAGCTCTCGCATACTTGCCTAAGTTGAATTCAGAACTTATGAAAATTGCTAAAACCGGTGTTATAAAAAAAGGGAATGCCTCAAGAAACATTTCAAGAATAACTAGAAAGATTGGCACCCTGTAAGCAACCCCAGGTTATCAAAAAAAACAACTTAAAATTTACTTACACTATATATAAACATTTGAAAGATTATTTGACTAGATATTGAGTCAAATAATTTTTTAAATTTTTAAAAAACTTTTAGTAATTATTTTTTTACTATCTTAAAAAATTAAAATTCAATTAAGGATTTATTCAATTAAGGATTTTATTTTTCTTTTTAAAATCAAAAAATTTTATTGAATAATTTTTTCTAAGAATTTAGATGGAGTATCCCAATGAAAAATAATTTAAATCTTAATGTTGATAAAAATTTTAGTTGGGAAGTTATTCAAAAAGAACTTCGTCACCAATTTGGAAATGAAATCTACGAAAGCTGGTTAAAGAAAATCGTATTCGAAGAAAAATTTGCAAATTACATTTTAGTTTCAGTATCAACTAGATTCATTAGAGATTGGATTGTTTCAAGGTATCTTGACCAAATCTTAGGAATAATTAAAAAAATAAATAAAGAGATAATTAGGGTTGAGTTTAAAATAGAAAATAAAGTAGATAAAAAGGGAAATGGAATTCAATTAAATTCAAATTCTAAAATATCTTTTATTAAAGACTCTTTTTTACAGTATAACAGAATAGATCAAAATAAATCATTTGAAAATTTCGTAATTGGCGAAAGTAACAGACTTGCATTTGAGGCTGCAAAAAAAGTTTCTGAAAAAATTTCTCATTATAATCCCTTTTATATATATTCAGGAGTTGGGATGGGAAAAACACATTTATTAAATTCCATTGGATTAATACTTAAAGAATATAAAAAAGTTACATTTATATCAGCTGAGAGATTTATGTACCAATTTGTAAAGTCTATTAAGTCTAATGAGATGGTTAAATTTAAAGATAATTTTAGAAACACTGACGTGCTTATAATCGACGATATACAATTTATGAATGGCAAAGAGGCTATGCAAGAAGAATTCTTTCATACTTTTAACTCATTAATTGACAAAGGGTCACAAGTGATTTTATCGGCAGATAGGCCGCCTAGCAAACTAATTAAAATTCAAGAAAGAATCAAATCAAGGTTTTCTGGTGGTTTGGTCGTCGATATTCAAAGCCCAGAAAATGATTTGCGCTTAAAGATTTTAAAAACTAAATTAGATGAATTGAATATTTTATATAGCGAAAAACTAAAATTATCAGAGGAAATTTTAAAATTTATAAGCAGCGAAATTAGGAATAGTGTGAGAGAATTAGTGGGTGCTCTGAATAGAGTTGCCTCTTTTTCAAGGATTTACAATAAATCTCCAAATCTCAATGAAGTTAAAATAATTTTGAAGGATCTTTTAAATATAAATGAAACCAAAATAACCATTGATAACATCCAGACTTTAGTTTGCAAATATTTCAAAATTAGTAAAAATGAAATGCTATCATCTAGAAGATCCAGATATTTAGTAAGACCCAGACAAGTCGCAATTTATCTATCAAAAATTTTAACAACAAAATCTTTACCAGAAATAGGTAGAGAATTTTCAAATAGAGACCACACCACCGTAATTCATTCTGTAAAAACAATTGAAAAGATGAAATGTGACAATGACGAAATATCTAATGGAATAAACTATTTAAAGAATCAGATTTTGTACAAAAAAGAAAATGAAGTTTAGTATAAGTCAGAAAGATTTACAAGAGTCCCTTGGCTTTTGTCAGAATGTAATTGAGAGACGAAGCACCTTACCAATTTTATCAAACGTTTTAATAGAAGCTAAAAATAAAATTTTAAAAATTACAGCTACTGATTTGGATATGATATTTGTTCACGATATTTCAAATGTTGAAATTATTGAGGAAGGAGAAACCACTACAAATTCATCTATTATGCATGATATAGTTAGAAAATTTTCTGTAGGAAAAAAAATAAATGTAGAAAAAATATCTGATAGTAAACTACAACTTGAATCTGAAAAATCTTTATTCAAATTAAATTGTATAGATGCTAAAGAATTCCCATTATCTGAGGAAGATCAAAGTGGTGAAATAATAACAATAAATTCACAAAGTTTTTTGAAGCTTTTAAACAAATGTAAATTTTCTGTATCTAATGATGAGACAAGACATTATTTAAGCGGCATATTTCTACATTTCAATCAAAATGATGATAAAAATTATCTTACTGGTGTTTCCACTGACTCACACAGAATGTCAATTTCTAAAATGAAATTAGATGAACAAATTAAGTTTGAACCAATAATTTTACCAAAAAAAACTATTTATCAACTATGTTCTGTATTAGAAAATTTTAATGGTAATATTAAAATACAAAATTCTAAATCTAAAATAAAATTTTTTCTAAATAATAGTGTTTTGACTTCAAAGGTTATAGATGGAAAATTTCCAAATTATATACAAGTTATACCAAAAAATAATAATAAAAAATTAGAGGCCAATTTAGAATTATTCCATCACAGCGTAGATAGAGTTGCTTCGGTCTCAACAGATAAAAAAGATGGTGTAAGATTTAGTTTATCAAAAAATAAACTAGACTTATCAGTAAATAATACAAACAGTGGTGACGGAAAAGAAACATTGTCAGTAAACTTTGATCACGAATTGGATATTAGTTTTAATTCAAAATATTTAATTGATGTTGCCAGTCAGTTAGAAGGCGAAAATATTGAAATTTACTTCAATGATATTTCTTCACCAGCACTTATAAAAGATCCAAGTGATTTTGATAGTATTTACGTGATTATGCCAATGAAAGGATAATTTTAAGAGGTCTTATCCAGTTCTCTATAAATAAAATTTTCCACCTCAGCGGCAAATTTATTTTGTTCTAATCCAGGAGGTAAAATATTTAAAATTGAAACTGTGATTATTTGACTGTGAATTAGACCCCCATTTTTTGGCCAAACTTTACCTGAGTTAACTGCAACGGGCAAACAAGATATTCTTAGTTCCTTATATATTCTTGCAAATCCTTTTTTAAATTTTGATCTGTCATTAAAATCCTTTCTTGTGCCTTGGGGAAAAATTATCAATGTTTTATTTGTATCTTTAATTACTCTACTAACTTCATCAGAAAAATTTAGATTTTCTTTTGTTATTTTGTCCCTATCAATTGAAATGCAGCCCATTTTTTTTAAATACCATCCAAATAAAGGTATCCTTACAAGTTCCTTTTTTAGTATAAATACTGGATTTTCAAAAATTGTTTGTAAAAAAAATGTTTCAAAAATTGATTGGTGTGAACACACTACAAAATACTTTTGATTGTTTACTATGTTTTCTTTACCTTTAACCACTATTTTTGTTGCCATAATGTACTTTAAACAAAAACTGGTCCAATAACCCAAGATTTTGCCACCTAGAGTTACTATATATTGTGGTAGTATTAAACTTGGTATAAATAAAATTAATAGTAATGTTAAACCAAAATAGAAAACTAATAAAAAAATAGTATTTCT
>Ga0163109_10004632_pt1 | contig 10413 bp, 9 predicted proteins | sample CRUFie1St13metaG_FD_108704 | JGI IMG/M metagenome (GOLD analysis project Ga0163109, IMG submission 108704) | Marine microbial communities from the Costa Rica Dome - CRUD Field 142mm St13 metaG | ecosystem: Environmental > Aquatic > Marine > Oceanic > Photic zone | place: Costa Rica: the Eastern... | reverse complement strand
TTGGAATTGTTTTTTGTAGTAAACAACCACTACTATGAAAATTCCACTCTTTTAAAAATGGAAACCAAGAAACATATTCTTCCAAACACAATCTCACAGCATCTAATATATGTTTTGCTGCTTTTGGATTAAATGCTTCTAGATTTAATTGCTGATCCTGAACGTAATTATTATCTCGATTAACTATTTGTGTTGACGTATCTATCGTATCAATAATAAAATTACAAAAATCTTTTTGAATTACATTATCCCACACACCTATAAAGTCTTGATTTAAAAAGACTTCTGGCATATTCAAATTTTCATCATACATAATTAAGTTTTCATTATATAACAAAGGGCATGATATAAAGGTTTATTATCAAATGCAGTTCCACTTCCAACTGATGAACTACGACCTGCTGATGCATTACCTCCTGTACTTGCTAAGTTATAAGTTTCAAATATGTTACCAGCACCAGTTCCCTTGGCAACCTGATTATTTGCACTGACGTTAGATCCAGTCCTATTTTGTCCTCCAAAACTATTACTTACAACGAAATGTCGATGTGAAGGAAGATTTGCTTCTGATAGTGTTACACTATTACTTCCACCAGTGCCACCAGCACTAAAATTATTACCTGCACCAATAATAAATCTATCTCTTAGATCAGGTGTGCTATTTTGACCATCACACAATACAAAACCACCAGGAATATTACTAGTATCACCATACCATAATATTATCATACCTGTCACAAAAGCACTAGCATTACCACTACTATCAACAATATTACCAACTTTTAAAGTGTTGGTGCTTGGATTGTATGTAAAATCAGCATCTACACGATTTGGTTGATTACCACTATTTGCACCAAAAAATGATACAAACTGATCTGCATTCGTGCTATCTAGATTAACTCCTACATTAACTGAGTTTGCAACACTTGTGGTGTTTGCGTCAATCCAATCAACACCATTACCAGTAGACGCAAGTATTTGACCTGCTGTTCCAGGATTTGAATTAACATCCCTGAATCTACCAAGTGCATAAAAATCTCCACTGGTCGTGACAATACCAGTAACGTTTACATTGCGAGCAGTTAATTCATCAATATCAAGATCTCCTGTGACAGATACACTACCTGCAACATTAATTCCAGATGAAAAAGTCACATCTTTTGCAAATGCCGATTCACTATTGACATCTATGGATCTTATTTTTAAATCATCACTATCAAACTCATAATTAAGTTGTCCAAAAATATATACATTTTCAAACGCACTATCGGGACTTTCCCCATCATTTAAATTAAATATGTCTGGTCTTTCCATTAGAATCCTGATGTTTCTTCTCTTGTGCGAGTAAATTTAATCTTTTTATTACCAAGTAAAAAAGCTGCTTGTGCCACTCCTGCGATAGTTGCAAGATTACCAATCCTACTTTTAAGAAATATATGTCCATTATCTCTTGTTATTCTCTTTGATTTGATAACAACCACTGTATCTGTCTCTTCATTACCAAGTTCAATTTTCTTACCTAATATAAAAGTTTCATTAGCTTTGTTTCCTATTTTAACTTTATCTCCTTGAAGCACGAGTTCATTTGCTGCTTCAAGCACAATATTTGTTCCATATATTCTAACCCAACCATTTTCAGCTGTCATACACACATCACCATTATGTGCCATTGCCAAATAACTTACAGAGTCTTTTTTATTTAACTTTCCAGTCTGTATTTCTAATGTACCATCAGCTTCCATTGTGGCAAGACCACTTACATGTAATGCTTGTTGCCACTTATAACCCTTATCAGTAACAGAATAAATTTGATATGCTGTACCACCACCTACACCAACAGCTCCATTGGTTTCAATAAGAAAATTAGGTCCGAATACGTCAAGTACTCTGCTATCAGACATTAATATCCTCCTCCATATCCACCTCCACCACTACTTGGTGGTGAACTTGGTGGTGGTGAACTTGGTGGTGAACTTGGTGGTGGTGTATCACCTGCTTCATCTACTGGATCACTGTAAAGATCAGTGTTTTCAGTGGTTTGAGGTGTTTCTGTTTGTGTCGATTCACTTTCTTGAACTAATGCTTGTATTGATCTCAACCCTACTCTCGTAGATCCAACATTAGAAGATGGGGAACCTCCTGATCTTAAACTTTCTTGTGGTGTTCCATATATTATTGTATCTCTATCAGAATGTTCTAATCCTGTCATCTTCAATCCATTAGGCATCACATGGAAAGGACCATTATATTCTTTTCCATTTACATATCCAACAATATTACCTCTTGGTGTAATACAATCTATAACATTGATAACTCCTGTCTTTCTAGGTTTACTTGTCATAATAGGTGTCAAAACTGCACCACTACCAGTTAAACTATTTACACTTAACGATGGTAAACTTTGATATGGTTTATCATTTACACAAACTTTTGTAATTGATCCATTAGCATCAATACCACAAATTTCAAAATCTTCAATTTCATCTTCCAATTTGTATCCTGATCCACCCTTTTCAACAACGATTCTATCAACAAATGCCTCACCAATCTCCCCAGTTGGATAGTTTTTACCCTCTGATGTCATGAGAATACCAGTAACCTGTCCAAATGTAGGTGAATTTGGATCCTTGTCTATCATAGCACGACCATGAGCACCATATCCTTGGTCGCAATTGTCTACAAATGAGACAAGAGGTTCATTTATATATCCCTCACCAGGATATGTGATGTCAACACCTATGATACTTCCAGTTGTTTTTATCTCTTCTATTAAACTAGGACTTAACCCTTCATCTTCAAAATCTTGACCAACTGGTGAATCTATGACTTTTTGATCAAGTTGTTGAATAAAGTTACCAAGTATGATATTTCCAGCTGCACCTGATCCTCCACCACCAAAAAATTCAATTCTTGGTAGTCCACAATCTAGTATATTTCCACCATTACAACTTACATCTAATGGATCACCATTCTCATCTACACGTTCAAATTTTGATCCTTTCTCTGTCCAATTTTGAATTTTCTCATCAAGTCTACCACTAAGATTATCAATTTTCTTTGTTCCTGCTTTGAAAGCTTTTGCTATCACATTCTCTTTTTTTTCTGAACTATCATCTTTCTGGCCACCAACATTCAACTTATATTTCTTAATAGTATGACAATCTCCATCACTATTTTTTGGGCAAGATAGTAATCCACCTATTTTAGTGAGAATATTAATACCTCCTGCAAGTGCACCAGTGATAGATCCAAATCCCTTACCTACAATACTGAACAAACTGTTAATTGGATTAACTAATGGTCCTACAATGGAGTTCATCATTCCACTTATTTTACCAGTAAGTGTACCTATGAAGTCCTCAACAGCACATTCGAGGGGATTTATCAATCCTCTTTTGACCATATTAGTAAGTAGATTTTTGATTGTGCCTGTCAATGCGTTTTTAATTGTAGAGCCTAAACATCCAAAAGCACCAAAAAGTCCACTAATAGGTTTGAAAGCGGCACCTGCAAATGCCTCACTTTGTGCAAGAGCAGCAATCGGATTGGTTATTTTATTAAAAATAAAATTCTTCGCTGCCATAAGTCCAGTACTAACAAATTCACTTAATTTATCTTCAAGAAGAGTGCTCATACTACTTGTAAAACCACTCATGGCATCAGATATTTCACCCACAGCAGTGTTAAGTCCATCAACCATATCAAAAGCATCACCTAACTTTCCTGATGCGCCATTTAAAAATTTAGTTAGCGAATTTTTTACTTTATCAGAACTGTTTTTAGGATCGCAATCGTAACTTATAGCTAATGTTGAGTTTGTCATAATTTTTTTACACTCGTATTATTTAGGGGTTATCCGTCTGGAAATTCATTAGTAAATTTTACCTTAGCCCAGTCGTCGTTAAGTGAATAATCATTATTTCTAACAAGTCCTCCATCTTCAAGATATTTTAATTGTTTTGTAAGATGAAGTAGTTTTCTTTTATCACCTTGTATCTGTTCTTTCGATGCTGGAGGTATAAAAGTAGTTTGTTCACCAGCATCAGATATGGTGCTAATAGTTGTACCTTGAAATTCAGTATCAAATTTTATAGACTTTTCAAGTCTTTCTATCTCTTTCAATACATTTTTTCTCTCTTGAAGTCTGTCAGCATCCTCTGGTGTTATTGATAACTTTCCGTCAGTCCTAAGATTTACTTTATTAAGATCCACTAATTTTGCTAATTCTTTTTTCTCCCAATCGTCATACCCAATTTCATTTATCCTGTCTGTAACTTTACCTTTGTATTCTGGTAATTGTTCTTTGAGTTTTTTATTCTTTTCTTCAGCAATAGTTTCATCTTGAAGTCCTTGTTCTACTGCTACTTTGTTTGCCGCTATGGCTTCATTAGGATTTATGTCAGTTTTCAAACCTGCTTCATTAATCTGGTTTAATGTTTCTTCATTGTTAACCGCATCACCCTTACCATCTTCTTTATCTTTAACATACTCCTCAGCTGTTTTAATTTTCTTTTTAACTTCCTTTTTGTTTGTTTCCTCTTCTGTTAAATCTCCTTTTTGATTTTTATCATATCCAAGTTTACTTAAATTATCAGATGAGGGTTTAGCAGTTGCCTTAGTCCACTCTTCTGGTTTAACTTTCTCAACACCTGGTGTTTTAGGACCTAATTGCCCATTAATCTCAGCATCCAAAGTGTCATTAGGTTTAAGTTTACCACCTTCCCAAAATCCTGAAAGAGTTGCAAAATTTCCACTTTTTTTTAAACTAGTATATATTGTTCTGGGCATTACTCCAATGATAAACTGTGGTGCGTCTTCACCACCACCTCTTAGTCCAAAAACAGTGTCACCTTGACTTATCCTAACAGATCTTAACTTATAGGCAGCACCAGATCCAGCAGTCGTTGGTAATACGCAATATGAGTATTTTAATTTGTCGTCTGTGACTTGATCTTTACTTAATGATTGATCACCATCAATACGAACCTTATATCTCCATGTATAACCATTTTCTATTTGATCTTTCATATGATCAAAAGAAACAACAGTTCCTATGAAAAATTGAAGACCAGATCTACCATATTCTGATTTTCTATTAACATCAGTAAAATTTAAACTATCCTTATCCATTATAATCTCCTTGCAACCCCATATTCATCACGAGCAAGTGTGAGAGAAGTATATGAATTACTTGTAGTAAATGCATGACACATATGCAATATTAAGTAATATCCACTCCTATGTTCATTAAATTCCTTTTCTATTTTATTATCAGCTGTGATATTTTCAATATTTAATTTAATCACTTCACCAACATTTAGATCCCCATTATGAGGAACTATTATATTTACCAGTTGTGCGTGTAGTAAAGAATACCTCATCATAGCCTTTGGAAGATATTTAAATGCTGGATTTATTACATCAGTGCTTATACCAACAACATCATCCTCACCACCAGCTATGACAAAAGTATAAGTTTTACAATAATTCTCCTTATTATCTCCATCACTTGTTTGTAAATTATTTGGATCATCAGTAACTTCATTGCCTAATGTGATTGTTTTTTCATCTGTTGAGTTATTATATAAATTAACAATTTCCTCAGTAACCTCACCTGTAATTAAATTTCTGGTGCATATACGAACATTAAATTGTCCCATTTTAATAGCATTCATTACATCCTGATCTCTTCTTACTGTTGGTGGTGCTAGAACAAGATAATCATTTGTATTCTTTGTTAAATCAGGTGTTACTCCCATCTTATAAACATAAGTATGTCGCTTTCCATAAGAATCCATACCTGTTTTACTTTCAAAATTACTAAGTCCCTCGTTAATCATGTCATGAATAGATTTAAAATTAAAACCCTCTTCATTTTCAAAGAAAAAATAACCAGGATCACCACTAACAGGTATTGACTTTGGGCATAGTTTTAAAATAGTGTCTAATGGATTTTCATTTTTACCAACCAGTTTTATTGAATTTTCAGTTTCATGAATGTTACTACCTAAAAATGGAAGTTTAGCATCTTTTAATATTTTTTTTACAACATCACTTATTTTTCCCTCGTATGTTTTGTTAACTGGTTTGTTAGTGCTTGTTATAGCATTAATCGAAACCATTGGGTAGTATGCAGACTGTCTTTGTGGTTTATCAATATTAAATGGACTTCCAGTAATGACAAATCTTTTATCCCTATCTCTCCAATCAAGTTCTCCATTTCGTGCTGGACTAGTTACTTTAAATAAAACCTCTTCAAATCCTTCAACAGGCAATCCATCTTTAAGAGTTCCTGCAAAATCATCTTTAAAGTCACCAACTGTTCCACCAGTATCCTCCATAACAAAACTGGCAGTTGCCATCGGTGAATATATGCTTTCATAGTAATTTAATCCAACAACTTTTCCATATATGTCAGTTTCTTTTAATATGTTTGCTTCTTCAAATCTTTCTCGAAAACCATTTTTCTTCAATCTTTTTAAGATCTTAAAAACTTTATAATTGGCTGCTCCTGCCGCTGACATTATGCCATACCTCCCTTATCTACAATAACTCTTTGAACTGCGACTACGGTTGTAGTTTCTGAAAATAAAGAATCATCATCACCAAGCAAATCTCTATCTGATACACTACTTCCTAATAATTTAATGTCACCTTTATAAGGATAATCATTATTGTAAATAGAATCAGTATTCTTTTGATTATCATAATCATATCTCAATCTCTCATTAATACCATCAAATCTTTGTTTCAAAGCATTAGTATCTCTTGTTACTATGTTTTTTAAATCAGTAGAACTATACTTATTAAAAAATTCTTCAAAAGGATATACTTTTATACTACCATTTGCCTGTGTTACTGAAAATGTTTTCTTATCTGCATCATAAGAAAATGTTTCACCAGTTGAGAGTTGTCCCTCTTTATTTATTGCATATCCTGCATCAGTTCCGTATTTACCACTCTGCACATCTTTATATGTCTTATCCAACTTTTCAAAATCTTTTCCAATTTTATCAAAGTCTGATTGTAATTTTTTTAATCGTTCATTTTCTTTTTTTATGTTTTCTAATTCTTCATTTCTAGTTTCAAGACTACCAAATCCAGAGATGAATTCTTCTACCCCACTAAAAACTGCTTTTACCACATCAGTAAATGGTTCAATGTTTTTCAACATTTTTTCTCTCATTTTATCAATTGCTTCTTTTATGTTATCAATATTAGTGATTACTGTTCCTAAAACAATCAAAGATACAAATCCTAATATATCAGTAAATAAGTTTGAACCTACTGATGATGCTTTACTTTGAATCTTACGTACCGATTTTTTAAAGGCAGATGGTATTTCAATTTTTGTTTCTTTTTTTTCTCTTCTTTTTCTTAATATTGAAATAGCTTTTAATTTTTTTATTCTTTTTCTTGTTGCAGAAATTTTCTGCAAAGAATTATTCAACATATTGTTGATATTTTCCGCTGATATTCTAAGATCTTCCGCTGCTTTCATATTAACTATAAATTATGTCTGCAAAACCAAGTAATGATGGAACTTCTTCCATATAAGGATTACTCATGTTAATAGAACTGATATCTGGAACACCCGTAGCTGGATTATTACTGACCTCTCCAATTTCATTTCGAGCATCGGATGTTAAATCTATATCTGGTAAGTTTTCAAATATAGTTTTAGGGTTAATTTCCTTAACTAAGGATCTTAACTCATTCATATTTGTGACAAAAGGTAATATTGATGTTCCACTTTGCCTAGCAGCGATATTCTCTTTATATACACTTGTCAAATCTCTGGGAATAACTGTACCATCTAATCTAGGATTTATTCCACTATAAGTTTTAGCTATTTCATTCTTAAATGTTTCTTCGTTAAATGGTTCGTCTACAATTCTCCATCCACCAAGAGAATTGTCATAAGGCACTTTTTCATAAATTAAACCATTAGGACCAGTGAAATAGTCACCAACTTGTGCATCTGTGGGTGCACCTGGCAACTCACTACCTCTAAATCTATTTGTATTATCAACATCAACTTCTTCGGTTAATCGTTCATTAAATTTTTTATCTAGAAAATTACCAAGAGCGTAAAGTCCAAGAATACCAAGAGCAACAAGAACAACAGGATTAGTAAGAACAGCAAATACTGTACCAACACCTGCAATTACAGAAGCAATAGCACTTCCCAAAAGAATCGTTCCAAGTATACCTGCACCTATTGCAAGTGCCTTCCAATTTTCTGTTGTCCAAGTGAATATATCATTTAATCTCTGTACAAAATCATTATCATCCAGTTTTCTAAGTAAATTAGTTGTGAGAAGTCCTGTCCCTAATATTCCTGCCAATTCAAGTAACTTATCAAATATATTTCCAAATGGTTTAATAATATTCTTTTTTATATTAGACCCTAACTTTGTAGTTTTTTTCTTTGTTTCTAGTTCTTCTTCTTTTTTATTTCTTTTATCATTTAAATTATTTTGTCTCTGTGCATCAAATAATGCTTTTTGATCTGCTAATCTATTTGATAAATCAAGTTGTAATTTATCCCCTATAATTTTTAAAATATTAGCTGTTTCTCTTAATGATAACTCTAAATTATTTACTTGTGGAGTAATTTTATCATCTATTTTTACTTTTTGTGCTTTAAATATATTTTTTAATAAAGTAATCTTTCTCTCATTATTAGTAACTCTCTTTTCTAGACCAACACCACCAATTTTCATAGAGGTCGCATTCATCTTCGGTCTGTCCTTGCCTTGCATGGCAGACATTTTATTCATAAAATTTTCATAAGCTGCAGATTTATCCATTTCTTTGTTGTGCTTTTAGATTTTCTTCCTCAATATATTGTTGCAATAGAGAAATATATATTTCTCTTTCCCAAGGAATCATGTTCTCAATCTCAGTCAATGAATATTTATGATGCTGAATCAAGGCAAAGTTTACTTTATAGTATGACTCTAGATTCGTGTGAGCCATACCTAGTTGAAAAAAGCAGCCAGTCCCTCCAATAAAATAGTATTCTTTTTACCTGTATTGGGATTTACAACCTCAATTTTATGTGAAAGTTTAGGCATTGTTGCGAAAAAGTCTTCAATCAATTTAAATTGTTTTGTATTTAATTGATCTACAAAATCTTCAAGTTCTTTTCTGGTAGACTCAGATGCTGGCCAAGATTCCTCTTCATTAAAAATTGAATCAATACATGATATAATCATATCAAGTGTATTATTCACTTCACTTTTTGTACCTGCCTCAAAATTATTTTCAATAAATTGATCCATAGAGGGATATTTTAATTTAAGAGATAAATCATCATCTAATTTTATGATATTTTTATGACTCTTATCTTTTTTAATTTTAATAGAGTCAATATCAATTGACTGAACAACTTGTGTGGTTCCATCATCAGGACATGTTATATTAACTTCAACAGTCTCACCAACTGACTTAGATCTAACATTTAAAAACAAATATTCAATATCAAAGGTTGCTAATTTAGTTATATCAATCCCTTTTGTTAGAATACAAGAGTTTAAAATATCAATAACAGATTCTGTTATTTGTTTTTGATCCTCAGACTCCAACGCCATGATAAGAATTTTTTCTTCTCTAACAAGAAAAGGTCTGTATTTAAGTTTTTTCCCTGTGGAGGGCAATACCAACTCATAAGTTGGTGTATTAACTTTTGGTAAAGGCATAATGAATATTCAATTCAGTAAAATTATTTAGGGGGTTTTCCTAGATATACTATTAACTATATAGCGGTCATAATTGAAATTAACCGTAACTTTTAAAACATCAGCAGGACCGTAAGATACAGGAACTGCGTCAATACTCTTTGGAAAAACATTTACAAATCTATAACGAATAGTGTTAAGATAATTTTTTTCAAATTTGCTCACATACATTGTGTTGCATTTATACGAATCAGGATATCTCATCCTTCTGTAATATGCTTTGTGATCTTGCTCAACTTTATTATTTGCACCACTTGTTATGTATTCCATCCACCCTTCAAAGACTTTGAGCAAAGTATAATCCTCATCAACATAAAATGAATATGCAATATCAGTGTAAAATCTGGTATGAGCAAATTGTTGAGGGACTCCCATAAAGTTATCCTTTACCTCTGCGGTTGCCAATGTAGATGTTGGTAATGATGCATCACTACAAAGAATACCCATTCTTCTTGATAGAAAATCTTTTAAACCTGATATTCTAGTATAAGAATTCAAATATGATTCAACAGATGGTGTCAAAGAAGAAAAACTCACAAGAAAATGATTAGTCTGTGCTAACGGACCTATAATACTTTTCGCAATTGAGAGGTTATATGGTTGTATTGTTGTCTCTGCCACTCTAAATAAGTATGATTGTTATTTCTATTTATGTCATATAAAGGAAAAT
>Ga0163109_10004629_pt1 | contig 10419 bp, 7 predicted proteins | sample CRUFie1St13metaG_FD_108704 | JGI IMG/M metagenome (GOLD analysis project Ga0163109, IMG submission 108704) | Marine microbial communities from the Costa Rica Dome - CRUD Field 142mm St13 metaG | ecosystem: Environmental > Aquatic > Marine > Oceanic > Photic zone | place: Costa Rica: the Eastern... | reverse complement strand
GGAATTAAATTAACAGGTTTAAAAGGCGAAGTAATAGTTGCAGATAATGGCTCTACTGATAATTCAAAATCTATATCTGAGTCTAATGGAGCAAGAGTAGTGAATGTAAAAGAAAGAGGTTACGGATCAGCACTTAGAGGAGGAATTGAATCAGCTTATGGAACATATATTGTTATGGGCGATGCAGATTCAACATATAATTTTAAAGATCTAAGTCTAATTGTCAAAGAACTAGCTAATGGTTACGACTTAGCTATTGGTAATAGATTTGCTGGTGGAATTGAAAAAAATGCAATGCCGTTTGCAAATAAATACATCGGTAATCCCATTCTTTCTTTTATAGCAAGGAAGCTTTTTAACACACATATAAGAGATTTTCATTGTGGACTTAGAGGGTTTACAAAAGATGCTTACAAAAAAATGAATCTCAGTTCTTCAGGAATGGAATTTGCAACTGAAATGATTGCAAAAGCAAGTCTTATCAATTTAAATATTACTGAAATTCCAACTTCATTGAAAGTTTCTATTCACCCAAGAACCCCTCACCTAAAACCCATAAGAGATGGCCTAAGGCATTTAAAGCTTATGATTACCTATAGTTTTTTAAAACTTTTTAACTTAAGTTTTAATGTTTTAGTTGGTATATTTCTACCGCTTTACACAATTTTGTTATTTTTAGTTCCCTTTAAAGTAGAAGGAGTGATTTTATCTTTTGGAACACTGTTTGCTATAGAGAATATTTTGTTAGTATCGCTAATTTTGAAAAGTATTCTAAATATATCTTCTGAGTTATTTCCAGAGTTTTTAAAAGTTGAAAAAAAAGAAAAAATAAATTTTGGATTTTTATACTTCTCTATAGGTATATTTCTTTATTTTTATAGTTTTTTAAATTGGTCAGTTAATGAATTTGGTATTCTAAATCAAACTATAAACTTAAAATTATCATCGGTGACTTCTTTATTCATGACTTATGGCGTTTTTGAAATTTTCAGACTTTTGATAGATACAACTTCAAAATACTTTAAATCTACTCAATAATGAATTACATTGTAGTTGGCACCGGTCCAGTTGGTGTAGTAGTTGCTGAATATCTTTTAAGCCAAAATAAACAAGTTGTAATAATTGATAATTCCCAGTGTGTAAATGAAAACACAAGAGATTTTACGTTAAAAAAAAGTGATAGAAATATTTTTTCAGGTAGCATTTACTCTCAAGATAAAAAAACTAAACACCTGCCAGTTTCCTCATCTGCTCAAGGCGGGTTTTCTGAAATATGGGGAGGTACATTTAGTGAACTCGATGATAGAGACTTTAGAGACTGGGATATTAATAGAGAAGATCTATTTAAATATTACGAATACCTGATAAACCTTTTAAAACTGGATGTAAATATAAATAATAATTTTAAATTAATGTCAGTATTTGATGAGAGCGACGAAATTTTTTCAGAATTATTTAAAAAAAGTTTTAATAAAAATGTCGAGATTCAAAAATCTAAAATAATGAAAAAAGGTAGTGATATTTGGTCTGCTAAGTCTTTACTAAAAGAAGTATTTATCAAATATCCAAATTTAAAATATATTAATAATTTTGAAGTAATAAATATTACAGAAAATGATAACGAAATTATTTTACATTCTAAGAACCAAACTTTAAAATTTGAAAATTCTAAAGTTTTAGTTTGTGCTGGGGTTTTATCAAGCAGCCTTATAGCAAGTAATATTTTGAAAAATTATAAATTTTCAATTCAAACTAGTGATTTAAAAGTATTACCAATAATATACTTTGGCAAGTCAGTAAAAAGTGGAAAAAATACTTTCCCTCAAGCTTTTATCAACTTCTTAGATAGAAATATAAAAACACAATTATACGCAGTTAATAAAAACTTAACAGCAAGTATTAGTTCTAACCAATCTAAAATATCTAGTCTTCTTCTAAAAACAATAAGTAAATTTCTTAATTCAAGATTGTTATTACTGTTTATTTATTCAAATTCTGAACAATCCAGTTACTTTAATTTTTTAAATGATAAAAACAAAGTTTATTTAGAAAGTAAAGTGAAAAAGAATGACTCTTCACTATCGTACGTATTTTTTAACATGCTAAAACAAACCCTTAAATTAAAACTCTTACCAATTCCTGTTTTTAAAAGATTTCCAACTTATGGTAGTTTTCATAACGGATCTACAAAATTTTTAGAGAATAAAAAATACTTATATAAATTTGATGAATTAGGAAAAGTTCGAAATGATTTAAATGTATATTTTTTAGATTCAAGTGTGTTTTATAGTGTCCCATCTGGACCTACTACATTCTTGTCAATGTCTTATGCTCTTTATAAGACTGAAAAAATATTGGATGAAGAATGAAGAGAATTCTTCTACTTGGTGGGACAGGATATATTGGTACAATACTGTCTAGACATTTAGAAAATAATTTTAAAACTATCAAAATAGGGACAAAAACAACTGAAGCATTTATAATTGGAGAAAATTTTTCTGAAAACATGTTTGATGACATAGACATAGTTTTTTACTTATCTTGGTTTTTTGATACAACAGACAAAGATTATGAATCTAAAAATATAAAACAATTAAAAGATGTTGTTCAAATTTGTAAAAGGAAAAATATTAACATGTATTTTTTTAGTACATATTATGCTGATGAAAGGAGTAGCTCTAAATACAACAGAGCTAAGTATTCTTGTGAACAAATAGTTGCAGAAAATAATTTCTCTATTGTGAAATTAGGAGCTGTTATTTTAAAAGAAGGCTATGGGGGTTTTTACGGATATATTATTGATTTCATAAAAAAATTTAAAATACTTCCTGTTTTTACACCTAGAAAAAAGGTTTTCTATAAAACAGATTCTTCGCATTTTTTATCTCTTGTTAATGATTTAGAATTTTCAAAACCAAAAACATATTTTGTATGTGAAGAAAGACCTATTTTTTTTGAAGACCTTTTTGAAAATATAAACATTGATTTCCTGAAAATCTATATTCCCTGGAGAATACCTTATGCTTTGTTATTTTTAATGGAAAAATTTGGCCTAAAGTTAAATTTTCGATCTGACAGCATTTTATCAATATGGGGTAATCAATGAAAACAAAATATATATTAAGAGGAATAATTAATAATTTTTTATTTCAGTTTTTCTGTATTTTCTTAATAAGAAAAAATATTTTACCAAAAAGAACTAAAAATCTAGTCTCATTTAAGGGATTCAATAAAATTTATAAAAGTGATATAAAAATATTTAATAATGGACTCGATGCGGTCTCAAGAGATTTATGTATTTTTGGAATACCAAAAAAAGAACTTATCATTTTTGAAAAATTTATATCAGAGATTAAAAATTCAAAATCATTTCTTGATATAGGTGCTGGTATTGGTATGTTTAGTTTGTTTGCCAAAAGAATTAATCCCAAAATTAAAGTTTGGAGTATTGAGCCTAATCCTGCAATTTTTGAAATTTTAAAAAAGAATTTAAATCACAATAATCTCCATGGTGTTAATACTTTAAATAAAGCAATAATGAGTGAGTCTGGAAAGATTGAATTTTATATTCCTACGGGCAATGACTTTAGTTATGCAACCTATAATAAAAATATTTTAGAAGAGAAAAATATTCCCTTTACTAGCGTGATTGTTGAATCCAGTGATTTGAGACTAGAGACGAAATTGGACTTTGATGTAATTAAAATAGATGTAGAAGGAGCAGAATTAGAAGTACTTAAAGGAGTTCAAGAAAAAATAAGAAATTGTAAATTTTTATTTATTGAAATTATAAAAGAAAATAAAAATGAAGTTTTCATGTTATTAAAAAAGTTATCCTTTGATGTAATAATTGATTCAAATGAATATGTAGGAAATTACGTATTTAAAAACAATAGGGTAAATATATGAAAAATAGACAATATGTACGATTTCTGTATATCGGTGCTGCATTTTTGACTTTTGTGCCTTTTCTATATTACGGATTTATAAGTTCTGATTGGGACTCATATGCATCAATAGCTTCAGGAAATATATTAATTCTTGAAAACATTTACATACCATCTAGACCTCCGGGATTTCCAATATATGAAATAATTCTTGCACCACTCTCTTTAATTAATGCAAGAATTGCTTTGATTATTCACTTTATATTTGGTGTTTTTTTGTTTTTACTTGTTGAATCTGATATCAACAAAAGTAACGAAAAAGCTTTATTACTTTTTCTCTTTTTTACTTCATCAATATACTTTATTTCCTCATTTACAGTAATTGATTATGTAATTGGATGCTTTTTTGGATATGTGGGTTTAAATTCGATTAAGCAAGATAAGTTGAAATTAGGATCAATTATGTTGATAATTTCCTCTGGAATTAGATTGTCTAATGTTATTTTTCTCTTGGCTTCTGTTGCATTCTTAATTTTTAAAAAAGAATATAAAAAAGGATATCTCATTTTTACTCTATCAGCAGCTGTAATTGCTTTAATATACGTTCCTTCTTATCTTATTGCTGATGGCTTTTGTTTTTTAAATTTAACTAACACAGACCATAGTTTAATTGGTAGATTAGGTAGGTATTTTTATAAACAATTACAAATTTTTGGACTGGTTGGGTCTTTAATATTTTTGATTGCATTATTTAAGGGAAAGGGCTGGAAATCCTTATTGATTGAAGAAAATATTCCATATTTGATTATATTTTTTGCTTTTCAATTTTCATTCTTAAGATTGCCAACTGAACAAGGACACCTACTACCAGCTTTTGTAGCGTTTATCTATTTAATAAGACAATTAGAGATCAATAAATACCTATTGGCGCTCGCATTGTTTTTTTCAATTTTTAGTAATTTTTGTACAATCGAAATCTTAAAACCTGATATTCCTAATCATGCTACTAGTGCTGATTTCGGTTTGTTTGTTGAAAAAGGATACCTACTAAAAAATCTAGATGAAAGAATAGAAAAAGGCCAGAATTACAGAGAAAATATAAACCAATCAAAATTAAATATAAAACTTGACTGGAATAACGGTGGTCCAAACTGTTAAGAATTAATACTTGAAGTTAAATATACAACTAAATTAGTAGCGTACAATGTAAAAAGTATGAATAATGAATTAGACGTTGCTGCTCTTGAAAGTGTTGGTTTTGCGGAAAATTATAACAATCATGTTTTGAGACTTTTTACAAGAAAACTCAAAGTAAATGAAAAAATTGTAGATTTTGGAGCTGGTTATGGTTTGTTTACAAATAAACTTATAACTCTTGGATATGATGTTACCTCAATAGAAATTAATGAAAAGGCAATAAAAATACTTAAAAATAACAATATTGAAAATTACAAAAATATTGTACAAGTTAACAAAAAAATAGATTCCATAATATCGCTAAATGTTTTGGAACATATTGATGATGATTTGTCTACATTAAAATCTCTGAATAAGGCCTTGAAAAAAGGAGGAAAATTGTACTTGTATCTCCCAGCATCAAAATTGGTATGGACTAAATTAGATGAATTAGTTAATCATAAAAGAAGATATAGTAAAAAAAGTTTATCTCATGCTCTTGAAAATAGTCAATTTGAGATAAAAGAAATTCACTATGTAGATTTTATAGGTTGGGCTGTATTGTTAACTTCTAAAATTTTGAAATTAGATTTAGACTTTAATAAAGAGAGAATAATTTTTTATGATAGGTTCATATTTAGATTCTTTAAATTTTTAGATTATATATTTAAATATTTTATAGGTAAAAACATTTTTGTAGAGGCAGAAAAAATTAGTGATTGACTCTAATAAGTTTTTAAAAGTTGCAAAAATAATTGTATTTGGAATAATAATTATTTTTCCAGTAGATAATAGATCTTTAATTCCTTCTATACCTTTAGATAGCTACTTCGACATATTGGGTTTTTTGCTTCTGTGCTTTATTTTTTATTTTTTAACTAAAACAAAAAATAAATACATAAATTTAGCGGTAATATTTATATTTTTTTTGAAATTATTCATTCTTATATCTCCGGTGAACCTTTGGGCAGTGTGCTACCAAGATGATATAACACCAAGAACAACGAGACATAAATATACTGATAGAATTTTTGAATGCGAAAAATCATATCAAATAAACTTTACTGAGTTTTCTCATTTAGAAAAACAAATCAATTTTGAAAGTATAGATGAGGACTACGAATTTCTCGGTGCAAATAATAGCACTTTTAAATTAAATTTTTTAAATAATAAAAAATTTAACCATAGAGGTCAAGACAACTTATTAAGAAGTTGGTTGCCTTTTGAATCTACTATTTATAGTCCAGAGAAAATTGACTACAAGTATATTAGGGTAGAGTTCATTGGGGAGTTAGAGATATATGAAAAAGGAAAAATAATTTTTGTAGGTGAGGACTATAAATTTGACTATACAAAAAATATTGAAATCCATGGCTCTCAGCTTATATTTAAATATGAATTTAATAAAGACCCTCCCGTGTTAATTATGGATACTCTCCCTAAAAATTATCCAATTGATAGATACGCTCACTTAACAATTTTTGGATCAGATAATTTAATTGATTGGGAAATTGTTGAAGCAAAAAATTCAAATTTAGTAAATTTGATAAATATATTTTATGGAATGTTTATAGTATTTTTTACAATAACCGCAGCAATACATTATAAATTTTTATTTTTACTCAAAGAATTTTTGAAAACAAAAAAGGAATTCTGTTTTTGTATATTAATATTATTGACTTTTATTCAATTTCCAGACTTGATTAATTTGTTCCCTAAAAATGGTCTATTTGATTCATTTACAATATTAATTTATCTCTCCTCTGTTTATGTTTTTTATAAATGTAAACCAAGTGGGCTAAGTTTGTTCATATACATTTTTATTTGTACTTATTTATTACTTGATGGCGATTTTAAATATTTAGAACTTTATATCAGGGCTGGAGGCACAGACGCATTAACTTATGAGTCTTATTCTAGAGATATTCTTGAAGGAGACTATCTAAGAGGTGGGGAGAGCATATATTTCAATTCTCCAGGAGTAAGATATTTTTTATTTTTACTTCATATTTTATTTGGACCAAGGTTACAAATCATATACATTTTACTAAGTGCTTTAGTTCTATTTTGTTTAGTAAGTAGTTTTAAGAATGAGTCTTACGGATCAAATCCTATTACTTATCTAATTTTTGTATATTTAACGTCCAATGCCTTAAATAGAATATTTATAAATGGTATGTCTGAAATTTATTCATTGTTTTTTGTTTCATTATTTTTCTATATAAACAAAAAACAAACGTTTAAAAGCGTACTGTTAGGTTTAAGTGTATTTGTTAGACCTATTCTTGCTGTAGGAATGAGTATATTAATTCTTAAAAAAAGAAACATCAAACAACTATCTGCGTTTTTGCTTATAGTGTTTATCCCATTACTTCACAACTTTTACTTTGGAAATGAGTTTGTTTTGTTTACTTCTTCGTGGAATTCAAGACATGCATTTATTGTTGATGACATTGGAATAGGAAACCTTATTTCTTCAATATTAGAAACCGCGTCAAACAACATTAAATTTGTAATTATGAATCCTTTTTCTTATGAAGTTTTTATAAGAGTTGGTAGGCTTTTGCCATTTACGCTGGCAATATCTTTTTTAATTTTAATTTTGTCAATTTTAGTTAAAAAAAGTTTTAGTAACGAAACCTTTCTTAACTTCTTATGTGTTTCATTGTTGCTTGCACCTTTCTTGATATACAACCCAACATATTTTTATCCAAGATTTGTAATGGTTCCACATGTTATGTTTATGTTTTTTACAGGTAAGTATTTTGAAAAAGCATTCCAAGAAAAATAGTATATATTTATATTCTTACATTTGAAACATTAATATGAATCTAAGTGATAAAAGCTCATAAAGACAAAAATTTCATTTTTATAATTATATTTTTAATTGTTTTTTCAAATTTAGGTAGTTTCATTTCAATATTTAATGATGCTGAAATTGGAATACAAGATAAAAATGAATTTCCATACATAGATCATGGATGTCAGTTTTCAAAATTAGAAGTCGCTAAAAAAGTTCATGATCTTAATGAGTTTTATGAAAGTCAAATAGAATATAATTTTTACGAAGTGCCAACTAATAACTTCTATTGTCAGGATAGGCCGGTTGAAAGCAATGGGAATTCACTATCAATAAGTGAGGATAGTGAACTTGAAGTGGCAATTGGTATTGGTGTTTATACGGATATTGACAACTTTGAAAGATTAGGACATTTTCTGTTACTTTTTATATTATTAAATTTAATTCTCTCAAAATTCAAAATAGTAAATAACGATAATAAAAGACTTTTTAAATTAGAAATAAAATTATCTCTTTATATGCTGTGTATTTTAGTTTTACAGTCTTTAATCGTTTTCTCATCAATTAAAGGTGCTCTGAGCAACTTTTTAATTAGTATGATCCTAGGAAATTATTTATTTTTTGTAATTTCTAAATTCTTTAATTTTCAAAATAATGTAAAAACAATTATTGCTCTTAGTGTATTTCCACTATTTTTCTTTTTATCCAACACAACGTTTTTTTGGATAACTATTTTGTTCTGCTTAAAAAATATGAAAAATTTCAGTATTAAACTACCAAAAACTTATTACTTGATTTCTTTAATATTTATTACGAATATATTTTTAAATTTAAATAATTTTAATTTTATAAAAAAGAAGAATTTATTTGAATGGGTAGTATTTACTGACAAAAGACATCGGGGCGCTATAGCAAACTATCAAGATGGATTTCAAAGCATATTAATTGGATTAGACATTTTAATTCTTGTATTCCTATTTACCATTTTGATTAAATCTTATTACAAAAACAATGGGTCTTTGATTGGGATAATGAACTCAATGATTTTTGGATTTATTATTTGGATTGTTCTATTTCTAATTTCTCAAATTCATAGTATTACAAACTATTTTGTAATTAAAGTATTGGGCTTAAGCGATGGAATTGACACAATATTTACACCGCAACCAGATGGACTAAACTGGCGAGGCCTTACTCCTAGTCATGAACTAACTGGTTTTTGGTTTTGTATAATACTGTCAATGTGCTGTTTTATATTTGTGGATAGTAAAAATAAAAAATATTTAATTAGCATTGCTCTCGTTTTGATTGCTTTGACTTTTAACTCTCAGAGAACACCTCTGATTCTGTATTTTTTTATAATTTGCTATCTGATAATAAAATACAACTCAAAAAGAGTTGCTGAGTTAACTTCTGTAATTCTATTGTCGTTGATAATACTTTTAAGTTTTCCATATGGTATAGATAGGCTTTTTGAAAGAATAGGATCGATTAATTACTCAAATAACAATTTTGAATATATTAAGTTAAAAATTACTGAATCTAATCTAAGATACAAAGATTATAATATCGATTATTTAGAAAAGCCTTCATATCAATTTGAAGAATTAAACTCACTTAATGAATTTTATGAGATAGAACTCTATACCCAAAATTCTGCATTAATTAAATCTTTTCAATATTCTGCAAAGACTTTTGGTAGGGAAATCCAATGGATAAGATTTCTCTACTTCAATGATATTGAGAATAGTAATTTTATATTTGGCAAAGGTGTTGGGCAATCTTATGAGATGCTTGATGTTTTAATTGAAAAACCCCATTCTCTTTATTTCTCTGTTCTCTATCAATATGGACTGGTTGGGGTTCTATCATTGTTGGCTTTAGGTCTGTTTACATTTGTAAAGTTCATAGCTTCAAAATTTGAGTTTCAATATTTAATTATTTTTTTATTTCTAGTTAATGGAATTAAAAATGAGTTCATTTTTACACACAATCAAATTGTGTTTTTTATAGTTACTATTCTGATGGTTTTTAATAAAATTGAGAATCGGTAAGGTTAATGATTTTGAACATTTGGGACGTCGGTGAATATAAACTTTATTAAGTAAAAATTTTTTTCAAATAATACAGAATTTTCAAACAAAGAGTACCTTGGACATGAACTCAAATTAGTAATTAATATATAAAATAAGAAGAGTAAGTTTCTAAAAAAAGAAATAACAATGAATTTTTTAAAGCGCTATGTAAAACGACACATTAATTTTGCTCTTGGATTGTATAGAAGTTTTTTGATAAGACTTGATAAGAAAGCATTTGCTATTTTCTTTAATCTTAAATCACTTTTTCTTGGTAGCCCTGCTAGATTATCTTGGGGCGGTAAACATTTTATTGTTGTAGATAAAGAATTACCAGATTTTCGATACAAAATAAGACACCAGCGTCAATGCAATATGGCCTATGAGTTCGGTATAGTAAACCGAGCTGAAAGTTTAGCTGAATGCTATTTTTTAAATGAAATTGTTTTTAATGATGGTGATATATTTTTAGACTGTGGTG
>Ga0163109_10004628_pt1 | contig 10420 bp, 8 predicted proteins | sample CRUFie1St13metaG_FD_108704 | JGI IMG/M metagenome (GOLD analysis project Ga0163109, IMG submission 108704) | Marine microbial communities from the Costa Rica Dome - CRUD Field 142mm St13 metaG | ecosystem: Environmental > Aquatic > Marine > Oceanic > Photic zone | place: Costa Rica: the Eastern... | reverse complement strand
ACAAATCACCGGATCATGGTCTAGGTATTCGAATTCAAAGAGGTAATTCTTCTATTTATCGATCCGGATACGGATGTCTTTGAATTCGACATTGGTTCCCTTGCCATGGTCCTGAAAGGCGATCCATCCCTTGGAAGTGGAATACTTTTCATCATGATCCGTAAGCTGGGAAAAGACCACGCCATTGATCTTTTGAATAACCGTTGGTCCTTTGGCGATGACCACCAAATCATTCCAGCCATCTTCCTTGTAGACAGACTTCACCTTGTCGGGATCCGCCACTTTCTTGATGCTCTTGGTTCCATCCTTGGCATAGACCGTTTCCTCCCCGGCCAGGGCCAATTTGCTCCGGTATTTCTCAGGTGCCTTGGAATGATGCCATAAGCCCATCTTGGCCTGGGGAGCCACCTCCACCTGGTACCCGCGTGACTGAAAAGGTTCGAACTCAATGGTTCTTACCTGCACTCCGGAATTGCCACTGTGGTAACGGAAGGATAGGCGAAGTTCAAAATCGGCCGGCTGCCCTCCCCTCCAGAAAACCCAATTGTTGATCGTGGATTGCTTGGGAGTGATAGCTCCGTCCTGTACCATCCACATGCCGGGCATACCTTCCCATCCCGTGAGATCTTTTCCATTAAAAATCGAGGTGAAGCCTTTTTCGACTTTGGCAGCGTGAAGGCATGTGATCGCGGCAAACAACCACGCTGAAATTACAATTCTGATGAGCACTCTCATGGAAGGATTTATTTTAGATTAAGTGGTTAAAGGATTTTAATTTATGACAGTGTAAAGATGGATCCGGAGACTACCCAAAGCAGCTAACCCCTTCGGTAAAATGTATAACTGAATCAACCAGTCCATGCATTATTATGGCCAAGCAACCAACTTCTGGAATCTGCCAACTAAATGCTTAAGCAAAGATGTCGGTTGCAGCTTTACCAATCCCATCCTTGGTGGCATAGAAGGGTCTTTTCTCCACTTCGTAGGCGGTTTTTGGATTGATCCCCATAGCAGTGTAGATTGTAGCATGTAGATCTTCTATGGAAACGGGGTTTTCGATTGCCATCAAGGGACGTTCGTCTGCCGTCTTTCCATAGACAAATCCTTTTTTGACGCCACCTCCCCACATGGCCACACTGGTTCCACCTGTAAAGTGGCGGTGCAAGCCATAGTGTTTCATTTCCTGAAGCTTGTCAGTTTTGGCACGGGACTGATCTCGTGCACTTGAACCCGGCACTCCTTCAATCATCATGTCCCGACTGAATTCACTGGCCAGAATAACCAGCGTTCTGTCTAAAAGCCCGCGATCTTCCAAATCAAGAATCAGCTGGGCGATGGGCTGATCAATTTCTTTCTTCATTCGAGCCTGAGTGGTATGTCCGTTCTCATGGTGATCCCAGTGAAGAAATGGGACATATTCGGTAGTCACTTCAATGAACCTTGCACCCTGTTCAGCAAGGCGGCGGGCGAGAAGGCAGCCTCTTCCAAAACGGGAATCACCGTATTTACCGTAAGACTCCTTGGGTTCTAGGGTAAGATCAAAAGCGTCCTTCTCTTTAGACTGAAGTAGTCGGTGTGCCGATTCCATGGATCGCAACATGGATTCTCGCTGAAAATCACTCATTAATTCTCGATTCGGATTTTGATCGAGTAGCTTCTTAAAGTGCTTGTAACGGTTCGAAAATCGCCCCGGTTCCATACCTTGGGGTGGCTGGACGGATTTAACTGCCTGATCGGGGTAAGGAAGATTCATGGGCCCGAATTCCGATCCGAAAAAGCCCGCAGTAGTGAATGCTTTAAGCTCTTCTTTTTCCCCGACCCCCTCCAGTCGTTGACCGATATTAATAAAGGGAGGGATAACCTCATTCTTAGGACCGAGTACTTTGGCCATCCATGCACCTAGGTGTGGAGCAGCAACGGTGATCGGCGGAACATAACCGGTGTGCCAGTGGTACTGGTGACGGGAGTGAAGAATCGACCCCAGATCCGGTTGGACCGCAGATCGAATCAGGGTTCCCCGATCCATTACCTGAGCAATCTTCTCCAACCCTTTGCTTATCTTCAAGCCATCCACATTGGTGTCGATAGCCGGGAAAGTGCTAAGGATTTTGTTAACTTCCAATCCTTTCTCAAAAGGGAAATATCTTTTGGGATCAAAAGTATCGGGAGCAGCCATCCCACCAGCCATCCAGATAAGGATACAGGAATCCGCCTTTGCTGCAGGATGGATAATATCTTCATTTCCCCAAAGGCGCGTACCCTTGGTTGCCATAGCAGCAGTAGATGCTAACCCGAGCTGTTTGATGAAATCTCTTCTTTGGATGCTCTCTGGAATGTTCATGATATAAAATGCGTTATCGGATGATTTGAAAGTCAGGCTGCATAAAGACCAACCACAGCAGATCTTCCACTTGCTGGATGTCCTTCGGATCGGTCATTACAGAACCAATAATTTCTTTTTCTCCCGAGGTAGGAAGCCGACCAAGAGTGTGCTCATAGAGCCAGTTGACGAATTTCTGAGTTTCAACTGCTTTAAATTTCAAGTTATTGGCTCCCCTATTGAGGTACTTGGAGAGAATTTCTCCGTTCGCCAAATCAATAGCCTGTAACATGGTAAGCTCAGCAGGTCGGGATGTCACCACCTGATCACGGTGAGGTCGACCAAGGGAACGCATGAGGAAATCATTTTTCACCAAGCCCGCCCGGACTGATGGACCATCGAGAATACTTCGGCCAGCTTTAGTTGGTATGGCTTGGTGGAGAATGCGTTTCCATGGGCCTGCACCATATTTGTGTACAGCCTTTGCAGGAATCCACTGATTCCCCTCATACACATTCCATGTCTCGTCCGTATTGAAGGTGAATGCATCTTTGCCTTTGCCGAAGGAAAACTGAGCAACAAACCCGGAACTCCCCCCAAACATTTCCGCATCAACCTCAATCAGGTTCTTACCAGCCTTAAAAAAACTGGATACCTCATGATAGATGGGACGTGTCCAATCCTTTGAGGAGGTAAGAAGTTTACCATTCACTCGTAAGCTGAATGCATTGTCACAAGTCGCAATGAGTGAGCTGTTTGTGGGCTTATGATTCAGTTCAATAGATGTACGCAATTTGATCTTTCGGGTCTGGGCATTGGAGGCCCATATCCACTTTGCGGAAACATTGCCGATCTTAGGCAAATCTTTGGAGCCGGAATCGGTATCGGACTGATTTCTTGGAGATCGGTCCACCTTAGCCTCGGCCTTATTGGGATGGGTCCCGGTGACCTGCCAAATGGTATCCATTAACTGTTCGGCAGTCATGCGCTTGGGCACCGGGCCCTTGTAAACATACTCCTCACCAGGAGAAAACTCTAGGCGGTCACTTTGAGATCCATATGCTTCGGAAGTCAGGACAAACTTGAGAAATTTCCTCAAATCATACCCATCCTTAGCAAATTGAACGGCGAGATAATCGAGAAGATCTTCGCTCCATGGCTTGGTGTGCATCGCATCGACTGGATGTACGATTCCACGACCCATCAGTTGAGCCCAGATTCTGTTAACTATGGTACGAGTAAACCTTCCGTTCTTCGGATGAGTCAACAAGCCAGCAAGTTGCTTTAGGCGCTCGTTCTTATTTGCCTTCGGATCGATCTGACCAATTTCTGGAAACATCCATTTTGGGGTCGCTATCTTACCCGTGGGAATATCGCACCTTTCAAGCTCAAGAGGTTTGTCCGAAAAGACGGCCGCCAGATCATAAGCTTCCTGCAATGTCCAGCGGTCGATAAAACTATCGTGGCAACTGGCACATTTCATGTTGATCCCCAGAAATACCTGAGAGACGTTCTGAGCAAATTGCATATCACGGGTCTGGCTGGCGTTTACAGTACCACGCCATTTGATTCCGTTGATAAATCCTGCGGCTTCCGGCTTCACATCGATCAACTCCCTCGTCATTTGATCGTAGGGCATATTTACCTTCAATGCATTGTAGAGCCATGTGGTGATCTGTTTTCGGCCACCCGTAATGAATCCGGTACCGGTGTAGTCATTACGCAACAGATCGTTCCAAAAAGTTAACCAGTGATCGGCGTAGGAGACATCCTCGGCAAGCAGTTGCTCAATCAGCTTAGCTCTTTTATCGGGGGAATCGTCTTTGAGGAAGGTATTTAATTGTTCGGGGGTTGGCAAAATGCCAATGAGGTCGAGGTAAGCTCGGCGAGCAAAAGTACGAGCGGATGCAGGTGCCGGGACAGTGAGCTTTTTCTCCTTCAAATAGGTATCGAGGATCCGATCAAGCGGATGGACTCTTCCGTTCTGAGCAGGAGGAAGCTTAACGGTTCTAGGTTGCAACGGAGGTTCCCACCCTGAGGACCCTAGATTGATACCTTCATCCCAAACCATGCCTTCGGTGACCCACTGGCGAAGAATCTCAATTTCTCCCTTGGAAACACCGGGTCCCTTGGGTGGCATGCGCTCATCCAAGTCGGTCGATGCGGTCAACTCGAGAAACCAACTTTCTTTAGCATTTCCTGGTATCGCAATGACTCCTCCTTCCCCACCAGCGAGAAATTCGGACCTTGAGTTCATGGAAAGCCCACCCTTTTTTTTTCCCTCTGTGTGACACTCCGCGCAATGCTTTTTAAGGATCGGCATTACTTGGTGGACAAAATCCACCTTAGCAAAAAGGAATACGGGAAGAAAAAGGACTAGGAGAAGGTACTTCATATCGTAACGATCTTACCGATATAAATGCCGCTAAAATCTGAATTCTGACGCATATGGAAATCTCGATTAAAGTCAAAGAAGCAAAAACCTAAATTAAAACTTTGGGATGGTTGATCAAAGACTCCTCTATTTATCACGATGTCCTCAAATACTACATGGAAACTATTTACACTTGAGAGATTCCATTTCACACATGTCCCTAAGTAAGCCTTTCGAATAGCAACCTCTAAAGCACGTCTTTCATGAGAACAACATTGACCCGAAGAAACTTCTTGCGCGCAGGAGGTGTAGCGATTGCCCTCCCGATGATGGAATCCCTTTCTCCAGTAGCCCTAGCGGCCTATGGAAAAAAGCCCGTCAAACGCATGGTTTGCCTTTCCAATAACTACGGGGTCTATCAGAAGGCTTTCTTCCCAACCAAGGGTGGAATCGATTATGAAATGCCGCCAACTCTACAACCGCTTACCAAGCATCGTAAGGATTTCAGTGTCTTCTCCAACCTCGATCACGGACTGACTGGCGGCCACGCTTGCGTACCTACGTTTCTAAACGGAATCCGTCCGGATATGTCCTCGAGTTTCCCTGAGGGGAACATAAGCATGGACCAGAAGGCGGCAGAATTTGTCGGGGCGGCCACCCGCTATCCTTCCATGACGCTAAAGGTGAAAGAAAGCAACCAAACCAGCTTCACTCGAACTGGTGTACAGGTGCCCTCCATCGACGTCACAGCCATGTATCGCAAGCTGTTTCTTGAGGACTCACTTGATGCGAGGAAAAAGGAGCGGTTGCGCCTGAAGCGTCACGGTAGCATTCTGGACTCTGTCCTCGACAAGGCAAAAGCAGTGAACCGTGAACTGAGCAAGCAGGACCAAGGGAAGTTCGCCGAGTATCTGGATTCGGTTCGCAGCTTGGAAAAGAAAATCGATTTACAAAAACCTTGGCTCGACCGACCAAAACCGAAGACCGAGATGGAAGAACCGCGGCCACAGTCGCAGACTGCGGATGAAATGAAGATCATGATGGAGTTGATGGCTCTGGCTATCGAAACAGACTCCACTCGAATCATGACACTATCCAGCGGATTTGCCAACGGAGACTTCGGCCTACAGGGGGGCTATCATGGCTTTTCGCATCATGGAGAGCGACCCGACCACACCGAGGCGCTAATGAAAATTGAGCGCAACCAAATTGCGCAAATGGCCTATCTAATTGACCTTCTGAAGTCTAAACAGGACCCAATCAACGGAGGCACGTTATTCGACCACACCATGATCCTGTTTGGATGCGGCATGGCTACTGGAACCCATTCGTGCAAGAACATGCCGCTCGTCCTCGCCGGTGGCGGATTCAAGTTGGGAGAGCACGTTGTATTGCCTGAGGGTAAATTCGAACGGGTGAAGGCGTGCAATCTTCTGCTATCCATGCTGCAAAATTTTGGTTTGGAAGTCGACCAGTTCGGCACGAGTACGGGAACACTTACTGGCTTGGAGTTCAAATCGGCCTAAGTATTCCACAAAACAATAGGGCGAAAGAGAAAGGGGAATCATGAGGAGACAACTTATCTCGGCTTCGATCTTGTTATATTCTGCATACTTGTGCGATGCTGATCCAGCATTGGAAGAGCACAGGCCCTTTCTCAAGACACACTGCTTTGAATGTCACGGACCTGAAAAACAAAAGGGCGAGTTCCGATTCGACACACTCGGGACAGATCTTTCCGAACTGAATACTCTCGAAGCGTGGCAAGGAATACTCGACCAACTCAACCTCGGCGAGATGCCCCCGAAGAAACAATCTCAGCCTCCCTTCGAGAAAACCGCTAAGGTGATTCAAGGCCTAACACCCATCTTGCAACGAGCCTACGCGGAGCGCAAGAGCACCGGGGGGCAAGCAGTCATCCGGCGACTCAATAAGTTCGAACTACGCAACACCCTTCGTGATCTGTTCTACCTCAAACATCCAGATTTCGATCCCACCGTAGTGTCTGGTCTGTATGACTTTAACGGTAACGGCATTACTGCCCACAAGACCATCGAGCCAACACGGAGTTTTCAAGACGATGAGGAGATAGAGGGCTTCGACAATATCGGCCAGCAACTAGTTATGTCGGACTTCCTCTTAAAGATGATAATCAGCGCGGCGGAAGAAACCATCGACTTGGCCACCCAAAATGAACCGCAGAAACCCTTCGAGGCTGAGACTTTTACTTCGCCCATCTGCACCAAGGCTCTTCACGGCGGAAGCTTAGGCAAATACCAGCGGGACAAAAAGGAACCCTACGACGAAGTGTTTCAACGCTGGGATCGCTACAACCGGATCGGTCCCGACAAGTACATCGGCGGAATGCGCCGACCAGCGAGCTATAGGATTACGGTAGAGGTTTCGGCTCATAATCCGAAGCCGGGGGCTTGGGGCAACTGGACAGTGCGGGAGGGAGGTCTTATACATCAGGGTCGCCAGAGTCCTGAAGAGCCATTTGAGATTGGCCTCTACCTGCAGCGCAATGAACACTTTCGCGGACCACGCCACCATCGAATCAAACGATGGGAATTGCCCGCCGATGGTAAAAAGCGAACCTTTTCTTACGAAACTTGGATCGACAAACCCTGGAATAGCTGGATCGGCTGGGAGAACGGGCCTTGGTTCCGGCACAATGCTTGGCACATCCTGCTCGAACAGTGGTATCCGGAGGAATACGAGAAAATCGACCGCAAGCAGAAAGAGTTCAAGAAGGAGGTCGCTACTATACTATTTAAGAAAGGTTATCTCGGGCCAACTCTGCGCGTTCACAGTTACCGTATCGAACCCATACCAGAGGAGTGGCCGCCCAAAAGTCACACAGCACTTTTCGGAAATGGATCGATTGAGGATGTAGATATGAAAGAGCTCTTTCATATCTTTGCCGAGCGGGCCTACCGACGACCAGTGGCACCAGAAGAAGTAAATTCTTTCGTTGCACTGGCGGAACAATTGATGGCGGACGGAAATTCTAAACAGGAAGCGATGAAAGGTGGCTACTCCGCCATCCTTTGTTCTCCCGACTTTGTTTACCTTCTACAAAATGCAGGTAAGCTCAACGAATTCGCACTCGCTTCGCGCCTAAGCTACTTTATATGGTCGTCGATGCCCGATGATGCGCTGATGAAGCTTGCCCAGACTGGCAAATTGTCCAATCCCTCCGAACTGCGACGCCAAACCGAGAGGATGTTGAAGGATCCAAAGGCAGCCGCCTTAAGCAGACATTTTCCCGAACGTTGGTTAAAGCTTCATGAACTCGGGCGCATGGAACCCGATAAAAGAGGGCCATTCGGCCATTACTTTCGGGTGAAGGACTACTTGATCCCCCAAGTTGATGCATTTTTCAGCGACCTACTGCAAACCAATGGACCGATACGCAACTTCATCGATTCCGATTACACGTTCATGAACAAACTCCTCGGCGAACTCATTTACAAACAGAAGGTGGTTGGCGAGCACTTGCGTAAAGTGAAATTGGAGGATACCCGCAGAGGGGGCTTGCTGACAATGCCCGCAGTTATGACTGTGACCGCCAATGGGGTAGACACGTCACCTATCGTGCGTGGAGTGTACGTGCTCGAAAACATTCTCGGCACTCCCCCGCCCTCACCTCCACCCGACGTGGAACCGCTCTCGCCTGACCTGCGCGGGGTGAAAACCCTAAAGGAGCAACTAGAGATCCACCGCAACCAGGAAGCGTGCATGAGTTGTCACCAGAAGATCGATCCCATGGGCTATGCGCTCGAGAGCTTCGACCCGATCGGTCGCTGGCGAGATCATTACCCGAAGGTCGATAAAAAAGACAAACAAGCGGAACCAATCGATACATCCGCAGTGCTGGCTAATGGTCATGAAGTCAAGGATCTCGTCGACTTCAAAGCCATGCTGATGGAACGCGAATCACAAGTCGCCCACTGCTTGACCGAAAAGATGCTGACCTATGCCACCGGACGCCTGCTCGAAGTTGGAGACCGCGGTGAGATCGACCAGATCACGGACGAACTCAAGAAGAACGGCTACCGTCTGCGCGACTTGGTTCACTTGGTCGTGCAGAGCAAGATCTTCCTGAACAAGTAGGCTTGTTCAGCCTTTCGAACAAAGGTTCTGTCAGGCAAAGCGCGCCTCACTTATTCGGCTTCACTTTGAAGTAGGTGGAATACGTTCCAGACTAAGTTGCTCAAGGATTCGTCATAGTACATGGCCCATGCGGTGGCAATGTACCCGGTGTGAAAAACCCGGCCGCCTTGGGGCCGTTCCCAATAGGTGATCTCGGCAATGGTCTGCCCCTCCCGTTCGGCATTAAAGTTAAGAACTTTCGGATTTGAATTGTCCTTACTGTGCGTAATCGTGGTGATACCATCAGGCTCGCCCAACCCCTTAAGCACCAGGTTCCTTTTAGCTTTTAGGAGTATCGACAAGCGTACGTCATACTCGTGACCGACCGCGCCTTCCCCCCGTTGACAAACGGAGCAGCCCAAAGTCCCAAAACGACGAAGCGAAAGGTAAAACAAAATGAGTTTTCACTTTAGATGGCATAGCATGTTTTGACCATAACGAAACGTGCGTTTCGCATACACCTTTCATGGACCTTTACCTCCTTGATGAGCTGTGAATCCTGCCCGATGCTCATTTAAATTATTTGTCGGCCCGTTCGAATGTCTGTACGAAACGAATGAGGTCTGCGAGTTCCTGATGATTCATCCCTGCCTCGAGGCCCTCCGGCATGAGGGAAAGGCCACTGTTCCGAAGGATTTTAATTTCGCGGCGGAGCAGTTGCCGGTCGCTCCCGTCAAGGAGGCGAAGTATCAGGTTGTTGGAAGTCTCGGACAACACACGCCCGTAGAGGGCGGAGCCATCTGCAAGAGTTACGGAATAGCCGGCATAGGAGGCATCGACCGTCTGATTGGGATCAAGAATCGAGCTGAAAAGACCCGTCTTGGTCCGGTCGGTGATGGAGCGCAGATCGTGGCCGTTCATGGGTTGTCCTTTCGGTGGGAGGTGGCAGACTGCGCACAGTTTATCGAACACGGCCCTCCCCCGCTTTTCGTCCGCGGGTAGTTTCAAGGCGGAGCGATAAGCCTCGATCTGTTCCCGCCGCCCTTTCCGGGGACCGGAATTCAGTATGTGAGCCGCAGTTTTCCGAATGGATGGATCGGCATGCTTGAGTAGCAGTTGACGGCGGGCGGCATCGAGATCGCCCCGACCCACTGCACCCGCTTCGATGGCCTTCAGGCAAGCGCGGGTCCACTCCTTACGCTGCAACAGGGTATCGAGGACCCGGGAGCGTTCCTGCGGGAGATCCCCGGGATTCATCTTCCCGCGCCTGCGCTCGGTGAACCCCCCGCTGACTATGTAGGAGTCAAAGGAACTCGTAACGTCCTGCACATAGGCTCCGGCGTGCAGTTGCTGTTCGGCGACCTGGACGGACAGGGAGAAACAAGAGAAAAAGGAATGAAAGGACAGGCAGACCGATGGGAAGAAGAAGGAAAGAAGGGATTTCATTAGATGGGCTCAAAGTCGGACTCCTGAAAATCCTCTACTTCGGTAATCCAACGCTCTTGGACAAAAGCATCATGAAGGGGATGATTGGAGTATGCCCGAAAGTCTTTGTCGTTGTCGAAATGGATGGACAACCCAAAGGTATGAGAATTCTTCGGGCTGACTTGGCGACGAATACGGAAGTTTTT
>Ga0163109_10004627_pt1 | contig 10424 bp, 8 predicted proteins | sample CRUFie1St13metaG_FD_108704 | JGI IMG/M metagenome (GOLD analysis project Ga0163109, IMG submission 108704) | Marine microbial communities from the Costa Rica Dome - CRUD Field 142mm St13 metaG | ecosystem: Environmental > Aquatic > Marine > Oceanic > Photic zone | place: Costa Rica: the Eastern... | reverse complement strand
GGCTCAGGCCAGACTGCTCGGCAAGGACAAGGTCGAAGTCTGGGCGGATGGCGTCGAAAAACCAGTTGCCGCACGCTATGCTTGGGCGGACAATCCCGTTTGCAACCTATATCGCAAAGACGGATCGGTTACCCTGCCGGTCACTCCCTTCCGCACCGATGACTTTCCTATGATCACCATGGGAATGTGAATGGCCGAGCCCCCTTCAGCCTGATGACCCAACTAGCCCTGCCCTTGGCGATTCTCCTCCCATTGGGAATCGCCGCGAAACCTCAACTCGAGGAAGTCCTCGGTCCTGCAAGCGGCTTGAACAGTCCCTTCGGGGTCGCTTTTGATGACCGGGGCAATGCCTTCGTGGCCGAGTACGAGGGCGGACGCATCCTCAAACTCGATCACAGCGGTAAGCTCCATACCCTCTCGGGGAACGGATCCAAAGGCTATGCGGGAGACGGTCTGAACGCGGAACACGGGGTGTTTCATAGCATGCACAACGTGGCATGGGCTTCCGATCATATGCTTTACGTATCCGACACCCACAATAACTTGGTCCGTAGAATCCACGGAAGGACCAACCGCCTATCCACCCTTTCCGGAGTTCCCGGACAAAAGGGATTTTCCGGAGACGGGGGGCCTGCAAAGAAGGCAAAGTTGGATACTCCGATTTCCATCAGCCTGACTCCTGATGAGAAAACCCTTCTGATCGCGGACATCCGGAACCGTCGCATTCGGGCGGTCGATCTTGCGTCGGGAATCATTCGCACGGTCGCGGGCAACGGAATCAGGGGGAAACCGATCGATGGCAAACCGGCCCTCGGGCAACCCCTGATGGATCCGAGAGCCTCCGTGATGGATGATACGGGAAACCTCTACGTTCTGGAACGGAATGGCCACGCCTTGCGTGTGGTCCGTCCGAACGGAAAGATTTACACTCTGGCCGGAACCGGGAAAAAGGGACGGAAGGACGGTCCTGCCATGCAAGCGACCTTCAACGGACCCAAGCACCTATGCTTCGACGAAAAGGGGCGAATCATCATCGCCGATGACAACAACCATCTGATCCGCCTTTATGATCCGGAATCCAAATCCGTATCCACGATTCTCGGAGGTCAGCCCATCCCCAAGGCCGTCCTCGACCGCCCCCATGGAGTGGCTCTTGGCCCGGACGGGAGCCTTTGGGTCTGCGACAGTGGGAACGACCGAATTCTAAAACTAAGGAATTACTAACTATGAATACGATAACCAAAACCCTGATCCTCCTCACTTGCGGAGCATCCCTTGCATATGCCGCCGACTTGCCCAACGTTCTCTGGATTACCAGTGAGGACAATGGCCCTCATCTCGGATGCTACGGGGATGACTACGCCACCACGCCCAACCTCGATGCGCTCGCTGAAAAGGGCATGATTTACACCCGGGCCATCTCCAACGCTCCGGTTTGCGCTCCTGCCCGGACCACCATCATTTCCGGACTGTATCCGCCCTCAACCGGCTCCGAACACATGCGCAGCATGACCCGCCTGCCGGCCGATTTCAAGATGTACCCCGCCTACCTCCGTGAACTCGGATACTACTGCACCAACAATTCGAAGGAAGATTACAACCTCATGAAAGAGGGTGAGGTCTGGCACGAAAGCGGAAGGAACGGGCATTGGAGAAACCGCCCCAAGGGAAGTCCCTTCTTCGCCATCTTCAACTTCACCATCTCTCACGAGAGCAAGATCCGCAAGCGCCCCCACCAGCAGGTCCATGATCCCGACAAGGTACGCGTTCCCGCCTATCACCCCGATCATCCCGAAGTGCGCAAGGATTGGGCCCAGTACTACGACATGATCACGGAAATGGATAAGATGGTGGGAGACAAACTCAAGGAATTGAAGGACGATGGCCTCGAAGAAGACACCATCGTTTTCTATTTCGGAGATCATGGTTCGGGGATGCCCAGAAACAAACGTTGGCCTTTCTTTTCGGGCTTGAACGTACCCCTGATCGTGCATTTGCCGGAAAAATGGAAACATCTGGCTTCCCCCGACTTCAAGGTTGGCGGGAGCAGTGACCGACGAGTCGGGTTCATCGACCTCGCCCCCACCCTCCTTAGCCTTGCCGGTCAAAAGCCACCGTCTCACCTTCAGGGGCACGCTTTTCTAGGGAAACACCAGGCTCCGCCTCAGGAATACGGTTATGGATTTCGGGGAAGAATGGACGAGCGCTATGACATGGTTCGTTCCGTCGTTGGGAAACGATACGTCTACGTCCGAAATTACATGCCCCACAAACTCTATGGTCAGCACGTGGGCTACATGTTCGTCACCACCACCACGCAGGTGTGGAAGCGACTCTTTGACGAAGGCAAACTCAACGAGGCCCAAAGTCACTTTTGGAAGACCAAACCCCCGGAGGAACTGTATGATCTCGATAACGATCCCGATGAAGTCAACAACCTGGCAAAATCCAAGGATCATGCGGAGGTTTTGAAAAAGATGCGGCTGGCTCACGTCAATCATCTGAAAAATATCATCGACGTTGGGTTTCTTCCCGAAGGAGAGATTCACGAACGCTCCGAGGGAACCACACCTTATGAAATGGCCCGTTCTGGGAAGTATCCCTTTCAACGCATCATGCTTGCCGCAGACATGGCATCCGGTCTTTCTCCCTGGGCGACAAAGCCCCTGATCGGTTACCTGAAGGACAAGGACTCCGCCATTCGCTACTGGGGAGCCATGGGGCTTCTGATGAGAGGGAAACAAGGAGTCAAGGCAGGGGGCGGGGAATTGGAAAAAGCCCTGAAGGACAATTCGCCCTACGTACGCGTGGTGGCCGCCGAAGCCTTGGGTAAATACGGGTCCGAGAAACAAATCAAAATGGCCGTGAAAACTTTGGGAAAGACCGCGGACCCCCTTGAGAACGGTTGCTTCCCATCCATGCTCGCGATGAATGCGATCGATCATCTGGACGACAAGGCCAAGTCTTTGCTATCCAAGATACAATCCATGCCTCGCACCCCGACCGGAGTCGACAAGCGTTTTCAGGGCTACGTCGGCCGCTTGGTCGAAACCACCGTCAGGGAACTCGAAGGGGCCAACTAAGATGAGTAGGGCGTTCGGATTCATTTTCGCCTTCCTCCTTGCATGGGCTTGGGGCTTGAGCGGAAAGGCAAAACCAAACCTGATATTCATTCTTGCCGATGACTTGGGCTATGGGGATCTCGGCTGTTATGGACAAAAGCTAATCAAGACGCCCCGTCTGGACGAAATGGCGGCGGAGGGTATGAGATTCACCCGCTTTTATTCGGGATCCACCGTATGCGCCCCGTCCCGAAGCGTGCTCATGACCGGACAACATATGGGACACACGCACGTTCGCGGAAATGCGGGAGGGGATATGACCCGCCAAAGCCTGAGGGACGAGGACCTGACGGTTGCCGAGAAATTGAAGGAAGCGGACTATGCCACCGCTCTGATCGGCAAGTGGGGGCTTGGAGAAGTTGGTCAGGAAGGTCATCCGCTCAGACAAGGCTTTGACTACCTCTACGGATACCTCAATCAGGTGCATGCCCACAATTTCTACCCCGAGTTTCTTTGGCGAAACCATCGGAAGCATGCCTTGTCCAACGTGGTCCAGCGGGTTGAAAAGAGAAAATACGGTGGATTTGTGGGAGGAGCGGCCACCAAGCGGGTCGAGTACAGTCACGACCTTTTCGCCAACGAAGCGATGTCTTGGATTAGAAAAAACAAAGGCAATCCCTTCTTTCTCTACCTTCCGCTAACCATTCCCCACGCCAACAACGAAGGCACCCGTTTGTTCGGAGATGGAGCGGAGGTACCCGGTTACGGAATCTATGAAAAGGAGGATTGGCCCAAGCAGGACAAGGGACAAGCCGCCATGATCACCCGGATGGACCGGGACGTGGGGCGCATTCTTGACCTGCTCGAAGAACTGAAGATCGATGAGAACACGCTGGTCATGTTCACTTCCGACAACGGTCCGCACAACGAAGCGGGCCATAACCCCGAGCTCTTCAAACCCGCCGGTCCACTGAGGGGAATGAAGAGAACCTTAACCGAGGGAGGCATCCGCGTTCCCACCCTCGCGTGGTGGCCCAAAACCATCGAGAAGGCATCCGTGTGCGAACAGCCTTTTTATTTCGGAGACTTGATGAGTACGGCTTGCGAAATGGCCGAATTGGAGAAACCGCAGAACTCCGACAGCATTTCCCTTCTGCCCACTCTCACCGGAAACGCCAAGAGGCAAGACCGTCACGAATACCTATATTGGGAATTCTACGAACGCACCTTCCGGCAGGCCGTAATCCGGGAAAACTGGAAGCTCATCCGTTCGGATATGGATGATGAACGGATCGAACTCTATGATCTGGACGAGGATATCCACGAGGACAGGAATCTGGCAAAGGAACAACCCGCGCTCGTTCAGAGTCTTCTTGCCAAGATGGAGGAGGCTCACCGGCCTCACCCGAACTGGCCGACTCCCCGAACCAGAAAACCATAAGCCTACGGGCCGCAGGGTATCAAGGCTCCGTCCTTCATTCCGTGAATGATCTTCTTGTCCGCCGGACAGAAAGTGGCCAAAGCCCCCACCCTTTTGGCTTTCCCTCCAACTACGAAATAATAGGGTGAAAGGCGCAGCCTTCCCCTCATGGAAGTCACTTCTTCCTTCGGACTGAAAACGGGATGCTCCCAAAGCTTGGGTTTGCGAAATTCCTGAACCACCGAGACGGGACTTGGAAAATCATCCAAGGCGGACTGCAGGGAAGCCGACCAATCATCCGCGGAGAGGTCATCCCCCACCCGCACGCTTCGGGCCCCCCAGGCGGTTTCGTGAAAACCACTTGCCTTGAGTACGAGCTTGCGTTCCCTTTTCGAAGCCTGCCCAAGTTCCATCCAGTTCGAAAGAGCCCGCCCCTGAACGGTTGGCCCATCCAGATAGGCTCCCGGGGGAATTTCCGCCGGATCCAAGACCCAGGTCGGAGGAATCATCTCCCGTAAGAGAAGCAACTCCCTTTCTTCCAAAACCTCCTCCCAGAACGCTTGCAGACGATGATGGTGAAAGAGAGCCAGGGAAAGCTTCTCCTCCTGGGTATGCTTCATGGGCGGAGTCACCACCAAATTTCCCGATTCCACCAAAGGAATCAACTCCTTCATCAGGGGAAGGTTGACATAATCGAATAACTCCCAAAAGCGGTAGACCAACTGAATCCGTTCTTCGCCAAAAAGAAGTTGCTCCCCCCGCACGGCCAAGTCCTCGGGCGAACACACACGGATCGAAAAGGAACGCTTTCTCAACTCGTCCGCCAACCATTCCATTTCGGGGCGGTAGGTTGCCGATTCTTCGCTGACCACGATTACCATCGCCGCTTGCCTGCCGCCCAAAGATCGGGCGGCATCCGCGAGAGCTTCCCCAAAGGAGTCGATCATCCGACCTTCCTGCGGAAATCCGAACGAGGCTTCGAGATGAGCGGTCAATCCGATTCCACCCGGAACGGCATCCCATTCGGTCAGGGACAAGCCCTCTGCGGTGGGTAGAAGATCGGGACGCAGAACGGCAGGATAAATGGTTTGAACCGCATCCGAACGGGCATGCTTCACTAACCAATCCGGTTTTCCGGCATCGAAGTAATCCGCCACCCACGGCGCGGACAAGGAGCGGTTCCGCAGAATCGATTGCTCGGACCATGCCTTACGGTAAAGGGAATCGATGGCTCGGTAAAAGGACAGAGCCGCCTCACCCAACCGGTCCAAACGCCCAACTTGATCGGAATCCAAAAGCCAACTCTTGGGCGAGCCAAGCCAAGTCTTTCCGGCAAACAGAGGATGCTTCGCTTGGTTCGCCAAATCGCTGGCCGTCAGAGGTGAATCCATCAAGCTCCGGTTCAATCGTCGATTTGAATGTCTTTGTTTCTCTGCCTGGGACAACCCGCTCGCAACCATCCGTTCACGAAGGGGTCCAATTCTCCGTCCATCACCGCCTGAACCCCCGAAGTCTCAACTCCGGTACGCAAATCCTTGACCATTTGATAAGGCTGAAAAACGTAACTTCGAATCTGATTGCCCCAACCCATTTCCCCTTTTTCACCGTAAAACTTTTCCATTTCCGCGCGTTTCTCATCCTGTTGCTTTTCGTAAAGCCTTGATTTGAGCACTTTCATCGCAGTTTGCTTGTTTTTGAGCTGGGATCGCTGGTTCTGGCATTGCACCACGATGTTTGTGGGCAAGTGAGTCAAGCGAACCGCCGAGTCGGTCTTGTTGACGTGCTGACCGCCTTTTCCACTCGAACGATAGGTGTCCACCCTCAGATCGTCTTCGGGTATTTCCATATCGATGTCATCGTCCTCGACCTCCGCAATTACATCCACGGAACAGAAGGAGGTGTGCCTGCGCTTGTTGGAATCGAAAGGGCTTATGCGGACCAAGCGGTGCACCCCCCGTTCCGCCTTGGCGTATCCGTAGGCATTCAACCCATCGATTCGAATAGAACATCGACTGATGCCCGCTTCCTCTCCGGGTTGCAAGTCCTGCATCTCCACCTCAAAGCCGCGTCTTTCCGCCCAGCGCACGTACATGCGCATCAGCATGTCGGCCCAATCGCAGGATTCGGTCCCCCCCGCGCCGGCGTGAATGCTGAGCAAGGCGGGACGGGCGTCAAAGGGTTCATTCAGAAAGCTGGCGACTTCCAAGTCATCAATCCGGCTGATCAGGGAATCCAAGCCGGTGACGAATTCGTTCGCCATTTCCTGATCTTCCTGATCCTCTTCGCACAATTCGCAGAGCGCTTCCAAGTCCTCGACCTGAGAGCGAAAATCCTCCACCTTCGAAACGGTTTGCTTGAGACGGTTGTTTTCCGATCCGATCTTGCGGGCGTTGGCCTGATCATCCCAAAACGAAGGGGCTGACATTTGCTCCTCCAACTCCAGAATCTTCTTCTTCTTCTCGTCGCATTCCAGGAATTTCCAAAGGTGATTGGTCCTCTTGATCAACTCCTGCAACCGGGTCTTGTCCTCGGGTAAGATCATTCGATTTCTAGACCGTGAAATCCAGCCCTTCTGGAAGATCCAAATGCAATCCGCATTCGCGGCCATGTCCACCATGCCGGGTTTCCTCTGGATCATCCACTTCGGAAAGCTTTTTCGTGCTATGCCAATCTCCCAAGGAGACGTAACCCACTCCCTCCAAAGGATGGTATGGCAAACCGTTGTCGGGCAAATAGCGGTAAGTCTTCCGATTATCCCAGTTAAGAATTGGATACAACTTGAAGATCTCATCCCGATTTTCCATAACCGGCAGTTCGCTTCTACTTCCTGACTGATCTCGACGCAAGCCCGCCATCCAGCAAGTGGCTCCCAATTCACGCAAGGCTCGATCCATCGGTTCCTTCTTGTTGATCAAATTGTATTTGGCCATGCCATCCCGCCCCTGTTCCCATAATTTCCCATATTTCGCTTCCTGAAAGGCGGGAGAAACGGAAGCCGAATACACCTTGGCCTTGAATCCAAGTTTTTCCTGCAAGGTCAGCGCGTATTCGTAAGTACCCGGAAAAAGATAGCCCGTATCCACAAACACTATCGGAATTTCCTCGCTGACCTGTCTAACCAAATGAATCATAACCGCACTCTGCAAACCGAAACTCGTAGAGAGCACCAAACCCGAGCCAAAACGTTCCCAAGCCCAAGCAACACGCTCCACGGCGTCCAACCTTTCAAGCTCATCGCTCCAAAGATTCATTTCGTCCAAACTTGCCTTCATCTTTTCTTCAAAGGATTTATCCTGCCAAAAATTGGGGAAAGAGTAAAGTGTTTGGTACAATCCATGACGCGATGAGAATTGGGGTTGGCTCAGCTTGAAGCTTCCGCTAGGGTAAGTTGCATGGAGGAACTCCAAAAGTTGGTTTTGAGATACCCCGAGCTTTCGCCTTGCCTGAGCGAAGTGGAGAAAGGAGCGGAATTGCTTCTGTCCTGCTTTCGCAAAAGCCGCAAACTGCTCCTGTGCGGAAACGGCGGAAGTTGCGCCGACTGCGAACACATTGCAGGGGAATTGGTCAAGCAATTCTCCCGCTCACGCCCTCTCCCCGCTGAGCTTGAAAAGAAGCTCGGACCTGCGCTTGCGAAAGAGCTGCATGGCGGACTTCCCGCTCTCTCCCTTCCCTCCATGATCGGGTTTCACACCGCTTTCAATAATGATGACAACCCCGAATATGCCTTTGCCCAACAAGTGGTCGCCTTTGGCCAGGAAGGCGATGTCCTGATGGGCATAAGCACCTCGGGCAATTCCACAAACGTCATTCGGGCCGCGGAAACCGCTCGGGCAATGGGGCTCAAGGTATTGAGTCTGACTGGGCGGGAAGGTGGACTTTTGGCCCCACTTGCGGATGTTGCCATACAAGCTCCTGCTTCCGAAGTCGCCCGGGTTCAGGAACTCCATCTTCCCATCTACCATAGCCTGTGTCAGATCGTGGAAGATACTCTCTTTCCCTAAAGACCGTGTCGGACTCATCCGACCTGATCCGTCTTCTGTCACCCGACCTGCTTGAATTGGGACGGAGTCTTGCCCGTACTTTCGAGAAGGCCGGTGGAAACCTTCTCATCGTCGGCGGATCGGTTCGGGATCTTCTTCTTCGAGAATCTCCGAAGGAATTGGATCTTGAGGCAAGAGGTCTTTCCATGGAACAGGTGAAAAGTTTGCTCCAAGACGGATATTCCTTTGATGAGGTCGGCAAAGCCTTTGGCGTTCTCCGAATCAAAGGCCAGCCTGTTGAAATTGCCCTCCCGCGAACCGAACTCAAGTCCGGTAGCGGGCATAAGGGATTCAGTGTCAAAGTCGACCCTCACCTACCCTTCGAACAGGCCGCTGCCCGCAGAGACTTTACCTTCAACGCCCTGGCTCTTGATCCGCTCAATGGTCAATTGCAGGACCCCTTCGGAGGCGGGAAGGATTTGAGGAATCGAGTATTGCGTCACGTCGGCCCTGCCTTCGTGGAGGATCCGCTTCGGGTTCTTCGAGGCATGCAATTCGTTGCGAGGTTAGACTTGAAGGTCGAGCCTGAAACGATTCGCCTTTGCCGGACTGTCTCCATGGAAGGTCTCCCGGAGGAGAGAATTTTCGAAGAATGGAAAAAACTCATACTGAAAGGCAAGAATCTCACCGCGGGATTGAATTTCCTCAAGGAGGTCGGCTGGCTTTCCCACTTTCCCGAACTCGAAGCGCTGGTCGGTTGTCCTCAGGATCCCGAATGGCATCCGGAGGGAGACGTTTGGGTACACACCTTGCACTGTCTCGATGCCTTTGCCCGAGAACGGACAGGAAATGCCTGGGAAGATTTGGTCGTGGGATTTGCCGTTCTCTGTCATGATTTAGGAAAGCCTCTTACCACTCGCGTGGCCGAGGATGGTCGCATCCGTTCGCCTATGCACGAACCCAAGGGCGAAAAACCCACCCGAACCTTTCTCTCCCGCCTGACCAATCAGGTTACCTTCCATGAAGAGGTGGTTCCCCTTGTACGCAGACATCTCACTCCTCGGATTTTTTATCAGGACCAAGCCAGTGATGGGGCAATCCGCCGATTGGCGAAAAAAGTCAAACGCATAGACCGGTTGGTACGGGTCGCGGCCGCCGACCTCGCCGGGCGTCCTCCCCGAAAGGACGATTTCCCCGAAGGACCCTGGTTGCTCAAACGAGCCGAGGAACTCAAAGTCAAGGATTCCGAGCCAAGGCCCATCCTTCTGGGGCGGCACCTCATCCAACGCGGACTTCAACCGGGACCCGAATTCGGCCCCATTCTCGAGCAGTGCTTCGAGGCTCAACTCGACGGCATCTTCGAAACGGAAAAAAGAGGGCTGATTTTCCTCGAAGAACTTCTTTCCAAACGAGACTCAACCTCAATCCTATAGAATAGCTTATTGATTGCGTAGGATTCTTTGCTGAGAGGCTTCGCTGAGTCCGCTTTGCGGAAGCCAATCCCGGATGCCCTCGGGATTCTTCTTGAAAATCTTCTTGGCCACGTGAACCGTGACCTTCTCCCTACCCAAGGCATCGGTCATCAATAGGGCCTGCTCAATCGCGTCATAGGGATCCACCTCCGCCATCCTCATCGCATAGGCCGCCCGAACCCCGTCGTTGGCGCTTTCGGCGGGGCTTTCCTTGATCCAGGATGCGTTTTCCAGCAATTGCTCTCTGGACATATTACCAACGATGCTCGCAGAGGCAGGCCGCCAAAGATCGGCCTCCAATCCCTTGGCCCACTGAAAGGCCGCCTCCGGGTCTTTCCTCGCCCAGGCCCCACCGAGCCTTTTGGTCAACTCCTTGTCATAAACCCGAGTGCCCTTCAAGCTGTCCACCCAGGAAGCGGCGGCCTCTGGGTCGGACTCGACCCATCTCGAAGCCACCTCCCCCACCACCTGTCCGTTGACTTTCTTGTTG
>Ga0163109_10004626_pt1 | contig 10425 bp, 11 predicted proteins | sample CRUFie1St13metaG_FD_108704 | JGI IMG/M metagenome (GOLD analysis project Ga0163109, IMG submission 108704) | Marine microbial communities from the Costa Rica Dome - CRUD Field 142mm St13 metaG | ecosystem: Environmental > Aquatic > Marine > Oceanic > Photic zone | place: Costa Rica: the Eastern... | reverse complement strand
TTGATGGTTTAGATATATCAGTTATAAAAAATGATCTTATTAAGATTAATGATGTTCAGTCCTATGACAAAATTATATTATCGCCTGGTCCATCTCTCCCTAAAGATGCAGGGAAGATGAATGAATTAATTTCGAATTATTACGATAGCAAACCAATACTAGGCATATGTCTAGGTCATCAAGCAATTGCAGAAAATTTTGGAGGTAAATTGTATAATATGGATGAGCCATTGCATGGAGTTCAAACAGATATTTATTTAGAGGATGATTATATTTTCAAGGGTATTAAATCTAAAATTAAAGCTTGTAGATATCATTCATGGTCAGTAGTAAGTGATCCTTTGCCAGAAGAGTTAAAAATAATTGCTAGAGATTCAGAGGGTGTAATTATGGCCCTATCTCACAAAAAATTTGATTTAAAGGGTATTCAGTTTCACCCTGAATCTATTCAGACAAAAACTGGTTTTAATATGATACAAAATTTTATAAATAATTAATATGAAAAATTTACTTAAAGATTTATATAATCATAAGATAATGAGTAAAGATGAGTCAAAGGCTGCTTTAATATCTTTGACAGATGGAAGTGCAAATAGTTCTCAGATATCTTCATTTCTTACAGTTTTTTTAATGAGAGATATAACATCTGAGGAACTTGATGGTTTTAGAGAGGCAATGATTGAACTATCTCTTGATGTTGATATTGATGGGGATGAATTAATAGATTTATGTGGAACAGGAGGTGACGGTAAAGACACATTTAATATCTCAACAATATCATCATTTGTGGTAGCAGGTGCTGGCATTAAAGTAGCTAAACATGGAAATTACGGTGTTTCATCTTCTTGTGGTTCATCTAATATTATTTCCCACTTAGGACATAAATTTTCGAATGATATTACTTCACTTAAATATAGCCTCGATAAATCAAATATTTGTTTTTTGCATGCTCCATTATTTCACCCTTCCCTAAAAAATATTTCTCCTATAAGAAGTGAATTAGGGGTAAAAACATTTTTTAATATGCTAGGACCAATGGTAAACCCAATTCAGCCAAAAAGTCAATTAGTAGGTGTTTTTAATTCAAATATTTTTAGACTTTACTCACATATCTATAGTAAAACTGATAAAAACTATTGTATAGTTCATAGTATAGATGGTTATGATGAAGTTTCTTTGACTGGAGCATTTAAATTATTTTCTAATAATCATGATATAATGTTAGAACCTAAAGATTTAGATTTTAATCTAATTAATTCTGAGAATCTAAGTGGAGGAAAAAATATTGATGAGTCCTCTAAAATCTTTTTAGATATTTTAAAAAATAACGGAACTCGAGAGCAGGTTGATGCTGTTCTTGCCAATTCAGGCTTAGCAATTTATTGTGCAAAAAAACTTCCTTCTATAAAAGAAGGTATAGAAATAGCTAGAGAATCATTGGAATCTGGAGAGGCATACAATTGTTTGAAGCTTTTTATTGAAAATAAATGAGTATACTAAAAGAAATTATTTTAAATAAAAGAAAAGAGATTGATTATCTAAAAAAAAATAATACGATTTCTGAAATTGAAAAATCTTTATTTTTTGATAGAGAAGTTATATCTCTTAAAAATTCATTAATTGAAAAGTCTGGTATTATTTCTGAATTTAAAAGAAAATCTCCATCTAAGCCAAATATTAATTTAGATGCAGATGTACAAAAAATAACAAAAGGATATGAAAATTCTAATTCAAGTGGGGTATCAATTTTAACTGATTCAAAATATTTTGGAGGATCTAATGAGGATATTACACTAGTTAGAAACGAAATAAATATTCCCATTCTAAGAAAAGATTTTATATTAGAGGAATATCAGATTGTAGAGTCTAAATCTTTGGGTGCTGATATTATACTATTAATCGCAGCTTGCTTATCAAAAGAAGAGGTTAAGAATCTGTCAAGATTTGCTAAGTCTTTTAATTTACAGGTAATTTTAGAAATTCATTCAGAAGATGAGATTGCTTATTTATGTGATTCTATAGATGTGGTAGGAGTAAATAATAGAAATTTAAAAAAATTTGAAACTGATATTAATAATTCAATAAACTTAGCAGGTATGATCCCTTCAAGTTTTTTAAAAATATCTGAAAGTGGAATATCTACTTCTAAGGAAATTTTTCTATTAAAAGAATATGGCTATGATGGTTTTTTAATTGGTGAAAACTTCATGAAAAATAATGATCCAGTATCTGCATGTAATGACTTTATAAAAGAATTATGATTAATAGGTACAGAATTAAAGTTTGTGGTATAATGGATGAAAATAATTTTTCTGAGTTAAAAAAATATCAAATAGACTACTTTGGGTTTATTTTTTACAAAAAATCTCCAAGATATATTTTGAATAATCCTAATCATGCTTTTATTAAAAACATAAAAAATAAAGTTGCTGTTTTTGTTGATGAGAATATTGATGCTGTAATAGGAATATTAGAAAAGTATGATTTTTCTTACGTACAGTTACACGGTAATGAGAGTAGTGATTATTGTATGATACTTAAAAAGAATGGCATTAAAATAATTAAGTCCTTATTAATAAGAACTCCAGAAGACTTTCATAGTTTAAAGTTATATAAAGAATCAGCTGATTATTTTTTATTTGATTATAAGAGTGATAAATATGGAGGATCTGGAAAAACTTTTAATTGGGAAATACTAAACAATAAAGATTTTGATAAACCTTTTTTTCTTAGTGGGGGTTTATCCTTAGATAATCTCAACAATATTAATATGATTAATGATAATGAAATGCTTTATGGCCTAGATTTAAATAGTAAATTTGAGAAATCTGCTGGCTTAAAAGATGTTGAAAAAATTGGTAAATTATTTAATTTGAATTTATGAAATATAATGTAAATAGTAATGGTTTTTACGGTGATTTTGGAGGTGCCTATATACCTGAAATGTTATTTTCAAATATAGACGAACTGAAAAAAAATTATCTAAGCATAGTTGAGAAAGATTCTTTCACTAGAGAGTTTAATTATTATCTAAAAAAATATGTTGGTAGGCCTACACCATTATATTATGCTAAGAGATTATCAGAAAAATATGGATCAAAAATATATTTAAAAAGAGAAGACTTATGTCATACTGGTGCACATAAAATAAATAATACAATTGGGCAAATTTTATTAGCTAGAGAGCTGAAAAAAACAAAGATAATTGCTGAAACTGGGGCGGGTCAACATGGTGTTGCAACAGCTACAGTATGTGCTCTTATGGGAATGGAGTGTGTAATTTATATGGGTGAAGTTGATATTGAAAGACAAAGACCGAATGTAGAGAGAATGAGGATACTGGGTGCTGAGGTAAGACCTGCCACATCAGGTAGTAGAACCTTAAAAGATGCCACTAATGAAGCGATGAGACATTGGATAAATAATCCCGAAGATACACATTACATTATCGGATCAGTTGTTGGTCCACATCCATACCCTGATATGGTTGCTAGATTTCAGTCAGTTATATCTGAGGAGTTGTTAGGTCAACTAAAAAAAGTTGAGGGGAGAGATTATCCTGACTTCGTCATAGCGTGTGTGGGTGGAGGAAGTAATGCAGCAGGTATTTTCTATCATTATCTTGAAAACCCTAAGGTTAAGTTAGTTGGGGTAGAGGCAGCTGGTCTTGGAGTATCTACAGATAAATCTGCAGCAACAACAAAACTTGGAAAGAAAGGAGTTTTACATGGAAGTAAGACATTATTAATGCAAGATGAAAACGGTCAAGTAACAGAGCCCTATTCTATATCAGCTGGGCTTGATTACCCTGGAATTGGACCTTTACATGCTCACCTTTTTGACTCTAATCGAGGTGTTTATGTTAGTGTAGAGGACGATGAAGCTATGAATGCAGGAATTGAACTTAGTAGATTAGAGGGAATTATTCCTGCTATTGAGACTGCTCATGCTTTTTCTATTTTTGATAAGATAGAAATGAAAGGTAAAGTTATTGTAATTAATTTATCCGGAAGGGGTGATAAAGACCTTGAAACATATATTAAATGGGGTAAATATTAATATGAATAGAATTAATAAATTATTTAAGGAAAAAAAAAATAAAATACTTAGCATTTATTTTACTGCAGGTTATCCAAATTTAAATGATACGACAGAAATCATTAAAATTTTAGATGAGTATGGTGTTGATCTGATAGAGGTAGGGATGCCATTTTCTGACCCTATTGCTGATGGACCTATCATCCAACACTCATCAAATGTAGCAATTGATAATGGAATGAACTTAAATTTATTATTTAAGCAATTAGATGAAATTAGAAAAATAACTGACATTCCCATTGTTCTCATGGGCTATGTGAACCCAGTGTACCAGTTCGGTTATGAAAAGTTCATAAAGAATATCTTACAATGTGATTTAGATGGTCTTATTTTACCTGATCTCCCATTAGATGATTACATAAATGAATTTAAACCAATTTTTGATAGGGAAAATCTATCATTTATTCCTCTAATTACCCCAAATACTTCTGAAGAAAGAATCAGACAAATTGATAATAACTCTAATGGATTTATATACATGGTTTCATCATCATCAATAACAGGCAAAAAAAATAGTTTTGATGATAAACAAATTGATTATTTTCAGAAAATTAGCAATTTATCTTTGAAAAATCCCACGATTATTGGTTTTGGAATTTCAGATAAAGAATCTTTTGAACAAGCTTGCAAGTATTCACAAGGTGCGATAATTGGTTCTAAGTTTATCAAAGAAATTTCAAATGGAAATTTAAATGAATCTATAAAAAAATTTATTTTAAGTGTAAGATCTTAAAAGGGTAGGTCCGAATCATCATTTTCCTGACTATCAGGTTGTTGAGGTGTTTCTTGATTAATTCCACTACTTTCTGTCTCAATTTTCCAACCTTGAATAGAGTTAAAATATCTGATATTCCCTTCTTTATCTTCCCATTTTCTTCCTTTGATATTTATCAAAACATTAATTTCGTCACCTACACTTAAAGAATCAAGTAGAGAAACCTTATCCTGAATTAATTCAACTTTTATATACTCGGGATACTCAGGGTTTCTATTATCTTGAACTATAAATTCTCTTTTTTTAAATGTTTCAGTAACTTGTACTGTATCAAAAATTTCAACTAATTTTCCTTTAATATTCATATGCGTAGATCTAAGAAGTTATTTTTATTTTTTGTAATTATTTGGTTACTAATAATAGTTTTATTGATGATTGACTTTTCTAATAAATCAAAGGCACCATGGAAAAAATCAGTAACTAATAAAGAACTCAGTGTTAAGTTAATTCATTAATTTTTTTTTCTATCATACTGTAAATTTTTTTTAGAAATTCTGGATCTTCCATAAAGTCATTAACTGATAGATCAATTGTTAATACCTTATCTTGTGGATGATTTTTTATCCAATTTTCATAGTACAAGTTAAGTTTTTGAAGATATTTTTTATCTATGGCTTTTTCAAAATTTCTACTCCTCTTTTCAATATTTGAGATAATTTTATCTATATCAGTATTTCTTAGATATATAAGAAGGTCTGGTTCGGATATATATTTTAATATTGTATTATACAGTCTTTTATAGTTATCAAATTCTCTTCTCTTTAAAACACCAGAGTCATATAAAGTTTTTGTGAATACTTCATAATCTTCATATATCGACCTGTCCTGTATCACAATTTTTTTACTTTCAGAAATTTTTTGTATTTGATTAAATCGACTATTGAGAAAGAAAATTTGTAGATGAAATGACCAATCCCTCATTGACTTATAGAAATCATCAAGATAAGGATTATCGTCGACTTCTTCTAGTTGTAATTCCCAGTCAAATTTTTTTGATATTTTTTTAGATAGTGTAGTCTTACCTACTCCTATATTACCTGATATTACAATATGTTTTATTTCTTTCAAAATTTAAGATTAAATCCTATTCTAATATTTCTTCCAGGTGCACTTATCCCAGATGAATACGTCCTGTAATGTATATCAAAAATATTATCAATTCCAAAATCAAAATTTAAAAAGTAGTTGTAATTTAATTTGAAGTATAAATTATGTGTTATCCAATTTGGTGATCCAGTTTCTGGGTACAGGTATAATTTATTTAGCTCACTTACAGAGAAGTTTTTTATTAATTTTTTCCCATTATAATTTATAAAGTATCCAACTTGATATTTGTTTTTAGAATATAAAATTGAAAATTTCCCAAATACTGGAGGAGTATGTCTTAAAGGTCTGTCTGATATAAGATCTTTAGAATAACTATACGAAATTGTGTTTTCTATATTTAAGCTATTACTTATCTTAAATAGAATATTGTTAGAAAAACCATAAACATAAGCCCTTCCTCCATTAATTAATTGTTGTACATTACTTAACATTCCATCATATATGATAGAGTCATTTCCGTTTAATGTGCCTTCATCTCTGATTATTGCATTATTTAATCTTATATAGAAAAATGAGTTTTTTAAGAAAATTTTTTCTGAATTATATTCATAATTTATCTCAAAATTATTTACATACTCAGACTTCAAGTTAGGATTTGGTATAATAATATTTCCTGGCTCAGAATCAAAGACCTTACCTACATCATCAAGGTTAGGTGATCTGTAGCCATTTGAATATTGGAATTTAAATGATGACTTTTCTACATTATACCTTATGCCAATATTTCCGCTTATTGATGATGACTTAGTTTCAATTTCATCAAAAGGGAAGTCAAAAAATATATTTGATAAACTAGATTTAAGGATTGAGTTATTACCTCTTAAACCTACATTCGTAAAAACTTTTTTAAAATTTCTTTTATATGAAACATAAACTGAGTTAGATATAAAATTATTTTTACCATCGGGATATCTTGTTGATATATTTTCTCTTGAATTTGTAATTAGGTCTTCTTTGAAAGCGCTTGATTTGACGTCATTTATTATGGTCTCTAATCCATAAAAAAATTCATCATTTTTATTTTTCTTATCAAAATCAAAATTTAATGCAAAGACATTTACCCCTTCATTTCTATTATTGATTGAGTTTGAGTTGAATAACCTTGTATGTCTACTTTCCTCTAGGTTTTGGTGAGATAAATTGAGTTTAAATGCGTCAAAAAGTTTAGTTTTTTGATAATTATTTATCTGTATTCTATTCATTAAAAATTTGTTAGGTCCATAAAACCAATCTCCGTATTTTGGTGTGAATATATCTTTATATAAAACTAATCTATCATACCTCGGAATATTAGATGATTTTGAGAAGTAAATTCCATGAATTACATTAATGTTATCGTTAAGTCTAAAATTCAATTTATTAATAAAATTAATTTGTGAATAACCACTAAATTTTTGAATTTGAAAGTTATCATTTTGTATAATTTCATCCTTATTTTTAATTGAATTTCTAACTACATATTCTTCTCTAAAACCAAAATTTATAAAGTTTTTATTTCTTTTATATCCTGATCTAAGGTCGTCAAATGAATTGAATGATAGGCTGCTAATCATTCCTACATTCTTACTACTAACTCCAAATTTTAGTGAATAATGTTTTGAGTTACTTGAAGAGTTATATTGTATTTTTTGAGAACTATATAGTTTTGTTTTACTATAATTAAATGTAGGATCTTTTGTTTTAAAATTAATTGCACCGCCAAGTGCATCACTACCATATATAACTGATGCTGGGCCATATATAACTTCAATACCTTCAAGTAAATTAGGTTCAATACTTATTATATTATGAATATTTCCACTCCTGTAAATAATATTATTTAATCTGACTCCATCTAAAGTGAGAAGTATTCTATTTGCTGAAAAACCTCTTATCATTGGACTTCCACCACCAAGTTGGCTTTTCTGAACATAAATTTCACCTGTTTTTTCTAAAAGATCTGCTGATGTTTGTGGAGATATTTTTTCAATTTTTTCTTCAGATATAATTAATGTTTTATTCGTTAATTCTTTGATATTCTCCTCCCATCTATTAACTGAAAATACAATTTCATCAATATTAAAAATTTTACTTTTCAGAGTAAGCCTGTCATTTTTTATATAATTCTTAGTTATGGATAAATTTTCAAAGGTAGGGTGTTGTACTATGATTGAATCTTCATCATTAAAGGCCGATAAGTCTACTTCACCCTGAAAATTTGAAAATTCAGCTAATGTCTGATCGATTTTGAAGAAACCAACATTATAAATCGGTTCATTATTCTCGTCAATCACTTTAATTTTTTGACAAAAAATCTGATTGGAAATTAATAAAAATAGAATTATAAATTTTTCCATACTAAAGCAGCAGAACCTAATATCGCAGAGTCTTTATCTTCTAATCCAGATGATAAAATCTTTACCTTTTTTTCATAAAAAGGGAGTAGGTTTTTTTCGAATGATTTTATGGTAGGCTCCAGTATCCATTTACCAGAGTGAACTAATCCACCGGTTAAGATTATTGCTTCAGGTTGAGAGAAACTAACAAAATTTGCTAGAGCTTTTCCTAAAATTTTACCAGTATATTGAAATGCTTTCAAAGCAATATAGTCATTATTTTCAGCAGCTTTTGTGATGTCCTCTCCATGTAAATTATCAAACGAAATGCTTCTAAAAATACTATCTTCCATATATTTAGATAACATATACATAATTGTTCTTTTAATTCCTGTTGCTGACACATAAGCTTCCAGTCCACCTTTCGTACCAAGTCCGGTATATCTACCCATCTTATTTATTGAAAAATGTCCAAGCTCGGCAGCAAATCCATCTTTACCTTCAACAAGTAGACCATTACTCACTATTCCGCTGCCAAGTCCGGTACCTAATGTAATTACGATAAAATCATTTAAAGATTTAGCATTTCCATACATCATTTCGCCTACAGCAGCACAGTTAGCATCGTTTGTTAAGAAAATATTATTTTTTATTTTCTGCTTTAATTTATTTATTAGATTTAATTGTCCTTTCCACTTAAGATTTGCTGGGGTTTCAATGGTTCCATTTTTTGATGCATTTGGTGCACCTATTCCAATACCAGCAATTTCTTTATTACCAGATATTTGTTCAATTGAACTATATAGTTTGTCAACATAATTGGAAAAAGATTTAAATTCTTTTGTCCTAAATGAAGTTTTCTTTATACAATTTCCATCTTTCGAAACAAGACCAATTTTAGTAATTGTTCCACCTATATCTACACCTATTGCATATTTCATTTATCCTTAAATTTTAATACTAAAGAATTAATACAGTATCTCTTACCAGTTTCACTTGGTCCATCATCAAATACATGACCTAGGTGCCCATCACAAGATTTACATAAGACCTCTGTCCTAATCATCCCGTAAGAAAAGTCTCTCTTAGTTTTTATTGAATCTAATGATTTAATATCAGTAAAGCTTGGCCATCCTGAACCAGAGTCATATTTATGAGATGATGAAAATAGTATATTATCACATCCCACACAGAGATAATTTCCCTCTTTATCATTATATAACAGGTCACCGGAAAATGCTGGTTCAGTACCTTTATTTTGAAGAATTTCTAGCTGTTTTTTTGAGAGAGATTTTTTCATGATAATGGCAAATATAAATGTCAAAATTATTAATATTGAAAATACGTCACTATTTATAATAATATAATGAATATTAAGGGCAACGCAATAGTATTAACAGATGGTAAATTCAATACTAAATCTGCTAAAACTGCCCACGGCCTAATAAGGGGATCAAATAGGTTTAATATTATAGGAGTTATTGATCATAAAATCTCAAAAAAATATATTCATTTAGATAAGAATGGTAAAATTAAACTTTCAGATAATGAGTCAGACATAAAAGTTTACTCAAATTTAAATTCATTTATTAAACTAAACATTCAAGTTGATTATTGTATAATTGGTGTCGCCTCTGCTGGTGGTTTACTTCCTAAAAATATGAGAGGTGACTTAATAGATGCTATGGATAACGGAATGTCTATTGTCAATGGTCTCCATTCAATACTTAATGACGACAAACAATTACTCAATATATCTAAAAAAAATAATGTTGATATATATGATGTTCGAAACTCAAGAAAAAGAGATAAGTTAAGTTTCTGGAGCGGAAAAATATATGAAGTTGATGTCCCTAAGATTGTAGTTTTAGGTACAGATTGTGGATTAGGTAAAAGAACTACTGCAAAACTTATAGTGGAAAAATTAAAGGGTAGCAATATAAGTTCAGATATGATATATACTGGTCAAACTGGATGGATGCAGGGTTGGGATCATGGATTTATATTTGATTCAACCCTGAATGATTTTGTTTCAGGGGAACTTGAGAGGGCGATTTATGAGTGTTATACCTCAAAAAAACCGAAATATATACTAATTGAGGGTCAGGCTGCCTTACGAAACCCATCAGG
>Ga0163109_10004621_pt1 | contig 10436 bp, 9 predicted proteins | sample CRUFie1St13metaG_FD_108704 | JGI IMG/M metagenome (GOLD analysis project Ga0163109, IMG submission 108704) | Marine microbial communities from the Costa Rica Dome - CRUD Field 142mm St13 metaG | ecosystem: Environmental > Aquatic > Marine > Oceanic > Photic zone | place: Costa Rica: the Eastern... | reverse complement strand
GATCTCCGATATTTAATGACATATATAATATCCTTTCTTAATAAATCAATATTAGCGAATTTAAATTTAAATAGGAGGTAATGAAGTTCTAGCTGCCCAAGAAATTGGGTCTTCAATTTCTGAAGATGAAGGAATAAGATTGATATCTGACAATATTTCTAGAGTTGAATATTGACTTTCACTTTCGATTAGATAGTTAATGAAACTTTCTGATTTCTGATCATAATTTGAAATCTTGTTTTCAAAATCACTTATAGTTTCATTTGTTCCTACTAAATCTAAATCTGTGACTAAATCTATAACGCTTGGATCGATATACTTTAAAAAATCTTTAGTAGTATTTTTGATTATTTGTCTATAAAAACTTAGTGGAGCAAAGATTGAATCAAATATTGAATCAAAATTAATATTATTTAGTTCTGGCATATTTGTAAACATTTCTTCGGGGTTTGAAAAATTTGATGGATCTAAATCTGGTTTCATTTCACCTAAGCTCTCAATTAAGCTTTCGTTACTTTTTTGCATTTGTTCAAGAATGAATAAAAAAGGTGCATCAAATTTTCCTAAAGAGAGCGAAACAAATTCTAGAGCCATTAAAGCCAAAGTGGCTTCTTTATCATCAACTTCAAATTTAGTAATTCTAGATTCAAAATTAATTTTGTTGATTGCGAGACTCTTGCTGCTTGGGAGTACAACTCCAAAATGGCTAAGTCCCCAAGTATTCTTACTGAGGAAACCAGCAATATTTCCAAGCTGCATACCAATTAAAGATGATTGTGCACCAGCTAAATTGAATGGACTCGAATTTGCTATATTTAAATTACTAAAATCAAAATGTTTTACAGAATCTAAAAACCAATTTCCATATTCTCTAGAATTTAGTATTTGCAAATTTTCAATATCTTCAAAGGGAATTTCCAAAGACTGGTTGTTTAGTTGGATTGCTCGAAAAATTTCTTCATAATTCATCTCGCTATTTGAAAACAGATAACTCTCTTCAGCTTCTTTATTGATATGATTATTGATTTGAGAAGCTAAGTTCCAATTAACATCACCGTCGTCATTATTGAACAAATTAAATAATTGAGAAAAAATATCGTCAGACATCTGAAGGGCGAAGATCCAACTCAAAAACAAGCGTAATCATTTGTGAATTTCTTAATATTTCTATCTCTACAATGTCACCAGCTCTTTTTTCTCTTAACACTGTAATTAAACCATCTAATGTTTTTACATTAACTCCATTAATTTTTTTAATAATATCACCGGGTACTGCTCCAGCTTTTCCTATTGCAAACAATTCATTATCTGGACCATATAATTCTTGAATTATCACTCCAGAAAATATCCTGGCTCCATCACTTGCAATGTCAAAATGCTGTGCACCTAAAATTCCAAGAAAAGCGTGTAAGATTCGACCTTCTTTGAGCAAATCATCAGCAATTCCTAATGCTAAATTTACTGGAACTGCAAATCCTAATCCTTCTGCACCCACATCTGCAGTTGCGATAGCTGTAGTTATACCAATTAATTCACCATTACTATTTAATAAGGCACCTCCACTAGATCCTCTTGTTATAGGTGCATCAGTCTGTATCAAGCCAAATAAGGTAACTCCTGAATTCATATTCTCACTGCCAACATCAAGTCTTCTCTCTAATGCTGAGACAACACCGGTTGTTACTGTTGGTGCTGCACCTAAGGTTAATGGATGGCCAATAGCAACTGCAAGATCTCCAACCTTAATAGATTCACTATTACCCATTGATATTGGGACTAAATTTGAGGCTGAGATTTTTAACAATCCAATATCAGTTAGCCTATCAGATCCAATGATTTCACTTTCATACATTCTTCCATCTTCAAAAATAACCCTTACTTGAGTAGAGTTATCAATTACATGGTGGTTAGTCATAATTAAACCGTCTTCAGAAATAACTACTCCTGAACCCCCACCATTGGGTAAAAATTCTCCATTTTCAGACATATTTCCAACTTGAACTTGAACTATTGTCTTTGTAGCTAATTCGGCAATCGATACTATTTCTGTAGAGTCAACTCTTGGCATTACTAATTCTTTTTCAGTAATAGTTTCAGTTATCGTTACAGGTTCTGGCATTACAATTTCTTCTTCTTCGAACAATCCAAAAAGAAATAAGAATGATAAAACTATTCCACTTGAAATTAATGAAGCTCCAAAAACAATATTTACAGAGCTGTTCTTTTTTTCAGATTTTTTTTCAATCAAATCAGAAATGTATTGTTCCTGTTCAAAAAGTTCTTGTTGTGAAAATTTTTCTTCATTCATATATTTCATAATAAATCTGCAATAAATGTAACTAATATTTGAATACAATATTTTTATGAGGTTTCATCAAAAAAACTATTTAATTTTGTATAAGTTGAAAATTTTTTTTCTAGTACTTAAAGTAATGAGGTAAATGTTATCTGTTAAAAACCTCGAAGTTGTCTATCAGGATGTAATTTTGGTACTCAAAGGAATTTCAATAAATTTACCAAAAAATAAAGTAGTTGCACTCCTAGGTGCAAATGGCGCCGGTAAAACTACTGTTCTCAGGGCAATTTCTGGTCTACTCGATATTCAAAATGGTAAAATTACAAAAGGTGAGGTAATTTATGATGAAAAAAACATTACTAATTCAAATCCATCAGAAATTGTAAAAATGGGTATCTCTCAAGTATTAGAAGGTCGTAGAATTTTTTCTGAAATCACTGTTTTAGAAAATCTCAAATTAGGTGCACACACAAACACACAAAATTTTGAAAAAAATGTTGAAAATGTATTTGAATTATTTCCTATTCTAAAAGATCGTTACAGTAACATTGCGGGCTACCTGTCGGGTGGAGAGCAGCAGATGTTGGCAATTGGTAGAAGCTTAATGTCAGAACCTGATTATCTTCTTCTTGATGAACCAAGCCTAGGTCTAGCTCCTAAATTAGTTGACCAAATAGCTGAGCTTGTTTTAGAAATTAACAATTTAGGAGTATCTGTCCTTCTTGTTGAGCAAAACGCAAATATGGCGCTTAATGTATCCGATCACGCTTACATTATGGAGAATGGGACTATAGTAATGGACAAAAACAGTGCAGAACTTAAAAAAGATGAGGATGTTCAAGAGTTTTATCTTGGTTTAAACTCAAATTCTAGTGAACGTAAATCATTTAGAGATGTGAAGCATTACAAAAGGAAAAAAAGATGGCTGAGTTAAAAACGTTATTAAAATTTGATAATATCTCTCTTAGTTTTGGTGGAATTACAGCTTTGAAAAATGTAAGTTTTGATGTTAAGGAAAACAGTATTACTTCAATAATTGGACCAAATGGTGCAGGTAAAACTTCAATATTCAACTGTATTAGTGGAATATATACGCCAGACAGTGGAAATATTATATTTGATGATAAAGAAATTACCAATATGCGTCCCAATAAGATTGCAGAGCTTGGAATAGCAAGAACATTCCAAAATATAGAATTATTTGAAAATCTTTCAGTTTTGGAAAATATTTTAACCGGTGTTCATAGACGATTAGATTACGGGATTTTATCTGGATTATTTTATTCTAATAAAGCAAAACGAGGGGAGTTGTATGCAAGAAAAAAAGCAGAAGATATAATAGATTTTCTTGAAATCGAAGAGTACAGGTATTCTTATGTAATGTCACTGCCTTACGGTATCCAAAAAAGGGTGGAACTAGGTAGGGCTCTGGCACTTGCCCCAAAATTAATTTTGTTAGACGAACCTGCGGCAGGCATGAATAACGAAGAGACAGAAGATATTGCTAGATTTATTATTGATATAAATGAAGAACTAAATATTTCTGTTTTATTAGTTGATCATGACATGAATATGGTAACTGACATTGCACATCAAATTACAGTACTAAATTTTGGAGAAAAAATAGCTGATGGAACTCCAGATCAAGTTGTTATGAACGATTCAGTAATTGAAGCTTATGTTGGGAGTTCAAAAAAATGACATTAACCATGAAAGAAATTAGGGCAGAAGTCTTAGAAAGTGGTGGAAAAACTCCACTGCTTAGAGTAAAAGAATTAGGAGAGAGATTTCCTGAGAATATAGCTTTACGAAATAAAGAATTTGGAATCTGGAATGAGATTTCGTATCTTGACTTTTGGAACAGATGCACTTATCTAGCTTCTGCATTAATGTCTTATGGGGTTAACAAAGGTGAAAAAGTAGCAGTTCACTCTGAAAACAGACCTGAATGGTTCATATCAGATTTAGGAATTCAAGCTGCTGGTGCAGTAACTGTAGGTTTGTACCCTACAAATCCCAAATCTGAAGTTAAATATTTACTTGAACACTCTGAGACAGTAATCCTATTTGCCGAGGATCAGGAACAAGTAGATAAGGCATTAGCAGTCCGGGAAAACTTACCATCATTAAAACTAATTGTTTATTTTGATAAAAAAGGTATGTATAAATATGATTCAGATTACCTTGTTTCATTTGAGGAATTTTTAAAAATAGGAAAAGAAAAATTAGATTTAAATATTGGACAAATCACTCAAACAATTGACAATATTCAAGATGATGACCTAGCTTTGTTAGTATATACTTCGGGCACAACTGGACCCCCAAAAGGTTCGATGATAACACACGGTAATTTGAAGTGGGTAAGCGGCAACTTAGTCACTACTGTATTTGTAGAATCAGTCAATACAAAAAATCCTCAATTTTTATCCTATCTGCCGTTGTGCCATATTTTTGCACGACTAACGGATTTATTAATTGCAACACAACTAATGGCTACTATTAATTTCTCTGAATCAACAGACACCGTACAAGCAGATTTAGTCGATATTCAACCAGACTTTTTTCCAGCAGTGCCAAGAATATGGGAAAGAATGTACTCAATGAGCTTAGTCAAAATGAGAGATGCAACATTTTTTAAGAGGATTCTGTTTGAGTTCTCATTAAAATTAGGAAATCTAGCTACTGAAAGACGTATAAATAAATCCTTCGATGATTTATTAGCAAAAGGGTTGCTTTTATTAGCACATATTTTGTCTTTTAGAACATTAAAGAAAAAATTAGGATTAAGTAAAATCTCTTTTGCTATTTCTGGTGCAGCTCCGATTGGTCCTGAAGTGCTGAAATTTTTTATGGCTTTAGGTGTTCCAATTTTTGAAGCATACGGCATGACAGAAAATTGTGCGTATGCTACATCCAATGATTTTGAGAGTATAGAGATAGGCTCAGTTGGTAGGCCTCATGAAAATTGCGAAGTTAAAATTGCTGATGATGGAGAAATACTTACTCGTCATGGAGGAATTTTCAAAGGATATTTTAAAGATGAAGAAAGTACCAGAGAAGTTATTGATGAAGAAGGATGGCTTCATACTGGTGATGTAGGGGAATTTACTGAAAAAGGAAGTTTGATAATAACTGACAGAAAAAAAGACATAATTATGACAAGTGGTGGTAAAAATGTTTCACCTTCTGAGATAGAAAATAAAATTAAGTCATCACCGTACATAAAAGATGCACTAGTTATTGGTGATAGAAGAAAATTTTTAACTTGTCTTGTAGCAATTGAATTTGACACTGTTTCAAATTGGGCATTGAGAAAAAAAATTCCCTTCACAACATATCGGGATTTAACAGAAAAGTCTGAAGTCAGAGAATTGGTCTCGAAAGAAATAGTTCGTGCGAATGAAGAAACCTCTTCATTACAAATCAGAAAATTTGAGCTAATACCAAAAGAACTCGATCATGAAGACGGTGAGTTGACTGCTACACAAAAAATAAAAAGAAGTGTAATTGTTGAACAATTTTCTGAATTAGTAGAAAGTATGTATAAATAGTGAGTTTTTTTATTCAGTCGTTTATTGAAGGTGTAGCACTTGGTGCAGTATATTCACTTGTTGCTTTGGGATTTGTAATAATATTCAAAGCAACAGATGTTTTAAGCTTTGCTCAGCCTGCTCTAGCTGCATTAGGTGCTGGATTTATTTGTTATTTTGCAACGGAAATTGGATTTAATTTTTGGATTTCGTTATTGATAGGAATACTTTTAACAGGAGTAATTGGACTATTAGTTGAAAGAACTATTTTAAGATCAATGGTTGGTGAACCTGTATTTTCAGTTGCAGTTATAACTATTGGGATTGATATATTAATCCGGGTCTTTCTTGATGATTGGATCGGGGATGAGCCCCGTTTTATTGGCGATCCTTTCACCACATTTGGAAATTTTGGATCTTTTAATATAGGAAATTTTAATTTTAAATACTTAGAAATGACTGGATTATTTGTTGCATTCGTTGTCATTATGTTATTGAATCTATTTTTTAAAAAGTCAAAGTATGGTTCAGCAATGCTTGCTACTTCATTTGATCAAGAAGCGGCGTTAGTACAAGGCATAAACGTAGGCAGGGTTTTCGGTTTAGCTTGGTTCTTAGGTGGTTTACTAGCTGCAACTGCGGGATTTTTTTTCACTGGAGGATTTAATACATTAACTCAACTTAGCTTTGTTTTAGCTCTGAGAGTACTACCAGCTGTGGTAATTGGAGGTCTTGATTCAATTCCAGGAGCTATAGTTGGATCACTGATAATTGGTGTAACACAAAGTCTTGCAGGATCTTATCAGTATACAATTGAAGATTTACTAGGCATTCAACTTGGCTTAGGATTCTCAAACGTCGCACCATATATAATAATGTTTTTTATTTTGTTAATAAAACCAGATGGCTTATTTGGAACAAAAGAAGTTGAAAGAGTTTAAAATTGAAAGGTAGAATTGATTTTTATAGCTCTTACGAGCAAGAGCATAAAATTTTTAATAACAATGTCAAAAAATTTTGGGCATTAATCGGTTTAACATTCTCTGTATATTTATTAGTCACTGTTAATGATCTCTGGTTGTTTCTCTTGACTTATGCAATGTTAACATCGATAGGAGCATGGGGATTAAATATTGTATCTGGCTTTGCTGGGCAGATTAGTTTGGCCCATGGTGCGTTTATAGGAATTGGTACATATACTGCCTTTGTGCTTGGGGGTAACATTTCAAATAATTTATTGTCATATGAATTAGATATGGCAATTTGGCTACCTTTTGCAGGATTGGTACCAATGGCATTTGGCTTTTTAATATCACCAGTAACTTCCAAATTAAAAGGACTGAATTTAGGGTTATTTAGTATAGGAGTCGTTTATTTTGCTTTACATATTTTTCAAAATTTTAAAACCGTTACTGGGGGATCCGGACTTGGTAGAAAATCTCCTGATTTTATTCTTTTTGGATTTAATTTCGAAAAAGGTTTAAATATATTTAATTTATATCTTGACGAAAAAGATTTAATTGCATTATTTTCTTTATTAATACTAGTTATTTCTGGAATAGGAGTTAAAAATATAGCTAGAACCAAAATTGGAAGAGCATATTTTTCAATAAGAGACAGGGATATCGCTGCTGAAGCTATTGGAGTAGATTTGTTGAAATATAAAGCTTCTGCATATGGTTTGGCTTCATTTTATGCAGGTATCTGTGGTGCTTTAATGTTCTCATTTACGGGCGGTGTTGAACCTAACCAATTTAATTTTGTCTATTCGGTATTATTTATTGCTATTGTAATTATAGGTGGTGCTGGAACTGTTTTAGGCCCCTTATTTGGTAGTTTCTTTTTTATTCTAATGCCAACAGTAATAGAAGAATTTATTCATTATTTTGGATTATTTGAAGGTTCTGTTTCATTTAATTTAGCTCAAATTGAAAGGGTAATATTTGGTTTATTTATCATTGTATTTTTGATTTTTGAACCACGAGGTTTGTGGGGTATTTGGTTTAGGTTACGCAATTATTTTAAAGCTTGGCCATTTTCATACTAATCGCGATCTTTTTTAGTAGTATTAAGACGTTAGTACTAAATAATTTTAGGGGGAGATAATGAATTCAATATCTTTGCGAAAGCGAAGTCTGATAATATTATCAATTTTAGCCTTAATCATGGTTATGTGTGGGGGTGGTACTGCTGAAGAGGAAGCAACTGAAGAGGTTGTAGAAGAAACAGTAGTTGAAACTCTTGATTCGCCAGCTGTTACAACAGCAAGAACTTATGGTGATGGATTTACAAGTGAGCCATGTCCTGAGGCTATAGGTGATTATCCTACTTTGGCAGACCAGTCAAAAGGATGTATTTACCTTGGTTTATTAAATGATTACACAGGTCCTTATGCTGCTGCTGGTCTTCCAGTTGAAATAGGAATTAGGGCATATTGGGCTTGGTTCAATCAAAATGGATGTTTTGATGAATTTTGTGTAGCAGTTATGCAAGGAGCTGATACTGCATACAATCCACAACAACATTTAGAGGCTTACAATTCAATTAAAGATCAAGCTGCTGGGTTAGCCCTATCGCTTGGTACGCCACAAACTTTATTTATTCTTGATGAATTAGATAAGGATGACATGATTGCAGCTCCATTAAGCTGGTATTCAGGATGGTCCTTCGATGATGTTGATAAAGGTTTAATAATTGAGTTTGGATCAACATACTGTGCAGATGGTATGAACGCTGTTGACTGGATGATTGATAATTTGCCTGCAAATGTTAAAACAATTGGCATCATGGGTGGTCAAGATGACTATGGTTTAGACTGGGCTGCTGGAGTTAAAACAGCTGCTGAGGCAAGAGGATTAGAAGTTAAGTGGGAATATTATGCACCACCTGGACAGTTTGATGTAACTCAAGCTGTAACTTTGTTAGTTACTCAACCTGTTGATGCTTATTTTCCAGCCACAAGTCCTGGACCTATGGCTCAAGTTGCTGGCGGTGCAGCACAAAAAGGCGTAATTCCAATTACGATGATGGCGACACCTTCTTACTCAGGTCAATTTGTTGTTGAAGGTTCTCCTGTCAAAGCACTTATGGAATCTGGAGCATTTTATGTGTCTTCTGTTTTTGCACCTTATGCAGGACAAACACCAGGACATGAAAAAATGAGAAATGTTCTATCAGCTCAAGGAATTGACTCTACAAGTGTCTATATTGTTGCTGGGTGGGCATCTCAACAGCATATTTCCAGCGCTCTTTCTGTTGCTGTTAAAGGTGACTTAACAAGAAAAGGTGTCAGGTTAGCTGCTAATGGTGTGCCAGTTTCTTCAGATGGAATGTTCCCATCGAAAGTTCTTGGATCAAACACACAAACACCTGTGAGTGTTATAACAAGACCAAACGGTGCAGCGCCTGGAGGAACAGATATATTACAAACTGATTACACAGGACCTACTGGCCAAGAATACAATTGGTCAAGCGGACCTTGTTCTTAAAATAAGTAGTAGTCGATATAAAGAGCCGGTTTTTTAACCGGCTCTTTATTTTTTATTAAATCTATTATTCATCTATGTACAATTTGTCTAACAAAAATAAAAAGATATTAATTATTTTTCTTGTTATTTTTATATCAATTTCTTCTTTGTCGTTAGTAAAAACTGATTATTATTTTATGTCTCCTGGCCCACCTTATCAATGGGATATTGAATATGAAAATATTGATAAGTATGAATTTGAAGGCAATCTTTTTCAATTAACCGTAAGAAGAGACGAAGCGAATGCACTAATTTATGTATGGTCTTTAATAATTGACTCTTATGATTTATATCCTAGAGAGGTAATTTTACCAGATGGTGTTACTCCAAAAGAGTTAAGTGAAATCAGTATCCAAAATATGAGAACATCTGAGAATGTTGCCATAGCTGTAGCATTAAAAAACGTAGGTTATGAAATAACCTCAAAAGGTGATGGAGTATCAGTGGTTGGCTTACTCGATGATTCACCAGTAAAAGAAAAGTTAAAAAAAGGAGATTTATTAAATTCAATTAATAACAAAGAAATTAGATCAACAACTGAATTCATATCTACCCTAAGGACTTACAGCATTGGAGAATCTATATCTATTGGTTTACTTAGAGATATAGATGGAGAGTTAGTGCAAATGTATGTAGAAACCACCCTTATCGAACATGTTGAATATGAAGGAGAGCCTATGGTTGGGTTTCTTGCTACTACTGTAAATGAAAGATTTGACTTTCCTTTTGAAATAGATATTAAAACAGGAAATGTCGGAGGACCTTCAGCTGGTTTAATGATGGCATTAAATGTTTATAATAATTTAATTCCAGAAGATATAACTAACTCAATGATAGTTGCTGGAACGGGGACCATTGAAATAGATGGATCAGTAGGACCAGTTGGTGGAATAAAACAAAAAATTATTGCAGCAAAAAGAGCCGGTGCAGAACTTATTCTTGTACCAGTTGCTAATTTTGAAGAGGCCAAACAATTTGAAACGGATAAAACTGCCATAGTTGCTGTTGATTCTTTCGAGGAGGCATTATCAGTTATTTCGCAGTATAGTTCACGTTAAACACGAGAGATAAATAATATATAAT
>Ga0163109_10004620_pt1 | contig 10440 bp, 20 predicted proteins | sample CRUFie1St13metaG_FD_108704 | JGI IMG/M metagenome (GOLD analysis project Ga0163109, IMG submission 108704) | Marine microbial communities from the Costa Rica Dome - CRUD Field 142mm St13 metaG | ecosystem: Environmental > Aquatic > Marine > Oceanic > Photic zone | place: Costa Rica: the Eastern... | reverse complement strand
CATTTAAAAAGAAAGTTGTATAAAACATCTCTAACAAAAGATGAGATTGTACACCCTATTGAATTACCTGCACCATCTGGAGCAGGTAAAGACCAAGATTATTCACGACCACTACAATGGCATTACGTTGATGGCTCTGTATTTGTAACATTGTGGGACGATTGGCTTGATGAATTTAACAAGAAGAATGATGATAAGTTTGTTTTAGCTAGTTCATCTGACGCAAAGAAAGTTCGTGCGTCTTATGATGCAGAAGTTAAGATGCAAGTCGATCACGCAGTTAATAACAAGTACAGTTTTGCTGATTTAGTTGATGCAAGTGATGATATTAAAACTGATGTAGCGTCTATTCGTAAAGGTTTCACAGATATATATGACGCTTTGGTACTTATTAAATGAGTGCGAAGCCATCTGTATATGATGTTAAGTCACAGATAGACACACACGAAGCAGTATGTGCTGAAAGGTGGAAAGAAACTATAATACGGATACGCAGGTTAGAACACATAATGATAGGAACTGCAGGTACTACAATAGTGTTGTTAGTATCTCTAATAATGAAGTGATGAATTATGGTCGTAGCCGAAGCGTTAGCAGGAATCGCACTTGTAAAAAGTGCAGTAGATGGCATTAAGTCTGCAATATCTACGGCTAAAGATGTATCCGATATTGCATCTGACATAGATAAATTATTCGAAGGCGAACAGCAGGTTCAAAAAGACAGACGAAAAGCTAATGATCCTTTTAGTGTTAAGTCTGTAGCTGAAGAAACAATCAACGCCAAATTAGCACGAGAACATATGGACGAAATGCGTCAGTTAATTGATATGCGTTTTGGTCACGGCACATGGCAGGGAATCATTGCTGAAAGAGCAAGACGAATCCAAGCTATGAAAGAACAACAAGCAAAAGCTAGAGCAGAAGCACGAAAGAAACACGCAGAGTTTGTACACGATATGCAAACTGTAGCGTTGATCTTCGGTGGTTTGTTTGTTGTTGTTATAATAATAATATTAATGTTTATGTATTTATAGGAGGTTATATGTTTCAAGCATTGATTGGCCCGATAGGTGGTATTGTTAGTACTTGGCTAGAGGGTAGTGTAGCTAAAGCAAAAGCTAAAGCTAGAGTGAGTGTAGCTAAAGCAGAAGCAGAGGCTACTATTATGGAGAAGAAAGCAACTGGCGAAATAGATTGGGATAAGTCTATGGCAGATGCTTCAGCTACTTCGTGGAAAGATGAGTGGTTAACTCTGCTATTCAGTATCCCTCTGATTCTATCTTTCTGTGGGGAGGGTGGCAGAAAGATAGTCTCAGAGGGGTTTGATGCCTTATCTCAGATGCCAGAGTGGTATCAATATTCGTTAGGTGCTATTGTTGCCGCCTCGTTTGGTATTCGTGGAGCAACTAAATTTTTTGGTAAGAAGTGATGCAGTTAAGTGAGCATTTTACTTTAGCCGAGATGTGCAAGAGTCAGACGGCTGAGCGTATGGGTATTAACAATACTCCTACTAGTGAGGATATAGTTTGTTTAAAATTGGTTTGTGAGAATATATTAGAACCAGTTAGAGAACATTATGCTAAACCTATTGCACCTAGTAGTGGGTATAGGTCTGTGAATTTATGTGAAGCGATTGGTAGTAGTAGCAAGAGTCAACACGCATTAGGTCAAGCAGTAGACTTTGAAGTAATGGGTGTTGATAACTATGAGTTAGCTTTGTGGATTAGTGAGAACCTATCATTCGATCAGCTAATACTTGAGTGTTACAAAGGTGGTAATACTGGTTGGGTGCATTGTAGCTACAGAAGTAAAGATGAGAATAGGCATCAATGTTTAACCTTTGATGGTACAAAGTATCGGCAAGGTTTGATATTATAATGGTGAGGGTGGTAGCAAGAGAACACTAATTGCTACTCACCCTCGTATTCCTAGAATGGTATGTCGTCTAAGTCTTCGACTTCTTCTTTAGGTGGTTGTTCTGTAGGTGTCTCATCAACCACTTCTTGAGGTTTCTGTTTCTCTGATACCTCAAAAGTCATAAACTTTCTACCATCTTTTTCTCTACGCCAACCTGCTAATCTGTACTGAGCCTCGTCAGTACTAGCTAGTTTATCGTTGTCGATAGTACCCGTATAGTCTGGTCGATTCTCATTGTCTCCTTTGTCGTTAGGAAATATAGCACCGACCTTTCGGTATACATCTATTCGTTTGCTACCATCTCTGTTAGTACAAGAGATAAGAGCGAATCGTTGTTCGTTACCTTGTACATCAACTTTGCCTTGCAGAATAAATTTCTGATCGTCAAAGGGTGTACCACAGATACCCGAGTTAGTGTTATCGTATTCGTCTGACATTAAAAGTCCTCCTTGTTGTTGCTATTTTTGCTATCAGCCGTGTATTTGTTGCCGTCCATCTCACCAAGAAAGACATCAGCATTGAACCCCAAGTGTGATATTGCTTTGGTTAGTCCATCTGTTATTGCCATCTTTGGTGCATCTTCATTAGTACGAGTCTTCGCATTGTTGAAGAATGTACGGCAACCACTAAAAGGGCCATAAGAATTTTCTTTAGTCTTAGTCCATATAGTGATGTGAGCCACACACGCAGTATCGCCATTGGCAAAGTTAACAAAGTCCATTGTAGACTCCCAACCCCACCCGTGACCAACTGGCCCAAATGCTTTGGTTACTTCTCTGATTTGATACTGTGGGTCGATAGCAGTAAACTTTCTCGCACCGAAACTTACTGGCTTGAGATACTTCTTATCTGTTGTACTTACTGCATTCCACAGTTGTAGGTTATTTGTTTTAGTCATTGTGTGTTCTCCTTTGGTGTTGGGATAGTGAAGCGTAAAGCACCTCGCTTATCCCGATTGATTATTAACTTGTCCGTATAAACCTTACGTTCATTCGGCTTTACTATTTCTTTGAGTTCTTTCTTTGCACGTTCAAACTGACGGGCAGGTTGTTCAAACTCAATATACTCATCAGCTAATGTATTGAAGTGATTGTCTTGGCTTGCATCACGGGCAACCATATCATTCAGTTCAATGTCATCAATGCTGAGTATAGGCTTGTCATCAAGTACTGGTGATTCATTCTTGACAACTGATTGCCAAAATTTCTTAGCCAGTAGTTTGATCTCGTTGATGTATTCCCAGTTCTTCTTGATGTAGGTAGCTTCCCATCTGCGATTGCCAAAGAATACAGACAAGTAACACCCATCAAGATTACTGAGAAAAGCATACCATTGTATCTGTGGCATATATCGTTCAGCGACATCTACCATCTTGTTACTGTCATAGGTATGTTTGCATTCTACAAAGTTAGGTTCAGAGTTAACGACACCATCAAGAGTACCACCACAAGGTACACCCTCGTAGTTCATCTCTCTCCATTGTTGTTCGATAACCTTAAACTCGTAGTTCTTACTAAACCACCATATGTTTAGTGGTTCGGTAGTAATACCAATCTGTACTGGTAGATTCTCGGTAAGGTCTTCGGGTTCGGCACGACCAGTTTTCTCTGCCCATAGCTGATGCCACTCGTCTTCGTTGCCGTGTACTAGGCGATTGATGTCGCTACCACCTAGATATTTCTTTCTGTCTTTTTCCATTGTGTTCTCCTTTATTTAGTTATACTGCAATTATGCAGTTAGTTCAAGTCTTTTATTCTTTAACGCCTCAAGTAACTTTAATCGTTTCTCCTCACGCCAACCGATATACTGATAAAACTCAGAGTAACTAGGCCAAAACTTCTGAGTCTTTTTGATTTGCTCAATGGCATACACCACAATATCGGCAGGGTGTTTGGAAAGTTCAGTAGCTAATGACTTGATGCGTAGTGCAACATCATCTACTGACTCTTGGCTAGGTTTGATTAGTAGCGTCATAAGCATTGCTAGACGCTCTTGTATTTCTTGTAGGGGGAAACCTACCATAGACTGCTGAACCACTACTGTAGCGTCTTCTATGGCCTTTAAATCGACATTCTCTGCAAGGATATATCTTTGTAGAGTAAAGACTGCTTCGTTCTCTTTGTACTTTACAGTAGTATACGGCTCAACCTTTGACCCGAGTATAGATTCCACCGAAGAAACTAGAGCTTTGTCTACCTCTCGTGGATCGTTGATTTGCAGTAGCCTCTGCAGACCTTTTTCTATCTGCACCCCACTTAATACTATTTCTGATCCAGTACTGGTAAGCTCTGTTGATGTCTTTGAACGTGCTACCTTTGGCATTGTGGTAATCACGGAACTGATTGATTTCATACTCATGGTCTATGTCCTCTCCTTTGTATCGAGCAATCACTTCATCAGTTGGTCGCCAGTCGTCTGGTATCAGCTTTCGCTCCTTAGTTTGTTTAGGTTTATATGATTGGTTAGTGTTGCTCTGTGCAACTATAGAGTTGCATTGTGCAACTATAGATGGGAACACAGTATACAATGTACTGCGTTTGTTATTGCCACGCAGTCTTTGTATAAGTCCGTGTTCTTCTAACCAGTTTAGTTTACGGGTAACAGTTACACGATTCATTGCAGTACGTTCTGCAAGTGTATCTAAGCTAGGCCAACATTGATGTGAATCTTCGTTAGCATAATCAGATAGTGCAACTAGTAGCCACTTGGCTAGTGGGTCATTGATCTTGTGCTTGACGGCTTTTGCCATCAGAATAAATGCCATTGTGTTCTCCTTTCATTTTAGTTTTGGTGCAATATGTTTTGCGAATATCTCCTCTGTAAACATAATGATTGTTTGTGGTGTACCCGTTCTTCTCTTGTAGATAACTACATCTCTGTCTTTGAAGGTGGTAAACGCAGATGGGAATGAACTACCATTACGATACTTTACTTCTATTACCAATCGTCCGTCTTCGAGGTCGAGCGTGAGGTCGCCAGTATACTCTCCTCCCAACGATCCCGAGAGTGGTTGCCTCTTAACTTTGAGTCCCATTTCCTTGAGCGTCTTCTCGATTTTCTTCTCGTGGTAGTTTCCTTTTCTGCGACTTTTAGTTGCCATTTATCCTCCAAGTAACAGTCAATACAGACGATACACCATTTGCCTATATCAACTTTAGGTGCAAGGAAGTCTGTAGTTATTACACCACAAGACTCGCACTTAGCACGATTTCGTTTCAGCTTTTTGCTTGTAGATTTTGAACCTGCAACCAAGAGCTTCTACCCAACAAGACAAAAGAAACCCACTTGGTACTCTTTTGTACTGCTCCCATTTATGCACAAGTGATTTGGCACACCCGATTCTGTGTGCCAATTCTTCCTGCGATATATTTTTTTTATGACGTTGGTGTACTAACTGCTGAACAAGGTCTTGATAAACGACTGGGACGTTTATCGTTTCATTGTAATGATTGAATTGTTTTTCTAATGCAGTCATATACCTTCTTCGCAGTTGCGTACCTTATGTCTTGACCATACATTGCTCTATAGAATGTACTTGTAGGTATACCTGCCTCGACAAATTTGTCTTTGAGGTTGAGTTTATACTTATCTGACAATTCTTTAAGTTCATCTGTATAGCTTTTCATTATAAATCTGTAGCATACTTGCAGTCATACGTCAAATTTCATTATCGTTATATATCCACGCTTCAAGTTCTTCGTCAGTCATAGCGTCAAAGTCTACAGTTTCTTGACGCTTACGCAGAATCTTTTTCTGTGGCTTACTGTATTTCTTTTTTGGTTGTGGTCTAAGCATAGTACCAGTTAAAAAGTTGGCACTATTCTCTACCTCTGTAGTGCGTACAGTATGACCACATACACGGCAGACTCTACGCCTACGAACTGTATTGTCTGCTTGTAGGCGAGAGTCTTTCGTTTCTGTTTTGTTGTTACACTTAGGACACTTCATACTTTGTAGCCATCATAACTCTTTGATTGCGACCAGACATAGCTTTGCGTCTTTCACCCGTATCAACTATGAGTCCTTTCTCCATTAGTCTTTTGTAACGTGGTGATATACTGCCAGTTCTGATGTTGTACTTAGTGTACATTTGATGCTCAACTTGATCGTGAATGCAACCGTGATCTCCAAAATTTTCTATCTCTTGAAGTACTAGTTTCTCTAGCTTGGTTGGATCAACTGAGTGCTTGGCTTGATGCGAGGTATCGGGGTCGAACCTACGAGCAAATGCCTTGTCTAATCTTTCGCTGACTTTTTGTAAGCGAATAATATTATCTTCGTGTTTAGTCATTGTGTTCTCCTTAGTATGGTATTGAATCGTCAATTAGAATCTCACGATTACTTGCCTCGTCTGCTTGTCTGTCAAAGTACTCTGATTCCCAAGCGTCATTGACTCGTTTGATAAGTTTCTTCTTGTCGATATTGGGGTTGATAGAATGAAGCACATCAACGATAGCTTCAATGGAAGTAGGCCACCCGATATGTGGCACTAGCTTTTTAGTTAGTTCGTTGTAATCAATCATAGTAAGCAACGTACTCTGGTAGTTTGTCTAACTCTTTGAATGGTATGTCGAGCCATACATCACACCAGTTGGGACGCTCCTCTAGTTCGTTACCATCTGCATCTGTGATAGTTGTTGATGGTTCGAACGGATTGGTCATTACAATTTTGATACGCCACTCAACATCATTGTGAGGTATGATTGTTGAGATAGGCATTTTGAGATCGTCAGATATTTCGTTGACGAACTCCTCTTGGATTGCACGATTGCTATTGTTTTTGATAGCAAGATTGTTAAGCCGAACTAAGTCGGCTTTGGTTAGGTACTTAATCTTTTTTGACATTGTGTTCTCCTTTGAGTACTTTCATTGATGGTCGGTAGTCGTAGTCTTCTACGGCATCACGTTCTAGTACTTCGGTGTAGGTTTTAAGTACGCAATCAATATGTCTGAATGCGTCTTCGATACGCCAAGTGAATTGTGAACCATCTGCTCTTGCACGTTCTTGCAATTCATGTAAGGCATTTTGACAAGTTCGCACTTGATTTACAAATGCAGGTTTTTTACTATTCATATGTTTTCCTTTCGTTAGTAGATTGATGTACCCCTCACCCAACAAGGGGTACATCATATCTACGATTAAAGTTCAGCCCATTCTGCAGTAGCTATTGCTTTTGCAACGTCATCTTCTCTGCGTTTACGAGTGATCTCTGGTTTTTGTAATTGGTCTGTGTGGGTTGACCAGTATGTTAGTGCATTGTACAACGCCCACTTAGTATGCCCGAGTGTCTTTGATTCTCTGTCATACTGCTTGAGTAGTTCTTCAAGTCGAAACATATTCACAGAGTTGTGAGTTTGTGAACGCTGAAATGTTTTGCATAATGTTTTCTTGAGGAATTGTTCGACCCCCCAGTATGCAATACCTTTCTCTGCCCATTCTTGGTATACACCTTGTAGCGAGGTGAATGCCTTGAGTCCGTTGGACATATTTTTGGCTACCCCCTCAATGCTGACGTTAGTTGTGTGCTTGAATCTTGCTCGTGCAGTAGTTACTGGCATTGTGCAACCATTCAAACACCATAGTCTGAGACCATCAGCTATGGATTGGAATGCCCATGACTGGTCGTAGCTATTGAAGAAGCTGACACGGAAGTGAATGATGTCATCTTTCTGTGGCTCAATGACCACATCTTTGAACATCAGTTCACCTCGTAGCTTTGCACCATTGTCTGCTAGTTTGTAGTCAATGGTAGGTGTAGGTAAATTGTTTTCTGTAGCGAATGCAGTTGCACCTTCAAGTATTTTATCGACTGCATCTGCGTGTCGGATTGGTTTGTACTTACTGCCGTGTATACCTAATACATCACCAGTATCTGTACGAACCAATGCTCGTGCCATTGTTGGTGGCACTTTGTAGGTATCTGCTTTCCAACCATCTTGTTTTTCCTTGACTGCTTCAAGGTCAATCATATCGATTGGAAAGTCGTAGTCTTGTAGATGTGTATCTAACATTGTGTTCTCCTTTGTTGTTAGTTATTTGAATCGTTTATGTTTGCCTATCTGTATACGATAGCCAAGCCATTGCACGATAAGTGCGTTGTCATCATTGAGATAACACGCAGGCCATATAAAAAAATATGGGTGTTTTCTAAATGAAAGCATAACGCCTCCTTTCTACTGCATTATAGCAGTTAAGATGCAGAATGCAACACTAGATATTGATTAATTACAACGCAACCAACCCCGATTCGCATTTGGTATTGGTAAGTAGCTAAATCTTACGGGATACGATTGACAACCTAACGTCAAGTAGCTGATCAGACCTTGAACGTATGGGATTCAGCGTAAAGTGTTGCACTCTACATAAAAAAAGGCGTACCAGATTGCTCTGATACGCCAGTCTAAGGGAGGATATTTATTTAGTATGCACTACTATCGTGTCGCTTTCACCTTTCTTCTGTGCAAACTGTATTGAGAACCCCGTTACTTCTGAGGTTTTGCAATCTTTGAAGTTACTGATTTCAGCATCAGAGTGTACAAAGATTTTATTATCGAAGACAACGAGTGCGTCTTTCGATATTCTGCATAAGTTCTGTATGCAGAATTTGAATTGTTCCATATTCATTTCCATTGTTGTGTTCTCCTTTCTATATTTTCTTGAACCACATTTGGATACTGATAACGCCAAAGAAACACGAGGCACATATCAGTATTGTTCCGATTGCCCAGTAGATTTGGTCTAGGCTAGTCGAATAAAGTATGCGTGTCTCTGAGATTTCAATGATATGAAATCCCATTGCAAGACACGCCATTGCAAATAATCCAGTGCATATTGAAGCTAGTTTTATCATCTTAGTTCCCCTTGTATCCCGATACGTCCATCAAGAAACGCTCGTTAATCATAGGTTGTGAGTCACGTTCGGGGTAGCCGTCTGTGATTCTTAGTTCTGGTACTTCTGCTTTTGGTAGGTAACGACCATCAACATCACGAAGCTGACAGTTGCAGAGTTGTGTCAAGTAAGTTTTGATTTTGTCTCGCTCAACAATCGCTTGTCTATGCGTTGAAGCTGAGCCAAATACCCAGTTATCTTTAGTATGAATGTAGTACATTGTGTTCTCCTTTGTAGTGATTTTGGTCGTGGCGTAGGGGAAGGTAGTCTACGCCACGCCAAACGATACGCTTGGCCTTACCCCATACGGCCTAGCTAGAGCGAAGCTCAGCGGGATATAGGTACGAGCATAAAAAAACCCTACTAGCCGAAGCTAGTAGGGCGAGTAAGTCAGTTATGCTGACTTACGAAGTGAGTTGATGAAGTCCTTCATATCGGCAACTTCTTTGGCGTTGCCGAGTCCTTTAGGTGCAGAACCCTTTGATGAAGCCATAAACTCTTTACCAGTGTGTTTCTTGTAACACTGTTTGACTGTTGTCTCGAACTCTGTCCAAGTTCCAAGTTCAGCTTTGACAGATTTCATAAAGCCCATGATTCTGTCTGTCTTAACAGTGACAACTTCAGATGGTGAAGTGTTGTCGGCTCGAACACCAGTTTCTTGGATTCTTGTTGTTTCGATTTCCAATTTCTCATTGGCTTCCAACAACTGATCTGTTTTCCAAGAAACTTGTTGTTCTGCCTTCCAACAAAGAGCGTTAAGTACTGTCTCAGCTGAGTAGTAACTTGAGTTTTCGTTCTCTGTCTTGAAGGTTGAGTGATTAGCCAACGCAGTTACAACTTGTGCTAAGCTAAGTTCCTTCTTGTTTTCGACTGTATTTTTCATAGTATTTTCCTTTCGTTGTTTATGGAATCGAATCATTCAATTCCTACCGCCCGAAGACCACAGTAGTTACCCACTTGGGCGGCCAAAGGCCGTGCCTAGCAAGGGCGAGGCAAAGCCGAGTGCATTTACCCTTGCAAGGCATCACTACTGTGGTATCGGGGTACAAGGTAGGACTTGAATGACCGAGAGGCCATGAACAACAACTTGAAAGGAAAATACGAAAAATGCACAAAGAAACAAAAGGAACGTGCTTACAAGTGCAAGTTGTAACGGAGTTGGCGACTTGTCGTGTGTTGTCGTGAGGACACAGGTACGAATTGTGCGTTGACAGGTCGGTCGTAGTGATGACATAAAGGGGGGGAATGAAAGGGGGGGTTTTGTGAAAACAATTACCACCGAGAATGATGCTATGTCATCACGTTTGACCGACAAGCAAAGACGTTTGTGTGATACGCTCGTAGCAACTGGTTGTTCCATCAAGCAGGCTTCGGAGACGGCAGGTTATGCCGTCGGGGAAGCAGGCAGAGTGACTGCCAGTAAGACTTTGAAGCTACCACACGTTCAAGCCTACTTGATGGAAGCAGTAGCTAACTCGCTCGGTGTGAATGCTACGATTGCCTCAGCAAAGATGATTGCACTAGCGAGGGGAGCGAAGTCCGAGTACGTGCAGTTGGAAGCGTCCAAAGACATCTTGGATCGAGCTGGGTTCAAGCCACCCGAGCGGCGTATAACGCACGCTACGGGTGATTT
>Ga0163109_10004617_pt1 | contig 10443 bp, 8 predicted proteins | sample CRUFie1St13metaG_FD_108704 | JGI IMG/M metagenome (GOLD analysis project Ga0163109, IMG submission 108704) | Marine microbial communities from the Costa Rica Dome - CRUD Field 142mm St13 metaG | ecosystem: Environmental > Aquatic > Marine > Oceanic > Photic zone | place: Costa Rica: the Eastern... | reverse complement strand
GCCCATCTATCTGTTGTATCAAACACTTTGCGTATGAGATCAAATTCCAATTGTCTGTTGATCTTTAGATGTGGATTCAACCATAATTCACCGTTGTGATTTTGATACCTACTGCAAATAGGACAAAAACTATTGCATATAGTGTTGAGTTCAAACTCGATGTCATTGATTGTTGTGTGCATTCTAATATTTATTCTATTATATCTACTTGGTCGATGCCTAGTTCTAGTGTGTCAAAGTCTTCCAAGTTGTCTACATAACAGTGTTGTTGTAACCATTTTGTGTCTATGGTTCCTATACTGATTGGAGCTATTATTTGATCCATGTCAGGAACATGGTGTTGTTGAGCCCAAGGTTTAATAAAGTCATTGGTCCATAGACTTTGATAAGGCTTGATTTCGAATCCTCCTTTGGTAGTGTTGAATGTGTTTGTAACATCCCAATTGAGTGGATCGTCATAGTTTAACCAAGCAGTTTCATAACTCTTGCCCAGTATATTTTTTAAATCATAAACATTGTATTTGGGATCGCTTGAATATATATCCATGTTCATTGATCTGATATCAGCAAAGTTAAAGTCTATTCTTACAGTGTCTGTGCATCCATCATCACCTTTGCTGTTCCAATCTAGGTTTGGCCATCTGCCTGCAGCTTTGTTTACACTTTGTAAATGATGTTTTGTAATAGTGTAAAACCTATCACTTGCAATACATTGATCTTCTATTTTGTGTATGTATGCATTTATTTCATGTAGATCAGGAATAGCTTTTAACCATAACTCAAATGCATCTGTATTAAAATCTGCTAATACAAAATCATCTACAACATGATTCAAATAATATATTGCACTACTGTGATTAAAGTTTACCAATTCATGTTTTATCTTTATCAATTGATCTCTGCTTAACTTTAAATCATCTGTGATTCTACTCTGCATGAATGTTGTAAAACATCTGTGTATACGATTGCAATCACTGTTGTGTGAATCTATATTAGCTTTACCACATGTCCATTTTAATCCCAATTGTAATAAGTTGTCTATTGCTGCATTAACACGTTCAACATGCTGTTTGCGATCTTCTTGGTTATTGTTCCAAAGTTGTTGTTTGTGTAATTGAAATATATCATCATTTGGAAATTTTATAAAGCTGCTGTTGGGTTTTTTATCTCTTCTTGGACCCACTAGTTTGTTATTACGTTTGAATACAAATTTCCAAAACTCCATGAAGTCATTGTCTCTTAATTGTATCTCTCCATCTACACCGTTGCTTAATTTAAAAACCACTTTGCTCATTGCATTTCATCCTCTAGGTGTTCTATTAGATACTTGCTCAATACTTTGTGTGCATGAGGTCCTAGATGTCCCATTCTATTATCAGGCCAATTGTATTCATAATCTTTGTAATGTGTTTTCATATACCAATCTACAAAACTAATTGGTATTACATATTCTGTGTGCCATTGTATCTTGTTTGTATCTTTGTTGTAGTAATCAAACAATTGCGAATTTGATTTATCTGCTGTGTGAAACAACAATTTGTCTGTGTTGTTTTTGTTGTATTCACTGTAACTGTCTTTGGGTTGTATATACTTTGCTGATATAGTTTCTGCAAACGCTAAACCTTTTAGGATTTCATTTTCCATACTGTAATGAAAGTTTAACGCAGTTGCTCCTCTTGATTGTATAATTGCATTAGCTGCTTGATAAGTTTCCAAAAAGTCTATTACTTTGATTGCAGTTTTTCCATAGTATTCGTAGTATGCTTGGCTAAAACTTATCAAGTGTTGCATTTTGTTTTTATCGTTGGGAGTATTTAAAAAGTAATGCTTTTCATCTACATTTGCTCTATCATCTTCTTTTGTAAACCATCCAAACATTTTTGTAAACATATTAGATGCATCGTCAGATACATCGTGATCGTATAATACTTTTAGTGCATGATAACCTGAGAAGTTTGTATTAGACTTGGGATTGGTATTGTCTACTTTGATATATCTATCACGATCTCCATATGTCCATGCTAACAAACATATGTCCTCGGGTTCGACCAATTCAATTACATCATGTAGTATTTGTTTGTTGCTGTATCCACATCTAGCTGCTAATTTAAAATCTAAATTGTAGTGTTGTGAAACTAAATTAGCATAGTTTAGTTCAAGGTTATCATCGTGATTGATTATACCTCTACCATGCATTTCTGCACCAAATGCATGACTACATCCAAAACTCAGTAAGCGTCTTTTCATTTATTGTTTCTTTCCTTTTGAGTATAACTCTAACTACACCATAATAAGGGTCATGTTTTACAGTGTTAGCATATACATTATCAGTATCTGTATCTAGAGTTCTGTTTTGTTTTTGTGCTTGATAATGATACAGGTGATCGTTATTCAAGTGATTGCGTATTAGTTCTCGAGTTTCTTCTTTTTGTCCATGCCAAAAATATTTAACATCTCCGTATTGTTTCCATGTGTCTACATTTTTAAATTCGTCTATGGGATGATTTTCATTTAGACTTATCCACATGTAACGACATTTGCTCATTGCAAGTTCAATATTGTTGTGTATGTCTCCCCAATGCAAACTATTAACAGCAACACCAAAATTATACTGAGGAAGATCCAAGTATTCTTGATCTCCGATAAAAGCATGTGTATCAGCTTCCAGTGTGCAATCTATTCCATGTATGTTTGGATAAAACAGTTTAAGATTGTTTTCTCCGCATCCAATGTCTAATACATTTTGACCTTTGGTTTGATTTAAATAATTAAACAAACTTCTGTTGATAAAGTAAGGAACAAAGTCACCTCTACGAGCTGTAAACTGTAATTGTCTTACATAAAACTGCCATGTATCATCGTATGCTTTAATCATTGTTTTCTCCTATTGCTACTGTATCAACATCTTCATCTATTGTGTATTCACATTCTGGTATGCTCATATCTCCATACAATGGTATTTCATTTGTTTCCACACCTGGATCCGCTTTCATAGTTCTATGTGTAAACTTGTGCTTTAACTTAAATTTTAATCTACCATCGTGTGACACACTCCAAGCTACATCGCTAGTATAGTCGTTGGTAACAAACGTGCCAAACTCTGGCATGTCTATATCACTGCTACACTGCATTGTAAACTCATGCTCACCAAAACTTTTATACAATAACCATGCCATTACTGTGTATTCGTTGGCCAGACTTGCACTCAATTGTTTCACTTGATCTTGGTCACTGAACCAATCAAACGATTCACTGGTTTGCTCAATACGATTGTGTAGTATGCCTTGGTGTTCTCCTGTTTGTTTAAATGTATAACTTTCACGTAAACTTGGTCTAGCCTGTGTGTTTATAACTTCACCATCACCGTAATCAACTAATACATTTAGCCATATATTTGTAAACTTCAATCGTATAAACCTATGCAGTATTGTGTTCTTAAAACCTCTTGTATACCAGTTACTTAAAAAACGATTGTCTCCTATGTTGTTGTTCCATGCTATGTCATACTTCTGCCAGTTCAGTTGCATGTCACTGAATGGAGCATCGCCGCATGTATAGCCGGGTGAAATAGCAAACATATCTTTGCGTGAGTTGTGTAGCAGTGCCATTGAATGCATGAACTCGTTACGACCTTCAGTGGGAAAGCCAACTATCCAGTTACAGTGATTAGTCATGCCAGCAGCTTTGCCATCACGTAGGTTGGCTTCTATTTCCCATACGTCAACTTTCTTTTGCATATCATCTAAAACCTTTTGACTTCCACTCTCTACACCAAAACTTAGTGTAGTGCAACCTGTTGCTCTAATGTCATGAAACATTTGTAAGTCCATGCGTCCGTCATTACGTGCATAACTATTCCACTTGATACCTAATTGCTTTTCCTTTAATAGTTGTATTAACTTTTTAAATTCTTTAAAGTTTCCATTAGCTAAACTATCTACAAACCAAAAACGTCGAACACCATACTTGTTCACTTGGTGTTCCATTTCTTCCAAAGTATTTTCTGCTGTAGTGCTACGGAACTTCCAAAAATGTGTTTCAGCACAAAACGAACACTTGGCTACACATCCACGACTAGTTTCAATACTTGTTCCATCTGGATGTTCGTATAAACTTAAATTGTAATCACTGTAGTCAGGAAATGGAAGATCATCTAAACTTAATCTTGATTTAAATCCTCCCATCACTATGGGTGGTTTATCTGGTGTGTTGGGATATGAGTCAATGTTTTCTAACAGTGTTAGTAGTTCTTGTTCACCTTCACCTGTTACTCTAAAGTCTATCATGTTAACATCAAAACCTAAATCATTAGTGACTTGATGATCAAACCAATCATTAAACGCTTCTGGTCCACCTACAACAATACGTTTTGAAGGTGCTCTACGTTTTATCTCTTTTATCATATACAATGATGCTAGTATGTTTGTTTGATATAAACTAAAACCTATAATAGGTGTATCATCTTCTAGGACATTATCAATAGCATCATTTAATACTGGTTCTATGTTAGGATGCACCTCATCCCAATATGTTGGCAGTTCCCAACTATAATAATATATACTGTTCCACCAGTTTGTTAATTTTTTTGTAACAACATAGTGATGGGCGAGAATATTAACATCATGAACACATACACGATGTCCAAAGTGTCTCAGTAAACCTGTTAGTCTAGCTGTGCCATATGGTGGAAAAATTACTCCCCAACTAGGACATACTACCATGCTTATACCCATACCCGTGGGAGGAGATGCTACTCTCTCTGACCAATATGTATAGCCACGTGGGTTAGCATCCAACGCCTCTGACCAATACTGAACTCTACTCTTGTTCACCAAGCTAGGTCCCATGTGAGAGTTGTCATGTTTTATCAGTTCACGTAATACTGCATCACGATCTCCTATACCAAAATCAAATTTCTTTTTATCTATGCCCATTGTTCTATATACTCTTTCAACATGGGATGTAGTTCACTAACACTTTCCTCTCTTACTAAATCTAAAGCACATGTTCTCTGCACCCATTGTTGTCTTAGCTCTTGTAGATTGTCAGGAGGTTTCTGTTGTAGTCTATCTTGTATATGAGATAGTCTAGCTTCTGTTCCAAAAAACTTTTCAAAGTCTGCTAATGTAGAGCTTGCTAGTTCTCTACCACGTTTGTCTAACAAGTCTATACTTAATGCTTGTGGGTAATTTACTATATTAAACAACATAAATCCATGTTGTCCTTTTGAAATCCAAAAGTCTATTAACTTGTGTATATTAAAAATATTGTATAACTGAACTGTTGCCATTATGTTTACACGACAGTTTGTCATTTCAATATAACTGCTATATGCTGACTGTAGCTGTTTCCACTCTGCACCTGAACGTATATAATCGTTTGTTTGTTCAGTGCCGCACATTGAAAACTGTATATCTATATGATTAAATTTTTCTAATAGTTTAAATGTTTTGCCCTGCAATCTTGTGCCGTTAGTTGTTATATCTAAGTGTGTATCTGTGTGATTGTTATCTACCATCCAACGTAACAGTTTTAAAACTCCTGGCATAAACAAAGGTTCACCGCCTGCTAGTTTTATTACACGAACATGTGGTATAAGTTGTTTTACTGATTCTAATGCTATTGGATCTTCTAGCCAGTCTGTTATAACACGTGGATGGTCTGCTACTATATCTGTTAGATGTTGATGTGCTTTAAGCTCATCGTATATAGAAGAACTTACATCTGAAAAACACATACGACACTTTAAGTTACATAACCTACCTGGACGCAAGTCTAGCCATTCAGGTGCATGCCACATATTGTTACCAGTGTGTGCATTTAACTGTAAGTCTGGATATTGTTTAGCATAGCGAGTGTTGTGTGATACTCTATCACTGCCTTTACCTTGTTCGTAACACAGCATACAGCGAGGTTCAGGTTTGTCGGCTAGCATACGTTCACGGACTTGAACTATCTCTGGTGAACTCCATTGTTCTTTGAGATCACTTACTTCACCTAAGTCATTGCCATAGTCTGCTATACAACACAAGTTTACTCTACCAGTTGTAGTAACATACTGGTGTGTAAACGGCATAACACAGAAGTTATCGCTTTTTACCAGCTGTTTTAAGTTTAGCTGATCTTGTTCTTGTTTCTGTTGCACGGGCATCCGTTATAACCTTTGCTAGTTCTGGTATCGCATCTTCAAAGCTCTCTGATCGTATAGTATCCATTTGCTTTGTCCATGTGTGAAATCTCATCCACTCTGTAGGGTCTTGTTCTTTTTGCCACATGTGATCTAAAACTGCACGTAGCGTTGTAATTGTTTTTCGTAGCCAAAAGCGATTCTCTTCGCCTCGCCAACGCATTTGTATGTCATCTATAAACTGTTGATATCGTTTATCTATGTATTGTTTTACCGAGTCTGGAAAGTTTTGTATGTTCATATGTTTAGGACCATATAAGTTGTGTATGACTATCCAATCTTGTAATCTATTCCATCTTTGTTCTCTCCACCACCAAACCATATCAAGTATGTGAAGAACATTGTATACAGAAAGTGTTAAGCTGATACAAGCTGTTACATGATCAAATCCTTCCTCAGTATCGATACGTCTCATATTTTTTTCTGCCACTTGCCACTTAGCAGGATTGCGTATGTATTCAAAGTGATCATGTATACCATCAACACTCATACCGATACGAACTTGCTTAAAGTGTTTCCACTGTGTAAACACTTTTGATGGAAGACCTGCCATGTTAGTATTGTATTCTAATGATACACGTTTAGCAACACCGCGTTCTATGATTAGATCTAATAGTTCACGATGCTTTAAGTTTATAGTTGGTTCACCACCTGTAAAGTAATAACGATCAATGTTTTCAACATTTTTAACAATGTAGTTCCATAGTCCAGAGTCACCCCACCAGTCCATCATACCAGATACATCATATGAACCATCGTCATTCTTCTCTACTTTCATCTCCTCATGTTTTCTATATGTAAACTTACCAAGTGGCATCTTGTTTACTTCAGTCATCTTATACCAGTCTTCATACCATAAGTTTGAATCAGTAGGTCCGCAACTTCTACACTTTAAGTTACACTTGTTGCCAAACCGTAAATCAATATATTCAAGTGGGAAGTCATTTGTGTTTATTGTGCCATCTTTGTCTGTGAGTTTAATAGCACGTTCAAATAAATCTGGGTAGTTCTTTTTTGAACCTCCACGTCTTGAACCGATACCATTTTGCTCTTCATGTGTGCATAGTTTACATATTGCAGGATCAATTCCTTTTAACATGTCTGATCGCACTTTACGTAAGTCTGGATGATTGCGGTAGTCTTCTGGTATATCTCTACCAGTAAATGCTGTATTATCATCTTTCATTAGTGTGCCGTATGTAGGCTCTACATCATCCTGAATCATTTGACAACACATGCGTATAGAGCCGTCAGCATTTGTGCTAATGTGATTCCAAGGAATACTACAAAACACTTTATGTCTGTTGTCCATTACTTCGTATTGTCTAATAGCTCTACGCTTTTTTAAATCCTCTGGGTCTCCAGTTATACGTTTTGCTAAAACTTCTTTTGTTCTGTCACTGTTGTCGTCACGAAAGTATATGCTCTCTAAAACGTTTTGATCTTCATCATGCTGTGCAACAATCCATAAAACTTCTTCAGGACATTCTGGATCCTCTACCATAGTTTGTCGTTCTTGCATGGTACGAAATATAGACGGGTCTAGATTAAATCTATCATCTAACATTTTCTATATTCCATTCTTTTAACATTTTATTAAACTTACTTTCATCAAAGTCTTCAAACACTTGTATAAGTGTTGATGCTGGATCTGCATATGATATTTCATAATATCTTTCAAAATGATCTTCCCATATTTTTCTTTGCTCATATTCTTTTTCTATCACATGTGCATGTTGTTCTACAAATTCTTCTTGTGTTATTTTAATGTTTACATCGTGTAGTTTTTTCCAAGTTAAGTTTGCCCATTTTTTATAATTATTTGGCACTGTCATGAACAAGCATGTCATATAACGAGGCCATGTTCTTCTAACTAAATCAACTGGATGATCCTTGTATAGATCACTTTTACTTGCATCATTTTCTCCGTTGTATACATTATCCCATTGTAATTTCTTTTCCTTTTGTATAATATCACTATAACCAATCTTGCAATTGGTGCTCCATCTGTTGTTTTCATTCTTCACACGTAACAGTGTATTTAACTTATTTGTGCATTCGCTGATTGCGCTAGCAATGAATTCTCCCCCAGTGCCTGCACTATAAATTAATATGTAATCTTTCTCTGATGTATTGCGTATTACATGATTTATCATTGCTGTTGAAAATACCTAATTTCATTACTACTGTAATCTACTAACTGACTACTATCTGTTATATCTCTAATAGGAACTAAACTAATTGCGCCAATCTGTCTTCCATTTGCTCCTAACTCATTTAATCCCAAGTCTACAATTTTATCTCTAAATTGTTGAGCTCTGTCTAGCAAACCAGGTGGCGTCATTAATTTTATTTCTAACCAATGATCTTTATTTACAGTTTTGTGATGTTTGATTATTGTGTGACAATTATCAATAAACCTTTGTTCGTTGCCTCTAAACTGATCCATAGATTTAAAGTGAGCACTCATATTAATACTATTACAATATTGCACAAGCTCACTAAAATATTTTTGACTACGAGCACCGTTGGTAGTAACCAATACCCACTGTTTCATGCTGTTTAGTTTTTTTAGTATGTCTAAAAAATCAGGATGCATAGTAGGTTCACCGCCTCCAAAGTTCCAACGTATCTCTTCTTTGTTAGCCCAGGAATTTACAGCAATGTCTATGGTTTCCATAATTTTATCTGTGCTATGATGCTTTTCGGTATTGTTGTGAATACTTGGCCAACAATAACTACAATCGTAATTACACCTACGTGTAATATCCCAAAGTATTTGATGAACAATAGGAAAGTTCATTTCTATACCTGCAAGAGAATTTAATTCATTTGTTTCTGATCCTTTTGTTTGTCCATCGAGCTCATGTTGTGTTACAAAAAGATTTTCAACTGCATTTTTATTTTTAGCTTTACTTAAAATTACATCAGCACCGCAACCACAACTACTGTAAGGACACTTTGTCCATACTTCAGGAGCTTGCCATTGTGTGTAGATACTACCAAGCAAGCCCCATACTTTATCTTTGTGTGAAGTTTTATAACTCCAATTCTCAGGAGACTTCAAAAACTTTTTGTATAATGGATTGTTTCTATCACCTATGTGTGCATTTAGTTTATCTGGTGTATAAAACTCTTTTACAAGTTCTCTTATACGTTTCATAAGTTTTATGTTTTGTTCTGAATTTTTCCAATTAGTTTTTGGCATAGGCCAACCGTTATCTGTGTTTTCGTTTATCCATGCAATACGTTCTGGTGAATCGTCTCTGCCAATAACTGACCACTGATACTCTAAAAATGCTTCATCTAGATGTTGTTGATTGTTAAGTTTCTTTGTAAAGTCTTCAATACGTTTAGCATGCACTTTACCATAAAAGTTTGAACTTGCACAGTTAGCTACCCAAACATTACCATCATAGTCTATGTATAAATTACGTGCGCCAGCACTACAATGCCAGCCTTTCCATTTGTTATAACCTTTAGCTATAACTTCGTCTACACTGTGACGTTTGAATTTACCATTGTTATCATAAACTCTTAATTGTTTGTTGTCGGTAGGCTGAAACATAATCAGTCCTCCTCAATAACTTCGTATCTGTGTTCCGGTAAAACCTTTTTACACATTATATCAAAATTACAATGACAAAAACTTTTGTTACATCTGATAGGTTTCTTTGGCCATCGTATGTTGTCTATGTCTTTGATGTTTCCTAGAGCTCCGCCTACTCTACACCAGCCTACAAGCACAGTGCCATCAAAGTCTACTACAAATTGTTCTATGCCTGCCCAGCAATCCCAACCTTTCCAATTATTAGTTCCATCTGCTATAAATCTGTGTGCGCTTGAATTTTGTCGTAAACTATTAACAGTGTCTTGCATATCCATACTACCTCTGTAAAGTTTAAACTCTTTATTATGTTTTACTTTACCACCAAATAGTTTGAACTGATTATCAAAAATGTTTTGTTGACGTTCAGTATAGCTATATGACACTTCTCCAAAATCAATTACAAGAGGTTGGAATGCCATACTAATATTTTCTATTTCTGTTATCTTTTCACTTAGCGTAACTCCACGATCAAACATTTCCGGATCAGTGTGTCCCATCACGTTTACATGAGTTCTACACTGCTTACTCATTATACTTACAACTTCAAAAAAATGATCTGCTTTTGCATGTTCAGGATGAAAGCTCAAGCATACATGATCAAATATATGTTTGTTCTTTTCCCACCAACGTATAGTTCTACTTCCAT
>Ga0163109_10004615_pt1 | contig 10445 bp, 6 predicted proteins | sample CRUFie1St13metaG_FD_108704 | JGI IMG/M metagenome (GOLD analysis project Ga0163109, IMG submission 108704) | Marine microbial communities from the Costa Rica Dome - CRUD Field 142mm St13 metaG | ecosystem: Environmental > Aquatic > Marine > Oceanic > Photic zone | place: Costa Rica: the Eastern... | reverse complement strand
GGCATACGTGAAAACTCATTAACTAGACAGTTCCAGATCGTCACGGGCACCGTGAGCGTGGGCGAAAGCCATTGGTATCAGTCGCTGATGTTCACAGGGGCAACCCCCGTTGCAAGCTTTCTAGAGGGATCAGAAGGCGTGCAGGTTGAGATTGTCAACAGGGGGGCTGATGGGTTGTCGCTGGTAGCAGCCTCGGGCGTGGACCTGACAACTGGAGGCGGGCTTACCTATGTGCGCGAGGGGGGCGCGGCCCTGGCTCTATACACAAACGGGAAATGGACAGTTAGCGGGGACCTTTACGACATATCCGGCGCGGGCGTTGTGTTCCAGCTGGAAACGGCGCAGGATTATCAGGCGCCAACGTCAAAAAATGATGGTGACGTTATCCAATACGACAGCTTTTTAAGCAAATTCACCACAGGGCCAATAGACACGACCGCAATTGAAACGGCACTGCAAAGCACGTTTTCAATCGGAGACCTAAGCAACGTTGTCCTAAGTGGTGTATCCAATAATGATTATCTTGTTTATTCATCAGCAACCGGCAAGTGGGAAAACACAACTTTGCCGCTTAATGAAATAACAGAAACAGTTGCTTTGGGCTTAACGTTTGACGGCCTGGGTGACGTAAATATATCAAACCCTGAGGCCGGCCAGCTGTTGGCCTACAACTCATCGACGCAGCTATGGGAGAACATTCCCGGTGGTGACATATCAGGCAAGACTGACAAGCTAACAACGTTCAGGCCTGTTGCTTCAAACTACACACTGCTAACAACAGACAGCACAAAGGTTGTGCAGGTTTCAGGCGAATCAATTGTAACTCTGCCATCAAACGTAGATATTGGTTTTCAAGTTTTAGTAGTTCAGAACGGTACGGGTGAGGTTACATTTTCGGCTGCTGCTATTTATGCAAGCGGTGGGCGGTTTAGCTTGCGCGAGCAATACAGCGTTGCAACCTGCATTCATTTGGGATCAGGGCAGTGGTACGTGTTTGGAGACCTAAAAGCCACGGGCGCAGTGCAAGGGGGCATCATTGAATACGTGGGAGACCTTGCAGACGTGTTTCCGAACAACTCTGTAAACGGAGATGTTTTGATCTATCAAAACGGTTCGTGGCTGCCAGATCAGCCATTTATTACTGTTTCAGATTTGAAGTCACTAGCAGCAGCATCAACGGATTTTGCTGATTTCCAAAGCAGGATCGCAAATCTGTAATGGCTGACATTTTTAGAACAGGATCAGCCGCTGCATCACGGCCAAGAGATGAAGACCGATTAGCAGATAGAGACGATATTTCAGAACGCTTTGACACTGGAAGCGGCCTAACAAACAGCAAATTTACTAAGCACCCACAGCCTAAGGATGAGTCACCTTATTTGGTGACAGTCGTGCCATATCCGATTTTTGAATGGCCCGAAACAAATCCAACAGCGCAAGAGAGAACATCGACCGGTATAAGCCCGGTCATTAGACCGCAAGAATTGCAGGGTTTAAATGATCCAAGTTTATACTCAATATTTTTAAGATGGCCAAACGCGGGAGGTGTCAATATTTTGCTTGGGATGTTTATTAGAAGTCGGCCGAAAGGCGCGACACAATGGAGAACACAGATAGATTACAGAGCATTCACTGCAGAAAAAGATCAATACGGTCCAAGCAATAGCAACCTAAGAGATTTGTATGTCGAAGAACTAACGCCAAACACAAACGATGAATATCAAGTAGCGACAAGATACGTTTGGACACCTGATCCGAATTACGAATTTCTATCAGAAATTATTGATGGCGCCACACTGCCAAGAGTGCAACCAATCATGGTTGCTGAGATAGTGCAGAATGCGGCGGCTTCAACGTCACAAAAAAGTATTGCTCACACCAACTTATTTGATTATGGATTGTTCGGTGAGACTGATCTAATCGAGGGAGAGGAAAGAGATTCAACGGCTAATGCCTATGGACGTTTAAACAATGAAGGCAAACAAGTATTTCACGCAACCTTTGCAGACAATGTGCAAGATCAAAAAGAGGAAGAGCAGAAGACGGTTGAAGCCAAAGGGAAGATGAAAATTCACCCTGGCTCATTTTTTACTTATGCTGACGACATTGACGGAATCATCGTGATCGATTGATGGCGGAAGCCTAGCGGGCAGATTTGCACGGTATCGGTGGGATTACATAGATCGCTTGACGTGCCACAAATTCGAGGTGTTGGCACGATCCGTGTATTGGGTCCAGACGGGCAAGTAAAGGCTGAGAGCACTGGCAAAAATTTGTTGAATGCACGTTTCTGGGATTCGCTCTTAACCAATGAAGGGAGTAGCAACGTCACATATTCATCATTAAGGCTTCACAATATTAGAACGTATATTGGCTCAGACAAAAATATACCAAACCCATATGAAAATCAAACACTGATGATAGGAGAGGGAACCGATCATCCCTCTGGTGTGTTTTCTAGAGGTGCAGAACCAGTTACAGACTTTCCATATATTCAAATCAGAAATTTATATCAGGTAACAGGGACTGCAAGAACAATTTACAGCATTGGATTGTTCAATAACGCTGGCACTCCCAATAATGATACGAACGTCTTTCAGCAGTGTGTAACACGCTTGTTATTACCAACGCCAGTAGTGCAAGGGGAAAATGACCAAATCGATTTGATATACAGATTATATTTTGAAGAGGATCCAAACAGTCCAACACATCCCGCCTATTGGGCAACAGTTGTGAACTGGGCTATAACACGATCATTCCATGATTACCTTCATCCTGACAGCCAATTGACTATTGGTTGCGTGTTAGGTATGGGTGGTGTTGGATATAATCAATATAGACAATCAACAAATTTTCCAGTCTATAATGCAAATAGTTCCACCTATTCTCCGGGTGGGCAATATCTTAGAGCAATAGATAATAGGGCCTTTAATCCCGCTTCTAGCTTGCAGTCTGGTAATCATAGATACCATGAGCTTTCTCATTACTATTGGGATTCAACATTTAGAACAAACAAAAATTATCTTACTGGTGAGTTATTTAACGAATGGTGGCCAAGAGATGGAAATATAAATATTGGCTATCCATCATGGCTGGGATCAAATAGTGGAATCCAAGGAAATACAATTTATCAACATTCAGCCCATAGGCTGACAAAGTTTCGGCAAGACGAAACAAGCACAACCGGCCCATTTCATAATTCATTTAATTTCAGCAGTTCCTCTGATTCTCTTGTCTACGATATTGACAACCTGCCTCAAACAACCTGGCGGGCTATCTTTGGCGGAACGTGGCCAACAGCGGACAGGTATCCGCTGTTTGCTCGCATGTGGTGGGACGAAAGCGGCGCGGTTGATGGATCATCAGCTAAATATAAATTAGGCTTTGTCAGATCACTGGGGACAACTCACGGCAGGGCATCAGATGAGATATATAGACAAAGGGGGGAGCAGTTAAAAGGTGTTAGAGATGACAACTTTTCTCATGGAAACTATGGATTCCCCGGTCAAACATATTGGACATTTGAAACTGATTTAGCAAACGGACATCACGAATATCAAAACAGTAGGTTCGGCAATCTTGGCTTTTACGATACTGCAGGAACAACCGGATACTATCAGGAACCAACTGTTTTTGCAGGAGATGATAGATACAAGAGGGTTATTAATACACGAAAGGTTGTAGGCCTGACAACCAATACATGGTGGGGCTGGCAGTCTGGCAAATATGGAAAGTCAGCTCACTTGGGAGTTGAATGGAGACAACTGTTCCCCTTTGAAAGAAAGGTTTGGCAAAAGGCAGACATTAGCAGCAACCTGAATCAAATTGATTGGCTAGAGGCAATCAACGGAATGCCGGGCGAGGTTGATGACGAAATGTGCGTTATTGTAGATAAAACAAGTGGTGTATATCTTATCAATGCTTCGCAAGATACAGTAACTCAATTAACAACATTGACGGGACTCGATCAATGCACAGTGACAAGAGATCAAACTAGCGGGAACCTAATTTATACAGGAATTAAATTTGAAGAGACTGATATATCTTATTACGTCAGCACTAACAACTGGCAAGAAACTAGCTTATTTTCTTTCGGAAACCCTGTAGGCGGCTCAGGTAAACCAACCAATACATCATCACCGGAACAGCTTTACAGCTTGTCGCATGAAGGATCCAAACTATATTTTAGCCCTGGTTATCATTGGCCAACAAGCGTAAGCACAAATTACAAAGTTGTGCCGCGAAAGCTAAATAGATCATCATTTTACTACGACGGTGTAAGGGACTCGCTAAGAGCGATAGCGCCAAATAATACATTCTTCGACATTGAAGCAAATGAAGATTTCACGATTGAAACATGGGTAAGACCTGATGAATTTTTGGATGATCAAAGCTTTAGGCTTATTGTCGATTATGGGCAGGTTCATATCAATGCGCAAACAAACTATGGGGTAAAAATAGGCAGCAACACACTGCCGGCTTTCTACACCTCATCGAGCGAATCCGAATGGGATCATTTGGCTGTAGTAAGGGAGAGCGGAACTGTTACGGCTTACAAAAACGGGGCAGTTCATGCTGTGCTGTCTGGAACAGACACAACATCCTTAAGCCCTGGCGATGCTGTTGGAATGGGTGGCAGAAAGACATCCACTTATGACAACAGAGTATTAAAAGGGCGCTTACAGCAAGTGAGGGTGACTAAAGCCGCGAGATATTCAGGAGCATTTACGCCCGGAAGTTTTACCGAGGATGACGCTGACAGCGATCAATATTTTAGCGACACGCTACTTAACTGGTCAACAGAAGTTCAGCCACTAACTATTAATGACGGTGGTGGTAATTATGTAAATGGTTGTTATAGCAACCTGGCAACAACAGGAAGCGCTACAGGCTCAGGCTTGACAATTAATGCTTACGTTACAGGTAATTATGTCTACCGCGTTTCTATAGAAAAGCGAGGGAGCGGTTACAGAGTAGGGGACAAAATAACGGCAACAATTCCAACAATAATTAACCCAGTTGCGGGTGAAGTTTTAGCCCTGGATCAAACTAGCCTTGTCGGCGGCTCAGGGTATGTAGATGGTGGCTACAACGTCACATTGAGCGGAGGCCAAGGGCAAAACGTTCAGGCAGCCGTTACGGTCACGGCAGGAGTTGTGAGCGGTGTTGTTCTTAACGCAAGCCAAAGAGGAACAGGTTACAGCGTGGGTGATCAACTCTTTGCTAATGATGCTGAGCTAGGAAACAGCGGCAATGGTGCAGGATTTAGCATTGATGTTCTAACAGTCGATGAGCAGACAAACTTAACCGCCGTTCCTGTAGAGATAGAAATTAACAGCGTTGCTACAAAGCTCGAATCATGGTGGAAAACCTACGGACACCGAACAGTAATGATTCGACGCCATTGGCGTTTTCCTGATTTGTTCGTCGGTCTATTTCAACATAGCGGCGGTAATTATGCATATTGCATTGATCTGGGAAGCGATGTTGAAATGGGTTACAGCAGTGTAATAAGCAATGACTCATATGGATATATCGGGGAGTTTTTCGGTGATCAGGGTGAAACTGGAGGTATCACAGAGTTTTACATAGGAGACAGCAATAGTTATCAAAATCAAAGAGAAGTAGCGTGGTCAGATTGGATTCAATTCGATCCCAATGGATTGATTGCTAGAGCTGCAGGATTGGATTCAACACATTCAATGACTCATTGGAGCAAAAAATATTGCACGATAATAAAAACACAAAGGAAATACACAAGTTCCCGTTATGAGTTTTTCAGTGATTTGGGCGCAGATCCCTGGACAGCGCCACATTCAATTTTACAAATTCCAAATGCAGAAAATTCTGCATATCCTCATCATGTGATTGGGCAAAAAGTCTCAGTTACTTCTAGTTACAGTTCTAATAGATTCACAGGAAGCCATCCACTAATCATCAAAGGTGGGAACAGAGAAACGGACGATTCAATTTATGAAGCAAGAGGAAGTGTTGTTTCAAATATGGTGCAGGGTGATGGCAATTCACATCGATCCGCAGGATATTACACCGGATCAATTCCAACGCCTGGCGCTGCATTTGCAAAAACAACTGAAGGCATTGGTACTGGTGTTTACAAAGAAAACGGATATGAAATATACAAGGGGCTGGCAAACAATGGAGGCACAGTAAATTTCTACGCGCCTATGTGGTGTGGCAGAGACAATTCAAACATTGCAACAGCTAGCAAGGCATTCCCTGGAGCATGGCCAATTGATCCACAAAATGATGCAGTGATTCCCCACCCACTGCGGTGGGACATCTATGGATGGGACAGCTCTAATTCGTCATGGGTTAGAGAAGAATGGGCCTACAACTACACAGAACACAGATGGGAAGTAGACACAGCAACAGTTAAGCCAGGCAGACCCGCGCCTAACGGTGGTGGCACTCATAGCCTTTCAAGCATTAGTGAAAGCCCTTATAACAATCTCAACATTACTTTTGAAAACGTAAGACCTGAAGACACAAATAATCCAATTCAAGGTGAATGGTCTGGCCAGTTTATCTATAACGGTTGTGTGATGGATGGCATCACTGAATTTACATTTTCATCCACTGTATCAAACAGACCAATTACAATTAAGACAATAAACCAAACAATTCCGACAAGTGGAGTTATTACAATTCCCGAGGCATACGAGGATACTTTTGTCAACCTATTCAAAGAGCATCACTACTATGAGTTAAAAATTGATGGCGAAGATGCAGCGGTAGATTTTTCACTAAACTACACAGACACAGTAGGCGATGGCGTTATTTGTGTTAAGCGTTACCAGTTAATATTTAGTGCTAACGATGTTGGCAAATCCCTGACAGGCAGTTACCCGGTAGTGAACTTTGCCAGTTCTGAGGCGCCGTCTAATTGGGTTTGGTGGACTTCAGATCACAGCGAATCTGTCAACGCAACCGTAACAGGTTTGCTGGGGGGAAATAGTTATAAAAACTCATCAACATTGGTCAGCGAAGGTTGGACAATGGTGAGCGAATCCAACAGTATAGTTTCAGTAGTAGCTTCCAATTTTCCGAATCAATTCCCTGATGGCTTTGCATATTTAAGACAGCCAAGCCCATACATAACTGATGGCCACTATGCTGAATCAATTGCTATATCAAGAGATATTATTGGCTTTTTCTGGCACGATGCGCAAAGCCCGCTTTCATTTAGGGAGTGGTTAAGCGATGGCTCATCAACAAACAATCCAGTATATGGAGGTATGGCTTGGATATATGATAACAATCATCAATTAACTTGTGTTCACTCTAAACTTTACACAGATGCAAATGGCGACAATTGGTTGGTGATTCGTGCATCATGGACACATAACAGCAGTCAACTAACCAACCCGAGAGTTATAGGAGAACTTTGGATTAGTGTCGATGATCCATTTACTTATGAGGTTCGCTTTGGAGAATGGACTAGCGGACTGTTTGACATTTATAGGACATATCAATATCAAGGTATTGCATATACAAACGCCTACAATGGCGGATCAAGTACGGCGTTTAATCACGCATTCCCAAATCGCAAAGCATATGGATCTGACAATGGCTCGACCTATACATCAAATATTAATTCATATTCACCATGGGGCGGGGATATTAGACAAAACTACCCAAACCATAGATATGAAATAAACTTTGATCCACACGACTATAACGAACCTAATTAAAAACTAATCGGAAACATTGGGCGCACGATAGGCAGGGCGTGATGCCCTGCATTTTCAAATGCCCGATGAAAATGCAACAGCGCCCGAGATGGACGCGGTTCAATCAACAGAAACAGAAGAGACAAAAGTTCCGGCTGTAGCTGATGATCAGCAAACATATACAGCTGACGAAATTCAGGATCTGATGAAAGCCCTTAGGGCTGAGCGGGACTTGAATAAAGCAAACAACAAAGCCCTAAAGGAAGCCAAGACACAACTTGCGCAGCTCGAAGGGGTTGACCCTGAGTTGCATGCAAAGCTCGTAGCCGAATCAGCCAAGCGACAAGAGCTAGAGGCTGAAACCATGGCGCGGGTTAGCTCGATTGAAAAGAGCTATGCCGACCAGCTTTCAGCTGCCAAAGCGCAGCAAGAGGAAGCAAACCAGCAAGTTGCTTACCTGCAGAAGCAATGGGCTTTTGAGAAAGCTTTTGCCGAGGCTGGGGGACGTGGCGGCCGGTTTACAGAGCTGGCATTCCGCGAGCTAGGCGACAAATTCAAGCTTGAGACCGATGGGAGCCTGGCCGTTGTTGACCAGAGCGGCGCTTACGTCTTGGACGACGGCAAGCGAGTTAAGCCGTCTGAATTCCTGAAGGAATACAAGTCTGATGAAGTTGTCGGCTATTGGTTCGTGAACGAACGCGGCGCAGGCAGCGGCCTAACGCCACAGCCTGGATCTGCCCTAGCCAATGGCGCAAACATGCATGATCTAAACACCTCAGAACTATTTATGCAAAGTTTCGGGCGGACTAAAAAGTAAAACATAAGGTCGGAATAAACCCCGGCCTTTTGAATAGGAACTACCGGAACACTTGCTATAGAAGCCCCCGGACGTAGTGACTGCAGAAGGGCGGCGAAGATAAAAGAGTGACTTTTTTATCTGATCTGTCCCTAGCCAATCATTCATTCTAAAATGGCACTTACTTTGTTGGAGGCGTCTAAGCACGCCCGCAGTCCAGAAGAACTCGCCGTTATCCGTGAGTTATCTGAAGGGGATCTGCTAAGTGTGCTCCCATTCAGGAGTATTGCAGGTTCTGGCGTATTCTTTAAGCGTGAGGAAGAGCTGGCTAATGTTGGCTTCCGCAACATTAATGGCTCGCTTGAAGAATCCTATGCTCAGACAAGTCAGCAGTCTGAAGCTCTCAAAATGTTCGGCGGTGATATTATCACTGATCGGGCCATTTTAGAGATGGAAGGCCCCGAGGCTCGCGCATACCAGACACAGGCAAAAGTACGCGCAATGCGTATGGCTTACGAGCGTGTGTTTATCAAAGGCGCAGAAGCTGAATCCGGTGGACTTGAGTTTGACGGTCTCGAAAAGCGTTGCGGTGCTGCAGGCGCCACATCCCAGTCCTACGCTAACGGTGGCGGTGGTCTTTCGTTCTCTAAACTGGACGAAATGCTGGATTCCGTTGATGCTCAAGGCGGCTCTAAATATCTCGTTATGAGCAAAGGCATGCGCCGCGCTCTCACCGCTGCAGCTCGCAATGGTGTAATTAACGGCGGTATTCAGATCGCTCAAAATGATCTCGGCAGAATGCAGGCGTTTTATCAAGATACGCCAATTCTCATAGTGGACCGGGACGAATCCAATAATGAGATCTTGGGGAATTCGGAAGCTGGCGGCACCTCTTCCATCTATTGTGTTTCCTTCGGTGATCTTCTGACTGTAGGTCTGCAGAACGGCGGTATCAGTGTTCGCGATTTGGGCGAATCTCACGACAAGCCTGCATTTGTTAGTCGAGTTGAATGGTACTGCGGCCTTGCAACAATGAATGGTAGAAGTGTTGCTCGCCTGTCTGGCATCGATCCAACTTCCGCCGCAGTTGCTTGATCTAGTTATTAACTAGCGCCAGGGGTGAGCGTTATCACCCCGCACTCTTTATTCTGTTTTTTATCATGGGCGCACGTAGTTCAGGAATGTTCCCTATTAAGGGCGCATGGGTTGACGAGGCAACCACACTCCCCTCTGACGGTTCGGCTCTGACCGTTCCTAATTTGCATCACTCTGCAGAAGTAACTTTTGTTGGTTTCTTCAATGCAGCAGCATCCGGCTCTGTGACCGTTGTTGCAGGTGGCACAAACGTGACATTGACCGCTCCCAGTGGTGGCGGCAAGGTGTTCGCTGTTCGCTCCGGTATCGAGCTGGGCGACGTGACAACCGTTGCGCTTGATAGCGCAGCGCTCACAGCTGGCGCCGTCAAAGTCGTTCTTTTCTGATCGGATACCCGACAAGTCAGGCCCCCACTCAAAGGGGGTCTTTTTTTGTGGGAAACCTTCTAAGCGCTAAATATTGTCATGAGTACACAGGTTCTGCTTTACCACAAGAAAACAGGTGAGGTTGTCTCTACTTATCCGGCAAGCGTCAAAGAATGGATTGCAACCGGTGACTACCAGACGGAACCGCCTAAGAATGCAAAAAGCGTTCGACTCCCGCAAAAGCTCCCGTCAGCAGGCCGCGAAGCAAACCGACTGAATCCTGTTGTTGATCGAGGCCCGACGCTAAGCGCCGCTTCAGAAGTGGATGCAACACAGCCCGATGAGCAGCCATCAGCAGCAGCAGAAGCTGAGCCTGAGGCAGAAAAACCAAAGCGGGCTGAACCCCGGCGCAGGCCTCGCGCATCGTCAGGGGATTGATTAGCTGGCGTCTAGGGTCGCGTCCATCAGGGCGGCGTATAGACCGGAACGGATCGTAAT
>Ga0163109_10004612_pt1 | contig 10448 bp, 7 predicted proteins | sample CRUFie1St13metaG_FD_108704 | JGI IMG/M metagenome (GOLD analysis project Ga0163109, IMG submission 108704) | Marine microbial communities from the Costa Rica Dome - CRUD Field 142mm St13 metaG | ecosystem: Environmental > Aquatic > Marine > Oceanic > Photic zone | place: Costa Rica: the Eastern... | reverse complement strand
ATCAAGTATGCAATTGCCTCAAACATTAAATTTGAAGTAGTCTTACGCCACCCAATTTCATAATTAACAGAAGAGCTAGGGTCTAGGTTTTTATTTAAACCTTTACCGTTGGGATTATTTGAAAGCTCATTTAAAGTCGGGGTCTCAAAACTAGTCCCAGTAGAAAAGTAAATATTATCAGAATCGCTAATTGAATATGAGACACCTAGCGATGGATTAAACTTATTTAACGATATAAAGTCTTCAGAATCTGTACCTATTCTGTTCTCGTCATATCTAACTCCATAACGAAACAGTAATCCTGATGTATAGTTGGTTTGATTAATAAAATATACACCGGTACTTTTAAATTTTTCAATTTGATCAAATGTATTCTCACCCTTTTCGCCTAGATTGTTTTTAAATCTTTTACGATCATCTTGTTGATTACTGTAATCTATTCCTAAAGTAATAGTCCTAGATTTATTGTTTAAAAAATACTGCTTGGAGTATTTTGTTCCTACCCCATAATAGTCTCTTTCAAGAAATATAATTCCTCCATAATTAAAAGGAAGTTTTGAGTTAAAATCTCTTTTCTGATAGAAGAAGTAACTATCAAATGAAGAGTTATCATCACTTAAATGTCTCCATGAAAATCCAGTTTTTAGATGCTTAACTTTTTCATAAGTATCGTAATCAAAATTATTTTTTCTTGATTGTCGTCTATCATCTTCTACTTCACTTAGTTTTAACCCCCCAGCATCTTTTGCATATGGGCTATCTGTATAATTTATCTGCCATACTATTTTATTTTTTTTATCAAGGTCTCTCAAATATTTAAGATTTAAAATACTAGACTTATAGCCGCTAAAATCTCTGTAACCATTAGACCTCCTCTTATCATAATGAACAACTAGACTAGAATTATTCCAATCAAAAACTCTTGTTCTTTGTATGGATTGGTATTGATAAGCTCCAAAAATAGCCGAGGTTTTAAAGTATGGTAGTGAACTATCTGATAGAGTATTTATATTAATAACACCCCCTGATGAATTTCCGTATAATATTGAGCTTGGACCTCTAATAATTTCAATGTTTGATATAAGACCTAAAGGTAAATTGTCAAGTTGACTCTGTCCGTCAGGAGTTGTCTCTGGTATTCCATCAACTATTAATTTAATACCTCTGATACCAAATGCAGATCTAGCTCCAAAACCTCTTATGGATATTCTAAGATCTTGTGAAAAATTATTTGAAGATGATGTATATAGGCCAGGGATTGAATTAGTGAAGTCAGAAAAAGACGACTTAGAAGTGTAATTTTTAGTAACAAGTAAGTTTTTTACAGATACTGATAGTGGAGCCTGTTTCTTATTTACATTAATTCTTGTTGACTTAACAATTACATTATCTAGATCTATTTTTTGAATACTATCCTGAAAATTGGAATAAGCAAAAAATGGGAGTATTAGGAAAAGTCTACTGGTATACCCTAACATAGTCTATTTCATAGGTTGCCTCGGTAAAACCTGGAGCTACATACCCATCAGTCCAATGTCCTCCAACAGCAAGATTTAAAAGTAAGAAAAAAGGCTTGTCAAATGGTGAGTGTTGAGATCCCATAGGAAACTCAAAATGCATTTCATCATCTATAAAAAACTGAATCTTATCAGGCGACCACTGCAATGCATAAGTGTGATATTCATCAAATGGGTTATCAATAATTTTTTCTGACCTAATAAATCTTTCTTGACCAGTGTCAAAAAAGATTTTATTTGGAACATTTGTAGTTTGCCTTGAATAGTCTTGAGGGCCATAGTGTACTGCTGATGAGATCAATCCTGGATCATTATCAGTACTATCTTTTACATAATCTCCATGCTCTAAAATATCTAACTCGCCACAATTTGGCCAGCCAATTTCATCAATATTTGCTCCTAACATCCAAAATGCAGGCCACATACCTTCCCAGTTTGGTAATTTAGCCTTCATTTCAACTCTACCATATGTAAATTCATATTTATCCTGAGTATTAATTCTGGCAGATGTAAAATTCTTTCCCTCGTAGCTTTCATTTTTAGCTGTTATTTTAAGAAGACCATTTTCTACTTTTATATTATCTTCTTTATCAGTATAAAATTGTAATTCTCCATTCCACCAGCTACCATTATTAGGTGGAATAGTCTCGATATTCCACTTGTCACTTGATAAAGATTCTCCGTCAAATTCATCACTCCAAACCAGCTCATTCTTAAAAGTGTATGCTTGGGTTTGATTTGAGGCATTGTTACTATTTACGTTAGTTATATTATTTGAATTATTAAGAATTGGATCATTAGTGTCTGATTTAGACCCTGCACATGATATAAGAATCAACATAAATAGTAGTAAAAAGATTTTAGGCTTCATATTAAATTTTTAATTTCTTCAAAGCTAATAATATTTATTATTTTTAGTAAAAGTTTTTTATATGGAGATAATTCCAAACGATGGAATTTCTATTACATCAATTTATAGAGGCCTTATTGGAGTTGTTACCATTTTAATAATAGCTTATTTACTTAGTAATAATAAAAAAACCATTGACTGGAGAACAATTCTAATTGGTCTTAGTAGTCAATTCATAATAGCTGTTGGTGTAATTAAAGTTGACTTTGTAAGAAAATTTTTTGAAATAATAGGACAAGGTTTTTTAGCAGTTGTTACATATACAAATAAAGGATCCATTTTTTTGTTTGGAGAACTAGCTGATTCAGATAGTTTCGGAGTAATATTTGTTTTTCAAGTTCTACCTGTCATTGTATTCTTCTCTGCATTGACTTCAATTTTATATTACTATAAAGTTATTCAAAGAATTGTTAGTTTTTTTGCATGGATGCTTACAAAGCTTCTAAATATTTCTGGTCAAGAAAGTTTAGCTGTTACAGGCAATATTTTTCTTGGTCAAACAGAAGCCCCTCTTCTTGTTAAAGGTTATCTGGATAAAATGAACCGTTCTGAGTACTTTGTGTTAATGACTGGTGGAATGGCAACTGTTGCAGGTAGTGTTCTAGCAGCATTTATTGGGTTTTTAGGTGGAGATGATCCTGTGCAGAGGATTGAGGTAGCAAAAAATCTTATAGTAGCATCTGTTATGGCTGCTCCTGGGGCAATTGTGATATCGAAAATTATGTTCCCTCAAACAGAAAAAATAAGTAAAAGCATTGAGGTCAGTCCAAATGTAATCGGTGAAAATCTTTTATCTTCCATTACGAATGGCACCAGAGATGGAATAAAAATGGCAGTTAATGTTGCTGCCATGATTTTAGTTTTTGTAGCACTAATTGCTTTACTTAACGGTATATTATTTCAATTTGCAGATCTTTTTGGAATCAATAATTGGGTAAAAGAAAACACCATCTATGGATATTTTTCAATTGAACTAATTCTGGGTTATTTGTTTGCTCCTTTAATGTGGCTAATTGGAGTTGCTGCTGAAGATACTGCATTAATGGGTCAACTCTTGGGCATAAAAATGGCAGCAAATGAATTTGTTGCATATATTGAGTTGGCAAACCTAAAAACAGTTACAAGTATGATTCATTTGAAATATGAGAAATCAATTATAATGGCAACAATTATGCTCTGTGGATTTGCAAATTTTTCATCAATAGGGATTCAAATAGGAGGAATTGGCATCCTAGCTCCTAACAAGACCAAAATATTGACTGAACTAGGATTCAAAGCGATGATTGGAGGAACTTTAGTTTCTTTATTGTCAGCAACTTTTGTAGGGATGTTATTAGGCTAATCCTATGAGGATAATCTTTTCCAAAACTTCATCAAAAGAAAAACTGATATTATTGAGATTGATATAAATATTAATCCAGTAGTTGTTTGTGAATATAAAATATAACCTATTCCAAATAAAATACTGTAAACCGATATGCTTCCAAACACCATACAAAGAATACCATTAGGTACATCCCACTTCTCTTTTCTTCCGACAATTGTTACTCCATTTAATTCAGATATATCAATAATCTTTTTCCAACCAGGACCTCCTGGTTGAATCTTTTTATAAAAATTTTGCAAAGTCTCAATGTTTGCTGGAGGGGTTATTAAAGTAGCAACTATCCAACAAATAGTAGTTATTGTAACTCCTATAATTAGTTTTTCTTCTACAGAAAAATTATTTGGAAATATAAATTCAAATCCTAATGCAACTAAAAATGATACCACCATTGCAGTCAGTTCACTATAAACATTAATTCTATACCAGAACCATCTAAGGATAAATATCAGACCAGTACCTGCACCTATTTGAAGAATTATTCCAAATGCTTGAAGTGAATTATTAAGGTAAAGTGCAAAAAAAGCAGATATTATCATTAATAAAACTGTGAAAATTCTACCCATCAAGACATAATGTTGCTCACTTTTGTTTTTTACATAAAATCTTCTGTAAAAATCATGAACAAGATAAGAAGAGCCCCAATTTAGATGTGTAGAAATTGTCGACATAAATGCTGCAATCAGAGATGCTACCAAAAGGCCTAAAAGTCCGGAAGGAAGGAAGGAAATCATAGCAGGATAAGCAAGATCATTACCAACTATTGTGTTGGGGAATGCCTCTTGAAGAGATTCAATATTTGGATATACTACTATAGAAGCCAAAGCAATAAGAATCCATGGCCATGGTCTAACTGCATAATGCATGAAATTAAAAAGAAGTGTTGCCCAAATAGCATTTTTTTCATCTTTAGCAGATAACATTCTTTGTGCAATATAACCTCCTCCACCTGGTTCGGCACCAGGGTACCAAACTGCCCACCACTGAACAGCTAGTGGAATTATAAAAACTGCAATAAATAAATCTGTATCAGCTATGTCTGGAATTAAGCTCAACTTAGGTATTACATCTGGATGATTAAGAAGATTCGATAGCCCTTGTATTTGAGGTAATGAAACAATCTCATAAGCTGCCCAAAAAGTAGCAAGCATTGCTAAAATAAACTGAAAAAAGTCAGTAATGATTATACCTCTAAGACCACCTATTGAGCTATAGATTACTGTAATACCACAAGAGATTAATAGAGTTTCCACAGGTGAAAGACCTAAAAGTGCTCCCCCAATTTTAATACCAGCTAAACAAACACTTGCCATAATTAAAACATTAAATACAGCACCTAAATAAAAAGCTCTAAAGCCTCTAAGAAATGCAGCTCCTTTTCCACTATACCTGAGTTCATAAAATTCAAGATCAGTTAATACTTTTGATCGTCTCCAGAGTTTTGCATAAATAAATACCGTAAGCATACCTGTTAACAAGAATGCCCACCAAACCCAATTCCCTGCAACTCCATTTGTTCTAACAATATCTGTAACAAGATTAGGAGTATCAGCTGAGAAAGTTGTTGCAACCATTGATATTCCAAGAAGCCACCATGGCATTTTTCTTCCAGATAAGAAAAATTCAGTAATATCCTTACCTGATTTTTTTGAAACTAGAATTCCAATTAAAAGAGATATTACAAAAAAGGCAAATATTATTAGCCAATCAATGTTTTCAAGTTGCATGTTAAAGGTTTATCTTAGTGTTAAAATTGTGAGATTGATTCATTCAAGTAAATATATAATTATTTTATTCTTTTCAATAATTTTTATTGGGATTGGATATGCACAAGATAATTCATCTGGATCTTCGGGTAGTCCCTTTATTCCGTTAGAACCTGATTCAAAAAAATCTCTTTTAAATCTAAAGAAAAAAGAGAATCCATACCTCAAAAAATTTGAAGACAAAGAGAAAAAAAACTTTTTTCCTGATGTAGATATAAAACAAAATAACCCTGAGAGATTTATTAACTCAAATGAATTTTATCTTTCAAGGCTAAATAAAAAGGAGTCTGAATCAGATAAAAACATTAATAAGTTTAAGGTAGATCAATTTCTTGGAGAAATAAGAAATAATGGTGAATACGTAAATATAATATTAAGAGACCACGAATATCCTGATGGTGATTTAATTAAGGTTGAGGTAAATGACAAAGTAGTAATGCCTGCTATTTTATTAACTGAAAAGGCTAAAGGTTTTAAACTTGATCTAAAAAGTGGATTTAATGTAGTTGACTTTGTTGCACTAAATCAAGGTTCGTCTGGCCCTAATACAGCTGAAATTATTGTATACGATGACAAGGGAAAACTTGTAGGAACTAACCAGTGGAATCTTGCAACTGGAGTAAAAGCTACATATATTATTTATAAAAACTAACTGTAAATCTCAAGCATAGAGTTATTGAATCTATCTACTTCTTCACTGGTTCCAGTGCTAATTCTACACCAATCATAAAATGGAGGAAAAGGTCTTCCGATTCTTACTCCTTTAGAAATCATCTGTTTTGAAAGTTTATCAATATGAATCTTTGATTCAAAAAAAACAAAATTAGTGCTTGACCTTACATACTTTAAATTTAAATAATCCAAGACTTTATATATCTTTTCTTTTTCTTCATTAGCTTTTCTAAGTGAGAATTCATAGAAGTCATTATCTTTTAATGCCTCAGTAGCTGCAGCAACTGCAAGAACATTAGTTTGAGCAGGTATTTTTGGTCTTCCATAAGGAGAATAATCTCCGTATAATTGATCTGCTAATTCAGGTTTTAATACTAAGTATCCTATACGTAAACCTGCAAGACCATAAACTTTAGAAAAAGTTCTTGAAATAATTATGTTCTTATTTTCTCTAACTAAATAGTCCATTGATGGATAGTCGGATTCATTTATGTAGTCATAATATGCTTCATCACAAAAAACTAATGTTTCATCCGTTGTCTTTTCACAGAAACTGCTAAGGGAATTTTTATCTAATAAAGTGCCTGTAGGATTATTTGGATTAGCAACAAAAACCATTTTAGTGTTCTGATCAATATTTTCTTTAATTTTTTTTAAATCATAACCCATATCTGAGTCAACCGGTACCCACTTAATCTTACCTCCCCATGCTTCTGCATAACTCATAAGTGCCAAGTATGTTGGCTTAGCTGCAACTATATTTCCACCTTTATTTGAGATTGCAAGCCCTGTAACTCGAAGAGCTTCATTTGAGCCACCAGTAATTACAATACTCTCAGGAGCAACACCATGTTTGTCAGCTAATTTTTTTTGTAATTCAAGCACAAACTCATATGGATATCTACAAGCATCATTAAATGAGTCTTTTATTGCATTAAGAACCCTTTCAGATGGTCCATATGGATTTTCATTTGAGCTTAACTTGACCATACTTGATATTGGCCTTGGATTATACTTCTTAATTTCTTCAGCTGATAAAATTGATGGGGTTAACATTAAACCGCCGATACCTATAGAGGATTTAAACCATTCACGTCTTGATTGCATATTAAAGTAATTTTACTATAAATTAAAAAAGATAGTATTCTTTTCAAAATTTAATCCTTAATTTTCAGTATGGTAGATCTCTTTAATGCTATTGAAACTATAATAAATCAAATTATAGCTCCTTTAAATTGGGTAATGCTTTTTTTAATAATTGGAGGAGGAATTTACTTAACAATAATTTCAAGAGCAAATCCATTAATGAGGATGGTTTCAGGATTTAAATTAATGCTCAGAAAAGATACCTCAAAGATTGGGATTTCAAGATTTCAGGCCTTATCTGCAGTTCTTGCTGCTACAGTTGGTCTTGGAAATATTTCAGGTGTATCTATTGCAATTAATCAAGGTGGTCCAGGTGTACTTGTATGGATGTGGGTAACTGCATTAATTGGAGCATCAATTAAGTTTTTTTCAGCTTCTCTTGCAGTTAGTCTAAGAAAAAAAGATGAAAATGGAGACTACCTAGGTGGACCAATGTATTACATGAGTATGGGGATAAAAAAATGGGGCCGTCCGTTAGCAATATGGTTTTCAATAGCTGGTTTAGTTGGAGTATTACCAGCTTTTACGGCTAATCAATTAACACAGTCATATATTGATGTATTAAATCCAAATGAGTTTTTAGATATAGGAAACTTAGGATGGAAACTTATCATTGGAATAATATTTACAATTTTGACATCATTTGTAATTTTTGGTGGATTAAAATCTATAGTAAAAGTGACCTCAGGTTTAGTTCCCATTATGGTAGTCCTTTATTTTATTCTTGGACTCTATATTTTAATTTCTAACTTCGATGCTATTCCATCTACTTTTTATTTAATTTTTAGCGAAGCTTTCAATTTGAATACAATGGTTCAGGGAGGTTTTTGGGGATTAGTACTAATAGGTATTAGACGAGCTGTTTTTTCAAGCGAAAGCGGTGTGGGGCTTGCACCTATATACCACGGTCAGTCTACCACAAAACAAGGAACGGATGAAGGGCTTGTCGGTATGCTAGGTCCTATATTAGATACAATTTTAGTATGTACTATTACTGGTTTGATTATTATTATTAGTGGAGCATATCTTGAGACAGATTTAAATGGAATTGTTTTATCTCTTGAGGCTTTTAGAATATTATTCTTTGGTTTTGGAGATTATATTCTAATAATTATGATATCCATTTTTGGTATTTCAACATTATTTACATATTCATATTACGGGGTAAAATGTTACGGATTTTTAACTACTCCAAAAAATGGTAAATATTATAATATAATATATGTTATAGCTATAATAATTTCCTCAATTCTTACTGTCGAAATTGTAATTGGTTTAATTGATATTGCTTTTGCACTTATGGCAATTCCAAATATGATTGCTATAATTTATTTATCTAAAATTGTTACTAGAGAAATGAAGTCCCGATCTTGGATTTAGTCTACATAATCTATAGGTGGAGGACCTGGATTTAAATAAGCATCATATTCATAGTCTCCAATCCTCTCATCAAATTCTTTCTTTATGTCTTCCCTTAATTTTTTATCCTTGTAAATATCTATCATTGACATTCCAAGTGCTTTTGCTGCATGAAGCATTCCCTTATGGCTTATTGACATTCCAGCACTTGCAACAACAGACCATGAGTGCCAAGGAACACCTTTTGGTGCAGTTGTAGCAGCTAAGCTTACAACTGGAACATTATAACTTACATCTCCTACATCAGTAGAGCCTCCTCCAGGGCTTTCTAAAGTCTCTCTTAATGGTCTAATTTTACCATCAATTCCTAATAATGGTTTACCATTATTTTTTTGCATTTCATGCGCAAAATCAATCTCTTCTTTAGTGTATTGAATATCCCCCAGAATCTCGAGATTATTTTGCATTATTGCTCCCCCAGTTCGATTGGGAAGAAGATCATGAATACCAGAAATTAATGAGACTTTATGATCAACATTTGCCATAATTGCTGCACCTCCAGCCATTTTTCTAACTTGATCATAAACAGGCTGAAGTCCTTCTTTTGTAATATCTCTAACTCTAACCCAAATCCTAGAATAATCTGGGACAACATTAACAACTTGTCCAGCATCCTGTATATGGTAATGCATTCTAACTGAAGGTTTTACATGCTCTCTGTATGCATTAATTCCAGAAGTATATAGTTCTAATGCATCATTTGCGCTCCTTGCATTCCAAGGGTCAGCAGAGGCATGAGCGGATTGTCCTGTAAACTCAACCATAAAATCAACCAGCGCAAGAGATGGTTGAACATTTGCTTCAGTTTTATCTGCAGGATGCCAATCCATAACTATATCAACATCATCAAAAACCCCTTCTCTAATCATCCAAAGCTTTCCAAAAAACTTTTCTTCGGCAGGTGTTCCAAAAAACTTTACAGTTCCTTTTAAATCGCCTTTTTCAATTAATTCCTTAATCGCAACTGCGGCACCAAGGCTTGCTGTTCCAAAAAGATTATGTCCGCATCCATGTCCTGCTCCTCCTTCAACTAGCTTACTACTATAAGGAACCGTTGCTTGAGATAATCCAGGTAATGCATCGAATTCTCCAATTATACCTATTACAGGGTTACCTTCTCCATATGATGCTGTAAAAGCAGTTGGCATACCTGCTAGTCCTTTTTCAATTTTTAAGCCGTTATCTTTAGCATAACTAATCAGATATTCTGCAGATTTTTCCTCCCTAAATGCAACTTCAGCAGCTTCCCATATATTATCGCTTAGGTTAGTTAATTCATTAGATTTTTGTTCCAATGAATTAAGTAATTCTTTTTTTAACTTATTTACACTTTGCGAGTTTGCTGATAAAATTGAAACAAAAATTAATACAACAGTCAAAAGTTTTTTCATTAGTTAATAATTTAAAGTTTTATTAAGAATGTAATTTACAAATAATATTTATTTTAGAAGATGAGACTATTTAAAGATGTTAAGGGGAACAACATTGATCCTGTGAATCATACTTTATCTATACTAAAAAACTATCCCCATGCTAAAATTCATATAGGCTCAGACTCTCAAAACATAGGTAAAAAAACAAATTATACCAGTGTTATTGCATATAGGCTAGGCACTCGAGGTGTTCATTATATT
>Ga0163109_10004610_pt1 | contig 10449 bp, 19 predicted proteins | sample CRUFie1St13metaG_FD_108704 | JGI IMG/M metagenome (GOLD analysis project Ga0163109, IMG submission 108704) | Marine microbial communities from the Costa Rica Dome - CRUD Field 142mm St13 metaG | ecosystem: Environmental > Aquatic > Marine > Oceanic > Photic zone | place: Costa Rica: the Eastern... | reverse complement strand
TCAGGTAAACAAACCTGCACTCTTGCTTCACCAGCATGCAAGTTACCTTTCATCATCTTATCTAATACTTGTCTTAATAATCTACCATTCATAAATTCATCCTGTTTATAGTAGACACCCTGTTAGGCTTGGGTGTCCACCATTCAAAGAGGCTGTTGCCATGTTTAAAACAACAGTTGCTTGATTTATACCATTGTTGTGGTAAAAGTCAAATATGGGTTTGCCAAAAAAATTAACAGAACAACAGATAAAATTTGCTAATCTTTTAATATCTGAACAAGGTAGAAAAACTGCAACGCAATGCGCTATTGAAGCTGGTTATGCAAAAGAATCAGCACGTCAGGCAGCAAGTAAATTACAAAATCCAAAATTATATCCTTTGGTGGTACAATACATTGGTGAACTAAGAGAAGAATGGCAAAAACAATTTGAAGTTACATTTGGAAATCACATTGCAGAGTTAGCTAAACTAAGAAATGAAGCTAGAGATAAAAAAGCTTGGTCAGCTGCAGTTAATGCTGAAGTTGCGAGAGGAAAGGCGGCTGGTCTATATATAGAACAAAAGATAATCCGTACTGGTAAGCTAGAAGACCTATCGACAGAAGAACTAGAATTAAGGATGAAACAAATAATTGATGATTATTCACCAATCCTAGATGGTGTAGCAATTGAAGAGATAAAAGAGAAAGTAAAAGAAGAACCGAAACAATATACAGATAAAAATCTAAAAGAAACAGATTCATTAAACTAAAATTTTTTCTATTTTTTTAACACAACCTTTTGGAAATACATTTCTACCACTAAATATTTCTTCTTCACTATCATAAGTTGAAAATGTTTTTAATACTTTAGAATCATTATAATATACAAAACCATAAGTTATTAACTTGCAATAATTCATTTTATCAAACTGATCTATAGTTGCATGGCCTTCATCGCCCGTGATATCAATCCACGTAATTTTACACAAATAATATTTTTTCTTTTTTATCTTACATATAATTGGTTTTGCCATAACTTCTTATAGTCTAGAAAATAGGGTATGTATATTTTTTTAAAATACACGTTATACCCAATTTTTCTGACCTGAGTTTTTCTTTGTAACAGTAAAAAACATTGATTTTATTGATTTTTATGTAATTTGTAACAGCTTGTAACAACTTTGTAACACCTAAAAATGCTCTAAAAGTATTGATTTTATTTACTTTTTTAACTTTGTAACACATGTAACAGGAAATGACCCCCCCACTAAAAAAATAAAAAAACATCTACCCCCCTTTTTTTAGACTATACATTGTTACAAAATATTGATCTACTCTTCTTAGCCATTTCCACATATATAGTTGAAACTCCACGTCTTTTATAACAAATTTTTGAAAATAATTATCTTTTGTGCACATTAGAATGATTCCAGACTGTATTTTTGTACCATAAACATGATTGTGAGCCATGGCATATGCCGCCAGCTGTGTGAAGTAGTCATCAATCCACTCTCTACGCTTTGGTTTATTGCTTTGTTTAAAATCTATGATAGACTCTCGACCTTCGTAAATCCCACACAAATCTGTAGCACCTGCATATAATCCTGGATAGTACAAAGTGATCTCAGACCCCCATATTTCTTCCATAGAGCCCTTCAGACCCTGCTTGAATACAGTTTGGGCCATGAGGCCTGCTGCCTGACCCATGTCGCTTAAATCCTGATGCCCGTCTCCTGTAACGTAACCCTCGATTATCCGGTGCATAATCGTACCCCTAGCCGCTGCATCATCACGTATTCTGTCTGCCTCATTGTCGCCAACTTTCTGCTTCCATTTTGCCAAACTTTGTTTCTTTTCTTCAGGAATCGTAGCCTGCAGAATCGTAGTTACCGATGGTAGCTTATCACCGTATATATCGTAATGCCTTTGATTATCTATCAAAGAGCGAACTGATGGCGGATATTCGAATCGTTTATTCCACTTCATTTAACTTTATTATACTTCTTAAGATTTGTTTCACCCCAAACTGGCATAATGTTTCTGTAATGATTAGCAATTTTTACTTGATCAGGATCTAATAAATTAAATTTAGATAAGGGTATATTATGCTCTTGATGCCATGCACCGTGATTTTGCCAAGTCATACCTTTCTTAAAATTACTTTCAATATGAACCTTAAATGTTTTTCTATCAACACCTAGTTGATCCATACATACTTCATCGCTAACTGTTTCAATATTTTTTATTATATATACGTTTCTTTGTCTTATATGAAATCCAGCTTTTCTTTGTGGATTATTTTTTATAGCATTTATAGAATTTATAACCCATGCTTTTTTTCTTTTTTCATGATTTTTAGGATTTTTATGCCATTCAGCATTACGCTTACTATTACATTCCCTACAATAATAATCTAATCCGTCAGGTGCTTTTTTCTTTTTAGTAAATTCAGTTAAAGGTAATACGAATTTACACCCAGTACATTGTTTTTTACCGCTCATTTTTTTCTCCTTTGTTATATGCTTTTATCATACCAACTAACATCCCTTCCTTCTTTTTTACACCACAAATAGTGATTAAAAAGAATTGTGCTAATCTCCTTGCTTACTGCTCGTTTGGTTCTTGCCACCTGTAGCCTCCCTTAATTTAGATTGCAAAAATTGTTTTTGTTTCAACAACATATCAATTTCATCGTTTTGTTTTTTTATAACTCCATTTAATTTTTTAACTAAAACTGATTCCAATATCAGTCTTTGTGTTTCTTTATTTGGTTTTATTTCTGGCATAATTTCTCCTTGTGAATCACATTGCGGACACTGGTATATGGTTTCCGTCTGACTCTCTATAGATTCCTTTACTTTGATATAACCGTTTCCACGGCATCTCGGGCATATTGTTGTCATCTTTATCCATCCTTTCTAATAATTGATTAACTTTTTTTCTAACTAGCGGTCCATCTAATTCTGCCATTGAACAAACAGCATCAAAGTCTCTGTTTGGTAATGACACATAATCTAGCTCATGAAATCTACGTTTTTCATAAAGTTCCCTATATTTTACAACTTGTTTTTTTATTTTAATTGCATCTTCAATTGATACTATTAAAACATTTCTCCAAAGATTACGTAATGGATTAAACGTATCGTGTATATTAACTGCTTTTAGACCCAAGTCTGCCATTTAATTTTCTCACTTTCTCGTTTATTAATATGTCCAAAGCTTTTGCTCTAGATACTTCTGCGTCAGGTACAATGATCTTGCGGATCTTGTCTAACTTGTCACAACTATTATGCGATAGTGCAACCGATTTATATTTATTTATATCAGTCATTATGATATCCTTTCATTATTTATAAATAATAATATAGGATAATTATATTTTTTTACAAGGTTGTCAATGAAATTTTTATTAGTAGTTTATATTTGTTCAGCAATTGAAGGTGAATGTAGAACTCCACCACAATATCCATCTGTTAAAAATAGTTATTATGAATGTGTCCATGATGGGTTAGGTGAAGCGTATGATTTATTATTTGGAGATAGTATTTTTACTAAAGAAATGATAATGGAATCTCAATTGTACCCACAATACAAGTGCTCCCCGGTAAAAGACGAAGGTAAAATGGAAGCTTAACCTTGACCTTTGTAACGCGTTTGTTTTTTCTGACGACGTTCGCTTTTATTTAAATTCTTTTTATGTTGACGAGGTCCTCTTTTTTTAGGTTTATCTCTAGGTATAAAATGTGTAAATTTTTGTTTAGCCATTTTTGTAATGATTCTTAATAAAATCTCTGTCTGTTTGAGATAGTTTCATATATCTTATACTTCCATTAATGTGCTGTCTTGTATCGTGACCACAATTTGTGCATCTATAATATTCTTGAACAATTGCAACCATTACAGATTCCTCTTGACACTCTTCACAATGCCCATGCACCGTATCTATTTTATTAAATAAATGTATTACTTTTTTATCTATGCTCATACTAAGTCTACAGCCTTTCCTATTATTGGTTTGTACTTTGTTTTTTTATCTTCTTTGTACGCTCTTAAATATTGGTGTCTTGGATTAAAAGGCACATAGCTTGCATGAATCCATCCGCTGTTAGGTTCACCAGGAGTATAGAACTCAAGGATCAACTGGTCTACCTCACAGTTCATCTTAACCCAGTCTGCTACCTCAGCGTTGTCAACTCCAAGACATTCGAAGTCAACCGCCTCAGCTTTTGCATGTTGTGATCCGATCGAGCTACCGATGGCTACACATAACTCAGGGCTACGATAGCCGCTGGTCACCTTTACCCTGCCGAACTGGTCACGTACCGGCTGTAAAATATTTTCACACAATGCTTTTAGTTTATCAATTTGATCAGCATTTGGTTCATTATCAATACCACGTCTTATAGCAGTATCTGACTTTGTTAATTCTTGAAGGGAAAAATTTCTTGTGAGTTGCATTATTCTAATATTAGCTTTTTTATTGATAAAGATCCATCGATATTTTTTTCTAACTCTGCTTTACCTTTCCAGCATTTATAAGATACTGACTCTGAATATTGTCTCTCAGCTGTTCTCTTTCCACGTAAACATGATGCCATAGATTCTTGCAAACGTGCCTCTTTGATCTCTCCATTTACAAACATAAGTAATCCTATTACAGCTTCAATCATATTTTCTCACATGTATTAATATTGATAACATAATTACTGAAACTACAATACCTATAAAAAACAAACCTATCATTGATAACTTCCGTTTTTATAACCTATTTCTCTGTTAGCATCTTTTAATTTTTCTATATCTGCTAACACTTTATCCATCTGTTTAGATAAAAATTCTATATTTACTTTGTTTAAAGCCATGTCATCAATATGTTTACTTAACTTGTCCGTAGTCTTATATAAATCCTCCAACATCATGTACTGCTCAGAATCTGCGGGTAGTGATCCCATCTGTCCACGTGGCCATTTAATTCTAAATTCTGTGTTTTCTTCCAGGTCCTTTTCCATTATCTGCAATCTTGTGTCTGCAATGTTAAGACGTTCTAATATTTGAAAGTAACCCATAGTGCCAAGTGCTACAATAATTATGAGACTAGCGACCGTCTTCATAGGCATTTGCACAGCTGCCTCTTCCGATATATTTAGTGGTTTATTGGACACTAGGTCCTCCACATAATGCTAAAATAACTAACATTATAATTAGTAAACCTGTAAAATAATAATTCATCCTGGCTATCTCCATTACATCAACCAACTTTTTATTTTATTACAAATTTTTTCTAATATATTTTCTTCTTTTGCATGTTCACATATGTTGCATCCACAGCCGTTATCAGCTTGACAAACATCATTACAATGACAATTATGTTTACAAATTATACAAATCATTTTTTTTCCTCAATATCATAAAACATTTTATCAGAATCTTCTGTTACCCAATCAGATCCTTCACAGTCCCAGTATGTATTTTGTACACTATAATCTGGCCAATCATTATCTGTTGTATAACTATTCACATGCCAAATAATTCTGTTGTTTGGCTGCGCTGCATAATTACCGTTTTTCAACGCTAATATGTGTGCACACTTGTGCTCTTGCGGAATTTCTGAATGTTCCGTGTCTAGTATATTAGTCTCTGGATGACCCCAGTCAATAGTAAATAAATATTGACCTTTGTAGAATTTTTTATCTTTACCTAGATACTTACCATCTATACCAGCCAACCAATCAAAACGATGGACACTAGGATAATAACTAAAGCAGTTCCACAATTCGAGTTGATCCACTCGCATATCAGGCACGTCTTTTCTTTCAAATTCTTTCTGAAAGAATGCTGAGATAGGTAACCTATAAAAGACCGCACCATTTGGTAACATGCAATGGAATAAGATTGCACGACCTGTAATAGAGCTAATGCCAAAGATAACACAGTCACTAGACTGTCCTTTATTTTTTTTAAGATCATAGAGATACTCCCTTCTTATTTTACAATAAATCGGCGGTATGTTAGCATTTAAATAAGCCATAGTACATTATTTTATTTGACCCCAGTTAGGACCGGATTCGTAGTCTACTTTATTTGGCACTTCTAAGTCAACTGCATTTTCCATTATGTCTTTTATTTTTGCTGCTTCTAATTCATTTATAACTGAAAAATCTAATTCATCATGTATTTGTATATGAGCTACTAAACCTTCTTTATGTAATTCTACCATTGCTTTTTTTGTCATATCAGCTGCACTGCCTTGAATTAATTTATTTAAAGCTTTGTATGTAAAAGCTCTACGTGTGGCGTTTTGATGCCAATAATTTCTTTTAGGTTTACCATTTTTATCTGTAACAATATTACCTTCAAAGTCTTTTAGATGTGGACCCATCTCTTGAAGCTCTAACATACGTTCATGATCTTCTGGTGGAACGTATGTACCCCAATCTGCACCACGTAATACAGGTTCGTATTTAGGAAATCTACATCTTCTACCTAACAAAGTTTTTATTTGTCCTCTAGATTCTGCAGCTTTCATAACTTTATTCATCAACTGTTTAACAAAAGGTGCTTCGCTATGATACTTTGTAAATAGTTCTTCTGATTTTTCTTTTGATACTCCTAGTTCACCTTGTAGTTTTGCCTTACCCATACCATAAAACAAACCTAAATTAATTGTCTTTGCTTGTGATCTTGGAATCTTAGCCATCTCTGCAACTATTCTGTGAAAGTCTGTTGATGGATCATTTTCATATGAATCTGCAATTTTATTTACAGAAGGTAAAGAAAATTTTAAAGCGTAGTGTGCAACAAGTCTTGGTTCCTGTTGCGAGTAATCAAATGTACCCCACTTCATACCTTCTTCTGGTATAAACAAACTTCTAAGTAAAGGCCCTGTTTCCGGATCCCTGGCTGGTATCTGCTGTAGGTTTGGATTAGAATAACTAAATCTACCTGTTACAGTTCCTCCATCATCAGATCTGATTTGATTTATGTCTGCATGAATTCTACCACAGTGTTCGTGTTTTAATATTGTATCTATAAATGTGGTATTAACCTTGTTTAATTTTCTTGCTTGTGCTATCATTTGAACTGTAGGATGAGGATGATTAGAAAGGAAATTTTTTGTAAATGAAGGGGATTGAGTTTTTTCAGTTTTTTCGTAAGGTAACTTTAACTTGTCGAAAACTTTTGCAATTGATCTTGCAGCCCATATCTGAGTATCTACTCCTGTTTCTTTTTTCACTTGGTGCAGCAATAATTCTTCTTTGGTGGATAATTCTTTTTTTAATTGATTGGATGCTTCAACATCTACCCGCACCCCTAGGAAACGCATATCAACTAGGCAAGGAAAAAGATCCGTTTCAAGATTAAATATATCTTGTAAGTTATCTTCAATAATTATTTTTTTTAATTTGTGCCAAAGTTTTAAAGTTATCTCTGCATCTTTTTCAGCATAAGATCCAACTTCCATTGCAGGTAATCTCCACATCTCAGCTTTTGCATCTAGTCCTCTTTCTTTTGCCGCTTGAATTAATCTTGCTTCACTCTTACCTTCACCTAAGTGATGCCAAGACAAAGTATTTAAAGTGTATGAAAATCTATTTTCATCAATCAATGATGATGCAATCATGGTATCTATAATTAAACCATTGATTTTTATACCTAATTTACGTATCCAACATACGTCGTACATTGCGTTATGAAATATTTTTGTAGCAGGCGATTTACAAATATCTTTAAACCATTCTAAAGTTTTTTCACGATCTAAATTTGGTCCTTCTTCATGTGCTATTGGAAAATAATTTTTGTATCCATTAACAGCAACAGCTATACCTACAACTTCACCTTGTCCTAATATTGCACCTGAACCAGTTGATTTTAAATTAGGATCACGTGTTTCCAAGTCAATTGCAATTTCTTCTGCTTCTCTTAGATCTGGATATTCTTTTGGAATAATCCATTCTGTTTGTGGCACTATCATATTAAATCAAATATATATATTGTTATTATAATTAAACCAAATATTTCTGTGTAAACATTCATTTCTTTTTGAGATCTTTCATTGTTTTTATTTCTAACTCACAGTAATGAATTATTTTTTCTAAATCTTGTATGCCATTTTTATTTTTATAACGACACACGTATTTTATAACATTCCCCTGAAAAAAGGAAAGGTCATTCTTTGAAATAAATTCGTAGGGTTGAATGTGAAACGATTTATAATGATTCCCGCCTATCTGTTTATCTTGTGGAAATGCTTCTTTAAATATATCTTTGTTTGTCATAGTGGGTAGGCCTTTCTTGTTTTGTTTGTTAGTTTAAATACATAAAGATTATTTCTTGCACGTGTGTACGCTACATACCAAACTCTATGTTCTTCGTCTGCTTTGTCTTGACTTTGATTCATTGCTTTAATTATTTTGTTACCAAGATCTGTGCATAGAATTACATTATCTTGTTCACCACCTTTGATAGCGTGAATTGTAGAAGTCCATATTCTTGCTTCTGCATCTAAGTTTTCTTTGTTTTCAAATAGACGTACTAAATATTCTTTTTGTTCTTGCTCATCTTTATCTACTAATACAAACGCATTAAACCAGTTTTCATTTTTATTCCATTTAACATTTCCGGTGTATGTTTTAATATCTTTTGTATGTTCTTCAGTTAGTTCTTCTCCTTTACGCCAGCGTTCATAATTTTTAACTGCTCTATATAAAGAAACTGTAATGCTTTTTCCGTTATTACTTTCGTAATAAAAACCTTTTTCAAAAAGTTTTTCCTGTATCTTTAATAATTTTGATACTGTTCTTGCAAGAATTAACCAATTACCTTTTGATAAATCTATTTCATCTAAATTATATATTTCTTCACAAACACCTTCATAATCTCTTGGATAATATTTTTTATCTTTTTTAATTCCAGATATATTTCCAATAGCTATCATAGATTGTTCTTGTATAGTTTTAGATATTCTTTTTGAATATATTAAAACCTTTTCTTTTGCAGGTTCTTTTATAAATCTACTAACATCTGCTCCGGCCCATGCAAAAATAGCTTGATCATCATCACCTGCAAGATACATGTCTTTAGTTTTTGTTTTTAAAATATCAAATAACTTCCATTGTAATGGTGAAAGATCTTGAGCTTCATCTATGAAGATAACATCAAACTCTGGAATTTTATTTGGTTTTTTTATTAGTTGATCTATCATATCATTAAACTCAAATATTTTTTTTTGGTTTTTGTAATTAATTAAATTTCTATTTATGTGATCTAAAGTTATCCAATTAACATGTTTTGGATCGTGTTCTTCTAAATTAAATTCTTCTTTAACATTTATACATTTGTTAAATGCTTTTTGTATAATTTGAAAGTATGGGTTTTCAAAACCTAAATAAAAAGATTCGTCTTTGTTATATCTATCATAAAACTTTACTTGTAAATTTAATTCTTTACCTAGTTCTTCATAATGATATGGTTGCATTACATCTTCTTGAACCATGTTCAAACATTCAAATGCAAGTGAGTGAAGTGTTTTAAAATATTTTAACTTTTTATTTTCAAAAGGCATTCTACCTTTTGCTTCATCTGCAGCTTTTTTAGTAAATGCAAAATAACCTATACGATGTAGTGGTATGTTATATTTTCTAATGTATGCTCTTGCTCTATTAATTAATCTATATGTTTTACCTGTTCCAGGTGGACCATAGTATTTATACAACATTGTCTTCGCTTTCTATTGGAACTGTTTCTTCTACTTCTTCTGGTTTTTCAAAAAGAAATAAAGGAATTCTAGCTACTCTTATTGCTTTAAATGGATTACCTTTGTCATCTTTACCTGGATATCTTTTTTGATGACCAAACAATACTCTTTTTTCTTCGTCTTCATCTTCATAATCATACAGTTGTCTTTCAATCATGTAAGATGTTTTCTGTGGTTCGTATTTCCACTCTTCATTTTTTAACTTGTCATAAAATTTATCAAATATAAACCATGCAAACTTATCATCAACATATGGTCTACCACTTGCAAAAGACATAAAGTTTGTTGCTTGAGCCCCGTATATATGTTTTTCTAATAATTTTTGTAATACTTCTAAAGGACTAGTACCAGCTGCAGGTTCTATTATTTCTATTTTATCTTTACCACTTATTGATTTTAAAATTAAATCAAACTGTTCTTGCTTTATTGGTGGTGCAACAATCAAAGCTTGTTCAAACAATACTGTTTTAAATTCATGCACCTGAGTTAGTTTATATGTATTTTTTAAATGTAGCTGCATATTTTCTCTTTCATCAGGATGCTCTACAGTAACTCTCCATTCTGGATTTGGTTGTAAATTTATTTTCTGTAAATTACTTAACGTCGGATAATTTTCTTTTTCACCAGATAAAACACCATACTTTCTTTTAGTACATAAAGCTTTCATGCAATGTGGTTCTAATAATGGATCACTACAAGTAAAACCTTTCTTTT